>Ga0207962_1000919_pt1 | contig 10090 bp, 10 predicted proteins | sample Knorr_S15_td_AAI_FD_185603 | JGI IMG/M metagenome (GOLD analysis project Ga0207962, IMG submission 185603) | Marine microbial communities from Southern Atlantic Ocean transect - Knorr_S15_td_AAIW_ad_750m_LV_A (SPAdes) (version 2) | ecosystem: Environmental > Aquatic > Marine > Oceanic | place... | reverse complement strand
CGGACGGGTCATAGACCACCAGTAGGTCGGGGTCCTCACCGTCCAGCAGACCTCCAAGGCGTTCGGCGGCAGCAGCCACGTCAGCCTGCCAGAAGCAGTCCGGGTGGTCGTTGGCCGGGTCGTCGGCCATGCCACTGTCCCGGTAGCCCAGGAAGGCCACCCGGTGGACGCCCAGGATTCCGGCCGCCGCGTGCAGCTCGGCCGTCCGTCGGTCGCCCAAGGCCTCGTCATCGTCCAGCACTCCGGGTACCGGTTCACCCTCCTCGCCCCGGGTCGCGGCGATCAGAACCACCCGATGGCCCTCGTCGACCAGGCGGGCCATGGTCCCCCCGGTAGCCAGTGCCTCGTCGTCCGGATGGGCGTGGAGGAAGGTGATGGTCGCCATGGTCAGGCCACAACTCCCGACTCGCGGAGGGCGGCCACCTCGTCATCACCCAGACCGGCCTCAGCCAGCAGTTCGTCGGTGTGCTGTCCCTCGTGGGGTGGCGGTCGGCGGATCTCTCCCGGCGTGGCGCTCAGGCGGGGGGCCGGCCCAGGTTGGACGATGCCCCCGATGTCCACGAAGGTGCCCCGAGCCACGTTGTGGGGATGCTGGACAGCCTCGGACACGGCCAACACCGGGGCGTAACAGACGTCGGTCCCCTCCAGCACGGCGTCCCACTCGTCGCGGGTCCGGGTGGCCACCACGGCCGCCACCTTCTCCTTCAACTCGGGCCAGCGGGACCGGTCGTGCTGGTCGGCGAAGTCCTCGGGGTCCAAGCCCAGCTTCTCGACCATCTCGGCGTAGAACTGCGGCTCGATCGAGCCGAGGGTGATGTACTCCCCGTCGGAGCACTCGTACACGTCGTAGAAGTGGGCCCCGGTGTCCAGCATGTTCTCGCCTCGGTTCGGCGTGGAGAATCCGGTGTGGAGCATCCCGTAGAAGAAGGCCATGAGGCTGGCCGCCCCGTCGACCATCGCCGCGTCCACCACTTGGCCCACGCCGGTGCGCTGGGCCGACAGCAGAGCGCAGACGATGCCGTAGGCCAGGTACATACCACCGCCCCCCATGTCGCCGACCAGGTTCAGTGGGGGGACGGGGCCGGTGTCATGGCGCCCCATGTGGGCCAGCACGCCGGCCAGGGCGATGTAGTTGATGTCGTGCCCGGCTGACGTGGCGTACGGGCCGTCCTGGCCCCAGCCGGTCATCCGCCCGTATACAAGGGCCGGGTTCCGGGCCAGGCAGTCGTCGGGTCCAATGCCGAGTCGCTCGGCCACCCCGGGTCGGAACCCCTCGAACACCACGTCGGCCCCCTCCACCAGGCGGAGCACCACCTCGCGGCCCGCGTCGGACTTGAGGTCCACGCCGATGCTTCGACGGCCGCGGCCGTTAACGAAGGCGGGGGGACGGTCGGGATCGCCGCCGCGGACCGAGGCCGCCCGGTCGATCCGGACGACGTCGGCCCCCATGTCGGCCAGCATCATCCCGCAGAATGGGCCGGGTCCGATCCCGGCCAGTTCAATTACGCGGACGCCGTCGAGTGCTCCCACGGTGATGTCTCCTCGGTCGGTTCTTTGGTCGTGGTCAGGTGGTGCCGTCAGCCCGGTGGCAGTGGGTCGAGATGGCGTCGATCAGGTACGGCCAGGCTCCGGGGGCCAGGTCGTGGCCCCAGCCGTCGACCAGCACCAGGTCGGCCCCGGGGATGACAGCGGCCGTCCGCTCGCCACCCGACGGGGTGATCAGGGTGTCGGCCGTGCCGTGGAGCACCAGGGTCGGGATCCTGATGGTGGCCAGGAGGTCCTCCCGGGAGCCCCCATCGTAGGCAGCCCGAGCCTGGCGCCTCCAGGCGTGGTGGGGCTGGACTGACCGTTCGGCGTAGGCGGCGAACACCGAGCCCGCGTGGTCGTCGTCGTGCCAGACGCTGGCCCAGACGCGCCGGTCGGCCAGGTTTTTCTTGACGGCCAGCACCGGGTCCTCGGGAACGGCGGCGCCCATGGCCTCGCTGGCCTGGTCGGTGGCCCGACCGAACCGACGGTCACCGGTGTGGGAGGCCATGGACACCAGGCTGCGACACCTCTGTGGGTGTTCGGCGGCCAGGACCTGGGCCGTCATGCCGCCCAGCGACAGCCCGACCACGTGGACGTCGGCGAACTCCAGGTGGTCCAACAGCCCCACGGCGTCGAGGGCCATGTCGGACAGCGTGTACGACGCACCCTCCTCGAGGATCGTCGACCGCCCGCTGTCCCGCTGGTCGTAGCGGACCACCCGGAAGCCCGTGGCGGCAAGCCCCTCACAGAAGCCCTCCTCCCACAGGAGCAGTTGGCTACCCAACCCGTGCATAAGCAGCACCACCGGATCGCCGGGGTCGCCAAACACCTCGTGGCAGAGGTCAATTCCCGAGGGCAGGGAGGCGATCGGCACCCGGTCATCTTCGGACGCCGGCCCCGGGGGAGCAAACCCGTCGGGGCTAGCGTCCCGGCCGTGACCGACATCCACGACCGGCGTTTCGACGAGTTGGACGCGACCACGTTCCACGACCTGGTCCGGCTCCGGGTGGACGTGTTCGTGGCCGAGCAGGAGTGCCCCTACCCTGAACTGGACGGTCGGGATGTGGAGGTCGGCACCCGCCACGTGTGGATCGACGGTGGAAACGGTCCGGCCTCCTACCTGCGGGTCGTGGCCGAGCCGGGGGGCTGCCACCGGGTCGGCCGGGTGGTGACCCGTTCCGACGCCCGGGGCAACAGCCTGGCCGGGGTGCTGCTGGACCACGTGCACGCCACCACGCCTGGCCTCTTGGTCCTCGACGCCCAGACCTATCTGGTCTCCTGGTACGCCACCCTGGGCTACGTGCCCACTGGCCCCGAGTTCGTGGAGGACGGCATCCCCCACGTTCCCATGGCCCGGCCGTCGGCCGACGACTAACCGAAGGACCTTCAGCCCCAGCCCAGGTCGTCGAGGGTGTCGTCGTCGATACCGAAGTGGTGAGCAACCTCGTGCACCACGGTGACCACCACCTCGCGCCGGAGTTCGTCGAGGTCAGCACAGGCCTCGCAGAGGGCTAGGCGGTACACGTGGATCCGGTCGGGTAGAACCAGCCCGCCGTAGTCCTCGCGTTCAGTGAGGGGGACACCGTCGTAGAGACCGAGCAGGTCCGGGGGGTCGCCCCGGTCGGCGGTCAGGACCACCACGTTGTCCATCAGACCGGTCAGGTCGGGGGGTAAGGCGTCGAGGGCGTCGGCCACCAACGCCTCAAACTCCCGCCTGCCGACCGGCTCCACGGAACGATGGTAGGCCCACTCGCCGACGGACCCGGCGGTCCCGCCGAAGCCGTCGTGGGCCGTCGCTAGGGTGCGCCCGATGGACGCGGCGGACCGATCCGACGACTGGGCAGCCACCCTCGAGAACGTCGCCGCGTCGGACGCGGCCGACGCCGACGCCCTGCTCGCCGGCCTGAACGACGAGCAGAGGGAGGCTGTCACCTCCGAGGCCCTCCCGCTGGCCATTCACGCCGGTGCCGGATCGGGAAAGACCCGGGTCCTGACCCACCGGATCGCCTGGCGGACGCTGACCGGTCGGAGCGACCCCCGCCGGGTCCTGGCCTTGACCTTCACCCGAAAGGCGGCGTCCGAGATGCGTCGGCGGCTTTGGAGGCTGGGCATGCGGGACCAGGTGGCGGCCGGCACCTTCCACTCGGTGGCTTACGCCCAGCTGCGCAACCTGTGGCGAGAAAATGACCAACGGGAACCAGAGCTGCTGGTCCGCAAGATGGGCCTGGTGGCCCCGCTGCTCCCCCGCGATCACCGGGCCACCGCCGCCCTGGACGTGGTGGCCGAAATCGAGTGGGCCAAGGCCCGGCGCATCCGACCGGAGGCCTATCCGGATGCCGCCGAGGCCGCTGAGCGGAACCTCCCCCTGCCGCCGCCCACTGTGGCCCGGATCTTTCGGGAGTACGAGGAGGTAAAGGCAGAGAAGCGGATGGTCGACTTCGACGACCTGCTCGACCAGTGCCGTCGGGCCCTGGCCACTAACAAGCGGTTTGCCGACGCCCAGCGGTGGCGGTTCCGCCACCTGTACGTGGACGAGTTCCAGGACGTGAACCCACTCCAGTTCCAGCTTCTCGACGCCTGGCTGGACGGTCGACCCGACCTCTGCGTGGTGGGCGACCCCGACCAGGCCATCTACGGGTGGAACGGCGCCGATGCCGACCACCTGCGCCGGTTCCCGATCCACTTCCCCGGGGCGACGGTGCTGAGCCTGCGCCAGAATTACCGCAGCACACCGCAGATCCTGCGCACCGCGGCGGCCGTCCTGGGCAGAAGCGACCCGATGCTGGCCAACCGTGACCGGGGTCCCGACCCGGTGGTGGAACGCCATCCCGACCACAAGGCTGAGGCCCTCGCCGTGGCCCGACGCATCCGCGAGCTGCGGGGTCCGGACGGTCGCTGGTCCGACCATGCCGTACTAATGCGCACCAACGCCCAGGCCGAGCCGTTGGTGGCCGCTCTCCAGGCGGCTGACATCCCGGTCCGGACCCGGGCCGGGAGCAGCCTGCTGGACCGGGCCGACGTGAAGACGCAGCTGACCGACCTCGGTCGCAGCGACCGCCCCCTAGCCGACCGGATGGCCGACCTACGCGCCGTCGGTGAAGGCGCTGATGATGAAGACGGTGGGGATACCGAGAGGCAGGCGGCCTTCGCTGAACTCCGGCGCCTGGCCGACGAGTTCCAGGCCCTGGACCCGTCGGGCACGGCCCGGGGCTTTGTCGCATGGGCTCGATCGCAGGCCCGGGCGACTTCCGACGAGTCGGCGGACGCCGTGGAGGTTTCTACCTTCCACGCTGCCAAGGGGCTGGAGTGGCCGACTGTCCACCTAACCGGCCTCGAGCTAGGTCTGGTGCCTATTGCCCACGCCCAGACCAGGGAGTCCCGGGCCGAGGAACGGCGCCTTCTCTACGTGGCCCTCACCAGGGCCGAGGACCGCCTCTTCTGCTCGTGGGCCGCCCAGCGCACCTTCGGAACCCGTACCTCGGCCAGGAAGCCGTCGTTCTGGCTAGAGGACGTGGAGGCGGCCATCGCCGGGCTGGACCGTCCGGTCGGCCGGGCCGAAGGGGTGCGCCAGGTGGCCGAGATCCGCCGGCGGACCGGGCGGGCCAACCTCCCCGACCACCCCGTAGTGGACGCTTTGCGTCAGTACCGGTCTACGGCCGCCCAGGCGGCCGACGTTCCCGCTTACGTGGTGTTCACTGACGCCACACTGGCCGACCTCGTGTCCGTCTGGCCTACCACGACCGCCGAGTTGCTCGGCGTCTCCGGGATCGGGCCGACCAAGGCCGACCGGCATGGGGAGGCTCTCCTGGCCGTGCTAGCCGCGCACGACCGGCCGGACCGGACCGGGTCCGACGAGCCGGCCCCACCGACCGTGGTCGCGGCTCCCTCGTTCGACCCGGACACCGCCGACCGACCGGAGGGGCCCGTCCGCGACGCCCTAGGCACCTGGCGGCTGGAGGCCTCCCGGAAGGCTGGAGTTCCCGCCTACCGGGTCCTCACCAACCGGGCCCTGGACGCCCTCGTGGAGCTCCGGCCGGTAGACGCCGACGGGCTGCTGGCCGTCCCGGGAATCGGCCCCCGAACGGTGGAGGCCTACGGCGATGAGATCCTGGCCGTACTAGCCGCTACCGGTTAACCGGCCGCCGGCACTCGGCGCTCGGTGATCAAGCCAGGGTAAATTCGGCCACTACCGGTGCATGGTCGCTGGGCTTCTCGCCCTTGCGCTCGTTGCGGTCCACCACTATGAAGTCCAGCGCCGCGGCGGCCGGCGCTGAGGCGTAAACCAGGTCGATCCTCATCCCCATGCGCTTGTAGAACGCCCCACCCCGGTAGTCCCACCAGGAGTGCAGGCCGTCCCCGTCGAACCGCTCGCGGAACACGTCGGTGAACCCGAGGGCCACCAGCCGAGCTAGGGCATCCCGCTCGGGCGCCGTCACGTGGGTCATACCCTCCAGAGCCGCCGGATCCCAGACGTCCCGGTCGTCGGGGGCCACGTTGAAGTCGCCCACCACCACTACGGGCTGGTCGGCTGGGTCGGTGTTGGCAACCAGGTCATCGTGCAGGCGCCCCAGCCAGTCCAGCTTGTAGCGGTAGTGGTCGTGGTCGACCTCTCGCCCGTTGGGTACGTAGCAGCTCGCCACCCGCACGCCGCCGCACGTCGCCCAGAGGATCCGGGCATCCGGATCGGGATCTGCTCGGCCATCGGCGAACCCCGGACGCACGTCGGCTAGCCCAACCCGGGAGATCACGGCCACGCCGTTCCACTGTCCCTCGCCGTGGTGGGCCGACTCGTAGCCCAGCGCCTCGAACCGCTCGTGGGGGAACGCAGGGTCAGCCATCTTGGTCTCCTGGAGACAGAGGACGTCGGGTCCTACGGCCCGGATCCAGGCCTCGACACGGTCGATGCGGGCCTTCAGCGAGTTGACGTTCCAGGTGACGATGCGCATCGGGGCGACGGTAGCGGTCAGCCGAGCGGGAAGCCGACGACCGCCTCGAGCTCGGCGATGGCCTCCTCCGGGTCCACGACCTTGATCGTGGTCATCCCCATGGCCCGGGCTGGCTTGAGGTTGACACCGAGATCGTCAAGGAAGACGCATGCGGCGGGTTCCACTCCCAGGCGTTCGCAGGCGATCTCGTAGATCCGCGGCTCGGGCTTGCGGCAGCCCTCGACGCTCGACTGGATCAGCTCGTCGAATAGGCCGACCACCTCCAGGACGTCGTCGGAGAACGGTTGGGAACCGATCGGGGTGATGTTGTTGGTCAGCATTCCGGTCCTGAGCCGGTTGGCGCACCGCCGGAGGGCCTCGACCATGGTCGGACGCAACGTCCCGTGGAGCCCTTCCATGATCCGGGCGGCGTCCACGATGTGGCCCTGGACGGCGGCCTCGGCCTCGAACAGTCGGCCGAACTCGTCGGCGTCGACCTGGCGGCGCTCGAATCGGGCCCAGGCGTTGTCGTCCGGGTTGGTCGAGTTGATGCGTCGCACGGTCCCCGGTGGGAGGCCCACTTCGGTCTCGTAGGCGGCGAAGGCGTCGAACGGGCTGGTGAGGATGACGCCGCCGAAGTCGAATAGCACGGCCTCGATGCCGGTCAACGGGGGTGGGGGCACCCAGGAGAGCGTAGGGACCGACCGGCCACGGGGCCATGCCGGGACCGCCGGTAGCCTCGGCGCCCATGGGAGCCCAGTTCATCTTCACCATGCACCGGGTAGGTCGGTTCCATCCGCCGGATCGGGACGTGCTCTCCAACATCACGCTGGCCTTCTACCCCGGGGCCAAGATCGGCGTTCTGGGAGCCAACGGGGCCGGCAAGTCGTCGTTGCTGCGGATCATGGCCGGGGTAGACGACGGGTTTACCGGAGAGGCCCGGCTGACCGAGGGGTTCACCGTGGGACTCCTGGAGCAGGAGCCGACGCTGGACGCCGACAAGGACGTGCAGGGCAACGTCATGTCCGGGGTGGGTGAGGTGGCGGGCCTACTGGCCCGCTACGAGGAGGTTCTAGCCGGGTGGGGTGACCCCGATGCCGACTACGACAAGTTGGGCGCCGACCAGGCCGAATTGGAGAAGAAGATCGAGGCGGCCGGCGCCTGGGACCTCCAGCGAACGATCGAGATCGCCATGGACGCCCTCCGCCTACCACCTGGTGAGGCCGACGTAGCCACCCTGTCCGGCGGCGAGCACCGACGGGTGGCGCTGTGCCGGCTGCTGCTGTCCCGCCCCGACCTGCTGCTGTTGGACGAGCCCACCAACCACTTGGACGCCGAATCGGTGGCATGGCTGGAACGCACCTTGCGCGACTACCACGGCACCGTGGTGGCCATCACCCACGACCGCTACTTCCTGGACAACGTGGCCGGGTGGATCCTGGAGTTGGATCGGGGGAAGGGCATCCCCTACGAGGGCAACTACTCGGGCTGGCTGGAACAGAAATCGGCCCGCCTGGCCACCGAGAACCAGGAGGACTCGGCCCGTCGCCGCACCCTGGAACGCGAGTTGGAGTGGGTGCGGATGGCCCCCCGGGCGCGCCAGGCTAAGGGTAAAGCCCGCCTTTCGGCCTACGAGCGTCTCGTAGCCGAGGCGGCCGAGACCGAGCGTCGGGCCCGGGAACTCCAGATCGACATCCCGGCCAACCAGCGGTTGGGAGACCAGGTGCTCGAGGTCGAGAACCTGTCCAAGGGGTTTGGCGACCGCCTGCTCATCGACGATCTCTCGTTCTCCCTGCCCCCGGCCGGAATCGTCGGCGTAATCGGCGGCAACGGCGCCGGGAAGACCACGCTGTTCCGGATGCTCACCGCTGCAGCCGACGGCACAGCCCTGGGGGACACGGCGCCTGATACCGGCGAGATCCGGATCGGTCCGACGGTCGAGATGGGCTACGTCGACCAGTCCCGCGAGAGCCTGGATCCGGACCGGACCGTCTACCAGGAGATCACCGACGACCGGGAGTTCATCGAGGTGGGCCGCCGGGAGGTGAACGGCCGGGCCTACGTGGCGTCGTTCAACTTCAAGGGCGCCGACCAGCAGAAGCGGGTCGGCGACCTATCCGGCGGCGAGCGCAACAGGGTGCACCTGGCCAAGGTGCTGCGCAGCGGGGCCAACGTGCTACTGCTCGACGAGCCGACCAACGACCTTGACGTCGACACTCTGCGGGCCCTGGAGGCGGGCTTGGACGCTTACGCCGGGTGCGCCGTGGTGATCAGCCACGACCGGTGGTTCTTGGACAGGGTGGCCACCCACGTCCTGGCCTTCGAGGGTGACTCCCAGGTGCGGTGGTTCGAGGGGAACTTCACCCAGTACGAGGCCTACCGGAGGGACGAGTTGGGTCTGGACGACCAGCCCCACCGCATGAAGTACAGGCCGCTGGTCCGATGAGCGCCGCCGATGCCCGTACCCGGCTCCTGGCCCCCGGAACCCTGCGGGGAGCGGCCCTGTTGCTGTGCGCTACCGGCATCGTGGGGATGATCGTCACCTCAATCGCCGACGAGGTCGGAACGGCCATCACCTTCGGGTTCATTGGGGCAACCGGAGCCTTCGCCCTGCTGCTGGTCGGCGTCCTGGTGCCCGCCGTGGAGTCCGCCGCCTCGTGGGACGAGGAGCGCGCCGCGGCGGTCGAGGACGCGGTCCAGCGCCTGGTGGCTGCCGGCGCCGACGAGGAGGACCTGCGGTCCACCATCGCCGCTGCCATCCATCTGGGCCGACGGTCGGCCGGCGACTGATCCGCCCCAGCATGGCGACGCCCGACGACCACGCCCTGGCCGCCGACCTGGCCACCCGGGCCGGTGCCCTCCTCATAGAGGTCCGGGGGCACCTGACCGCCGGGGACTCCTCCTCGGAGGCCCTGGAGCGGGAGGGTGACCAGCGGTCCCACAAGTTTCTGATGGACGCCCTGGCCGGGCACCGCCCGCACGACGCCGTGCTGTCCGAGGAGGGTGCAGCGGCCGCCGTCCATCCCGACCGGGCCGAGACGTCGCGGGTCTGGATCGTGGACCCGGTGGACGGGACGAGGGAGTACGGCGATCCGCCCCGCACCGACTGGGCGGTCCACGTGGCCCTGGCGGAGGACGGCCGTCCGACGGCCGGGGCGGTGGCGCTCCCAGCACTCAACCTCACGCTGTCCACCATGACCCTGCCGAACCCCACGGACCTCCCGCCGATCCCCGACCGCCCCCGGGTGGTGGTCAGCCGGTCCCGCCCCCCGGCCGAGGCGATGGACGTGTGCGACGCCCTGGGCGGGGTGGTGGTGGAGTTGGGCTCAGCCGGCGCCAAGGCCATGGCGGTAGTGCGAGGCGAGGTCGAGGCCTACGTCCACTCCGGCGGACAGTACGAGTGGGACAGCTGCGCACCGGTAGCCGTGGCGATCGCCGCCGGCCTGCACGCGTCAAGGATCGACGGCACGCCGCTGCGCTACAACTCCGCCAACCCGTACCTCCCCGACCTGGTGATCTGCCGGGCCGAGTTGGCCGAAGCGGTGCTGGCCGCCCTGGCGGGTTGACCGGTGCGCCTGGTTATCGCCCGCTGCACCGTCGATTACGACGGCCGGCTGACCGCCCACCTGCCTGACGCA
>Ga0207962_1000913_pt1 | contig 10120 bp, 11 predicted proteins | sample Knorr_S15_td_AAI_FD_185603 | JGI IMG/M metagenome (GOLD analysis project Ga0207962, IMG submission 185603) | Marine microbial communities from Southern Atlantic Ocean transect - Knorr_S15_td_AAIW_ad_750m_LV_A (SPAdes) (version 2) | ecosystem: Environmental > Aquatic > Marine > Oceanic | place... | reverse complement strand
CCTCACCCCAACCCTCTCCCTCACGTGGGAAAGGGGGTTTTCCCCGGTCATCCCGATGACGGCGGGTGCGGGATAAAATTCTGAACTAGCGTCGCCTCAGCTTGCGGTACGCCCAAATGATAGCTATGAGCGCCAAAGCTCCGGTCATGTACCCGCCGACCAGGTCGCTGGGCCAGTGTTCGCCCGCCAACATCCTGAACAGCCCTAGCAATACGATCGCCATACCAAGGGCCAGTTGGAGGCCGATGCGCAGCTTACGAAGGGCGACGAATTCGCCGATCAGATAGATTAGGAATCCCAGCAGTAGTACGGATGCTGTAGCGGTGCCACTTGGGAAGCTGTCTGTAAAACCCTCCAGGGCGCCTTCCGGCCGTGGCCGATTCACGAAAGCCTTTGGCAGCACGACCGTGAAGCCCATCACCGGCAGCATCGCTAGATAGATCAGCGCCTCCGGCCTTTTTCGAAAAACCAAAAAAGCGATCGAAATTGCTAAGACGGAACTCACGCCGGCAACACCCCTGATATCGAACCAGGCGAAAAACCGTTGCCAGGCCGTATCGTCGACCCGCAGGGAGGAGAGTATCGTTCGATCTCCCCAGAACACGTCGTTGTTGTGAACCGCGGCTATAGTGAACAGTACGATTGTCGCCAAGAATAAGATTGCTATACAGACTTTGGTAATCATCGGCGGGACGCCTAGTCGCCGTGCTGCCCCATGAACTCCAGTACCAACTTGTTCCAGACCTCCGGCTCCTCGTGGAAGGCGGCGTGGCCGGCTTCGGGGACTACCTCGAAGCGGCAGTTGGGGATGTGGTCGGCCACCAGTTTCATCATGGCTGGGGGCGAGAGAAGGTCGGCGCCGCCGGTCAGCATGAGCACCGGGGTCTGCATGGCGGCCAGGCGTGCGTAGGTCATGGGGCTACGGGGCGACTGGCCTTCCTCTGGAGTGATCTCATGACGGCTGGATTCCTCGATGCGCAGCCACTCGGCCACGCCCTCCGGGTTGACGGCCCGGTAGGACGGACCCACCTCCCGCAGCTCGATGGGTAGGTTGGAGATCTCTGTTGGCCGCAGCCGGGTTTGGACGTCCAGGTATGACTGGTCCGTGACTCCGGTAAAGCTGCTGGAGACGGTCAGGCTGATAACCCGGTCGGGGTATTCCACCGTGTAGTCCAGCCCGATGATCCCGCCCAGGGCGGTGCAGACCAGGTGGAACCGATTGAGCCCCAGGTGCTGGGCCAAGGCTTCCAAGTCGTCGGCGGCCGAACCGGCAGGTGTGACCGACTCTGAACGGCCCCAGTTCTTCCGGTCGTAGGCGATGCAACGGTATCCCGCTTCGATGAACGCCGGCTCCTGTAACCCCCAGCTATCGCTGGTGCCCGATGCGGCGTGGAGGAACACCACCGGGGTGCCGTGCCGGGCGGTTTCTTTGAACCACAGGCATGCGCCGGGAATATCTGCGTAGGGCATATCGCTATTCCTTTATTCCGCTTCCGCTTGGGTCGGCGATAATCTGATAACTCGTAAAGGCCAATCTAACAGATACGTGAAGGACTGGACATAACAAGTGAACGTCGAAAAGATCATCCAGGTCCAAGACTTGGTCAAGGTCTATCCGGGCGATGTGAAAGCCCTCTCGGGACTGGAATAATGTGATTGCTAGATTCCAACCCAACGATGAAAAGTTGGTCGTTGGCGGCAGGTCAATGAGAGGCCGCATCTCTTCTCAGGTGGTGGCCCAGGGTACACCTGTGCATGCGCTCGCGTTATTCGCCTATCCTTTGAATCCACCGTACAATCGCGCCCTGTCCCGCGATGGCCATCTACCGGACATCGCCGTTCCCATTCTCTTCTGCTCTGGCACCAGGGATAATTTCGCTTCTCCCGGCGACTTCGTCGCCGCAGTTGCCAAGATGACAAACGCAACGGTTCACGAGCTCGATGGCGCTGATCATAGTTTCGGAATGTTGAAGTCGAGTAGCCGGAGTCGGGACGATGTCTGGAAAGAAGCGGTCGATGTGATGCTCGGTTGGTTGGAAGGATTAGCCAAAGCGTAGGCCGACCAGCAGGCTATTAGGTCTCGCTCTGGTTTGCCTCCCCGCCGGCCTCCCACCGCGCCCGCAAGGTCTCCACGTAGATGCGTTCATAATCCCCAAGATGGCCGTTCCCGGGGTCGTCGGCTAGACGTTCGGCCCAGAGGTATTCCACGTCTCCCCATTGGATGGGGTAGGGCGGCTGGTCGAAGAAGGCGGCCACCGCCGACATGGGGTCGTCGCCGTCCGAGTAGCCCATGAATTGGAAGTTGTCGTAGGTGTTTCCCTGCTCGGAGACGAAACGGCCTTTCATGGCGGCCAGGATCAGGTAGGAAGGCATTGTGAGCGGTCAGCTATCAGCGGCCATCGGTCAGCTTTTTTGGGTATGACTGCTGTGGCTGTTGGCTTTTCTTCCCCCTTTTTGAGGTTGGTCCGGTTGTTGGTTTGTGCCACGCTTCGCAGGTGTCACCCTGAGTGTAGCGAAGGGTCTACCGGGTGATATTTTGGCAGATTTTTCGTCGGCCTTCGGCATTCCTCAAAATGACAGTATTTAGGCGAGGCCCCTAGTTCGAACACTCTTGTGCCAATCTGTCGAAGGTCAATCCGATCCCTAAAAGCTGAATGCGGAGCGCTGATAGCTGTCAGCCTGGGGCGCTAGCCCCTACGGAGGATGTGCACCGTGGTTACGTCTCCGGCGCCAGAGCATTGGGCTACGCCTACTCGGGCGTTGGCTACCTGCCTGGGACCGGCCTCGTCGCGAAGTTGGGTCACCGTTTCGTGGATCATGCGGATGCCCGAGGCCCCGAAGGGATGGCCCATGGCCAGTAATCCGCCGTCGGTGTTCACCGGGATATCGCCGGTCAGGGCCGTGCGCCCCTCGACCGTCCCCTGCCAGGCCTCGCCGAAGGGGAGCAGGTGTAGCGCCTCGATCTGTTGAAGCTCACCGATGGTCGCGGCGTCGTGGACCTGGACCAGGTCAACATCTTCGGGTCCCAGGCCGCTCATCTCATAGGCCTGGAGTGCCGCTGGTTCCGTGCGGTAGGGACTGAAAGCCGAGTGATCGGCGCCCCTGCCGTTGTACTCCCCCGAGGTCAGAACGGCCGCGGCGATGGACACCGCCCGGCTCTCGTCGATGCCATACCTCGCAAGGTCTTCCCGGGCGCAGAGCACCGCTGCCGCGCCGCCCTCGCTGGTCGGGCAGCACTGGAACAGGGTTAGGGGGTCTGCGATCATACGCGAGTTCAGCACTTCTTCAATCGTGTAGGTGTCCTTGCGGTGGGCGAAGGGGTTCATGGTGGCATTCTGCCGTGCCTTGACCGTCACCTGGGCCAGGGCCGTGGCCGGAGCGCCGGTCTCCTCCATGTAACGCTTGCCCCGCAGTGCGTACCCGGCCATCATGTGGTCGCCGCCGATGTACCGCTCCGGGCTGTCCTCGGGGGTCACAGTCACCGGCCCCCGCGGCACCTTCTCAGCGCCGAACGCCAGGGCCAGGTCATAGAGTCCGGTGGCGATGCCCCAATAGGCCTGCCAGAAGGCCGTAGAGCCGCTGGAGCAGGCGTTCTCGACGTTGACGATGGGCACGCCGGTCAGGCCCAGTTTCGATAGGGTAGTCTCGCCCACGGACATGCCCTGGTAGTAGACGTGGCCGAAGTAAGCGATGGCGATGTCCTTCCACTTGACGCCCGCGTCCTGCAGTGCCGGGACCACGGCGCCGATGGCCAGGTCGCCCAGGTCCTTGTCGGGGAAGCGGCCGAAGGGGTGCAGGCCAACGCCCACCACCATCACCTCGCGGCCGGGTTTTATCTTATTCATGGTTAGACTCCAGGCCCTTTCTATCGGCTTTGGCTCAAAAGTTTCGGCGAAACCCGGTTTCCGGTTTGTATGGGAGTCACCCCCCATGTCACCTCGAGCGTAGCGAAGGGTCTGCCAATTTCAAGATTGGGAGATTCTTCGTCATTTCGCTCTTCAGAATGACAATCTTGAGGCAACTCTCATTGCAGACGGTCTGCTGATCAGATTTGTGGTTGGGCGGGTCTCCACTTGTAGACGGCCTTGTCGGGTCCGCCGTTCTCGGCCGGCACCTCCTGGAGCGTTAGCTCCACCGCCATACCAATCTTGAGGTCGTCGTGCTCGCAGTCGACGACCTCGGCCAGTACCTGTGGCCCTTGGGGCAGTTCCACCTGGCCCAGCACGTAGGGCACCTCGCCGGGCCAACCGGCCGGCGGGATTCGGACGATGGTGTAGCTGAACAAGGTTCCCTTGGCGCCCAACTCCACGGCTTCAAGGTCGGTCGATGTGCACGACTGGCAGAAGATGGCGGGACCGAACACGGTCGTGCTGCACTCGTTGCACCGGAACCCTACCAGGGTGCCTTCGCTGGAGTCGTCGTTCGTTATCTTGAGCCGATGGGGATCAACGGAGACCGGGGCCACCGGCGTATCGGAGTCTGGCATATCGGGCATTATACAGGCCCATTGACCACCCATGCGCCAAGTGTTAGGTTGACCGGCACAGCCGGATTTATTCTCAGATTACAAAAGGGTCTTGCTCAATGCCAACCAACACCCAAAAACCGTGGGAGCAATCACTGGGCCGGTTCCTGGAAGAGGTTGTCTCCCGCAACCCGGGCAAGACTTTTATCGAGATTGGCGGACTGAGCCGGACGTACCAAGAGTTCTATGACGGCGTCCGGAAGTCGGCTGCCATGTTCGCCGTTTTGGGTATCGAGAAGGGCGACCGGGTCTGCCTGTTCCTGCCCAACTGCATCGAGTACGTCTACTCCTGGTTTGGGCTGTCGCTGATCGGGGCCATCGCAGTGCCGGTGAACACCGCCTACAAGCGGGACGAGATGGCCTACATCCTTAATAACGCCGAGGCCAAAGGCCTGGTAACCGACCCATCGCTGGCCGATGTTGCCGGCGCGGCCGCCGACCTGGCCTCCTGTGTCAAGGTAAGGCTGCTGCGGGGCTCCGAGGGTTCGATCCCTGACGGGTGGACTGATTTCAGAAAAGCCCACGTCGCGGCTATTGCGCTGGAGTCTCTGCCGGAGATCTCTCCCCACGACATTTCCATGCTGGTCTATACCTCAGGCACCACTGGCAACCCCAAGGGCGTCCAGTGCACTCACCTGATGTACGTGGCTGCCGGACAGGGGTTCGCCCACTGGACCGAGGCCACATCCGACGACCGGTTCTTCACCTGCCTGCCCTACTACCACGCCAACATCCAGTACTACTCGACAATGGGGGCTTTGGCTGCCGGTGGAACGTTGGTGGTGGTCGACCGATTCAGCGCGTCACGGTTCTGGGGCCAGGTCCGGGAGGCCCAGGCCACGGTGGTGAACTTCATCGGCATGATGATGCCGGTGCTGGCCAAGAACGAACCCTTGCCCGACGACAAGGACAACACCGTTCGGCTGTTTTACGGCTCGCCGTCCTTCCCGCCCGAGTTCCTGGCCGATTTCCAAGACCGGTTTGACACCGACATAATCGTCGGCTTCGGCATGACCGAGACCTGCTTCGGGACCATCGAGAAGATCGGCAAAGAACGGCGCGCTGGTTCGTCTGGAGAGCCCCGTCAGCACCCACAAGGAGGGTTCGAGAACCAGGTGCGCATTGCCGACCCGGTAACTGGCGTACCGGTGGGCGTGGACACCGTGGGTGAGATAACGATCCACAACCCGGCGATTATGCCCGGCTACTGGCGCAACGACGAACAGAACGCCGAGACCCTGCGGGACGGCTGGCTCTACACCGGTGACCTGGGCTGGGTGGACTCGGACGGGTTCCTGTATTTCGTCGATCGGAAGAAAGACATCATCCGCCGCCGTGGTGAGAACATCTCGTCCCAGGAAGTGGAGAACGTGGTCAAGCGCCACCCCAACGTTCTGGATTGTGCCGTCCTGGCCGTGCCATCGGAGCTTGGTGAAGACGAGGTCAAGGCCTACGTCACGCCGCGAGAGGGTACCACCCCAGACCCCGAAGAACTGGTTTACTGGTGCGCTGAGAACCTGGCCTACTTCAAGGTACCTCGCTACTGGGAGATCAGGGACGAATTGCCCCGCACGCCCAGCCTGCGGGTGCGAAAAGACGTCCTAAGGCAAGAAAAAGAAGACCTGATCGAAGGCTGTTTCGACCGAGAAGCGTCCGGAATAAAATTACGCTGATAGCCGAAAGCTGCGAGGAACGAACACATGCCCGAGAATCGATACTGGCTATTCAAGTCTGAGCCCAACGCCTATTCCTTCGACGACCTAATGAACGAGCCTGATGGTTGGGCCGAATGGGACGGCGTGAGGAATTACCAGGCCCGGAACTCCATGCGCGACGATATGAAGGTCGGCGACGGCATCCTCTTCTATCACAGCAATGCCAAGCCCCTGTCGGTCGTTGGCGTCGCCAGCGTCGTCCGGGAAGGGTACGACGACTTCCATGGCCTCGACCCCAACGACGACCATTATGACCCCAAGGCCACCCAGGAGAACCCCATCTGGTCCATGGTCGACATCAAGGGCGAATGCGCCCTGCCCAACCCTGTGACTTTAGATGACATCAAGACCAACCCTAAACTGAAGGACATGCTGCTGATCCGTAAGGGTATGCGCCTGTCCATCCAGCCGGTCACGAAAGCGGAATTCGACGAAGTCCTCTTGATGGGCGGTCGGTCTAAAGGGTAAAAAGTAAGAAAAACCGGGAAGGCTCAATCTAAATTCTGAAGTTCCCGAGAGGATAGTGGGCAGTTATGAGTGTCTTTTGGAGAAACGTGAAACGGGGACAGAACCTGATGATAGACGATACGGATGGCCTCGAAGAAGTCATTGGCGGATACCGGGAGAACAAAAGCGGCATCAGCGCCTACGCCAGAACCATGGGCTACGAGCCGGAGCGCTCCCGAAAGGGGTTCGACTCTGTTGAGGACGCCAAGGCGTTCGTCGAATCCTTCAATCCTTGGGACCTCTTTGGCCCCCGGGACGCCGTCGTTGAAGCCGAGGTGAGGCCGATGGCGGAATAAGCTCCAGTCGATCCCAACAACTCGAAAGGAGCGTCTATGTCACGCCTGTCTTCTACTCTGAATGCAAAACTCTCGCCTGAGATACAAGCGAAGTACGAAAGTGTCACCAAGTCCGCATCCGGCTTGTCCGCCACCTTCCAGGCCCTTTTCGCCAACCCGCGAGCAGCATCGGGCTTGGCCGGCTTGCACGAAGCGATCGGCCAAATTGACCTGGAACCTTGGGTAACCTACACGGTGGCCCTAACCGTAGCCCACGAACGGGAGAACATCGCCCTTTGGGACTCATTTGTTCCGTTGGCGCGTGAGGCCGGAGTCAGCGAAGCGGTCATCGACGGGATCTCCGCCGGGACCGGCCCACGGGGCCTGCTCCCCAAAGAAGGCATCTGGGTGCACTTTGCGCAGGAGGTGCTCCGGGACAAGATGCGGGACTCGACTTGGGTAGCTACAACCCATTTGGTCGGTGACGAAGGGGCTGTCGCCCTGGCATTCACAGCCTGCTACTACGACATGATGGCCCGCCTCAACCGCACTTTCGCCCTGGAAACCGCCTGAAGAAAGAACGTGGTTCGACAAGTCCGATTCTATCGAGACTCTCGACCTTCTGGTCGGAGCTCACCATGAGCGAAGCGGGCTCTAATTCCTCGAAAAGGGGCTGTAATCCATCTCCATCGCAAGGGAGATGGTTAAGGTTAGGGTTAGGGAACTTCAGATACCGACATAAGACAGCCCATTTAACACAAAGAGCCCTATCGCCAACCCAAACACCGGAGGCCAAGATGCCAGACTACAGCTACGAAACCTTATTGGTGGACCAGGATGAATCGGTCTTGACCATCACCCTCAACCGCCCGGAGCGACTGAACGCCGTAGATCGGGTGATGCACCGGGAACTTGAAGAGGTCTTCGGCGAGGTGGCCTTTGATTCCAGTGTCAGCGCTGTGATGGTGACGGGGGCCGGACGCGGGTTCTGCTCCGGCGGCGACGTCCGGGCCATGGACGAACGCGGGTCGGCCAACGTGCTCGAGGAAAGGCCCATGGGCGCTGTCTCCCAGAGTGGCCGCCGGATATTACATAACATGCTCTGGGTGGAGCAGCCCATCGTCTGTGCCCTGAACGGTGTGGCAGCAGGACTAGGGGCAACCATCGCCCTGTTCTGCGACATCATTTACGCCTCGGACCAGGCCCGCATCGGAGACACCCACGTGAAGGCCGGCCTAGTGGCCGGGGACGGCGGGGCGGTCATCTGGCCTTTGCTGGTGGGCGTCGCCAAGGCCAAGGAATTGCTGATGACCGGCGATATCATTGACGCCTCCGAAGCGGAGCGCATCGGCTTGGTCAACAAAGTAGTTCCCCACGACAAATTGATGGAAGAGGCCATGGACCTCGCCGGCAGGCTGGCAAACGGACCGGCGATGGCCATCAGAGGCACCAAACACGCCATCAACAAGAAGGTCTGGGCCGACCTGAACCTGTCGTTGGACATGGGGCTGGCCCTGGAAGAACGCAGCTCCCGCCATCCCGATCACAACGAAGCCGCCCGTTCATTCGTCGAGAAGCGCCCGCCAGAATACAAAGGCACGATTTAGGTAATCGGTCTTGGCCAACGGAGACATACAAGCTGCGCAGGCGTTCCACGACGGCACCAAACTAAGCTACATAAACTTGCTGACCAAGCCGCCGCTGTATAAGTCCTATGCGGGCCTGAAACAGGTCTCCCTCCCAGAGCCGCCACCGCCAGAGACACCCGCTCTTAAGGCGGTCGCCGGCCCTACCTCAGCCACCGCCGGGCCTTTGGATCTGGAGGCGGTGTCCCAACTGTTGCACTACTCCGCCGGGCTGATCAGAAAAAGCAACTCGGCGACCGCGGGGGAGGTCCACTACCGGGCCGCCGCATCGGCAGGGGCGCTCTACCCAATCGAGCTTTACCTGGTCTGCGGCGACTTTCCTGGACTGGCCGCCGGGGTCTACCACTACGCTCCCTCCGATAATGCCCTCACCCAACTGAGAGAAGGCGATTTCCGGGGAAACCTGGCCGCTGCCGCTGACGACGATTCGCTGGCGACAGTGCCCGCCACTATCGTCAGCACCGCGGTCTTCTGGCGCAGCGCCTGGAAGTACCGAACTCGGGGGTACCGTTACTGCTTCTGGGATAATGGCACGGTTTTCGCGAATCTGTTGGCAACCGCCAATTCCTTGGGCCAGCAAGCCCGCCTTCTGACCGGATTCGTCGACCGTGATGTGGACCGGATCCTGGGAGTGGAATCGGAGCAGGAAGCTAGTACCTGCCTGGTGCCGCTGGGCGCCGCTGGCGGCTTGCGACCGTATGTAGCCAGAGCCTTGTCGGCGATAGACTCGGGCGACCTGGGTTTCAGTGAGGCAATCACCTATCCGGAGTCGGACTTGCTCCATGCTGGAGCACGTCTCGACTCGCGACAACAGGTGTCAGACTGGCGGGGTCATGTTCATAGATTCGAAGACATCCGCATACCTGTTGTACCGTCCAAGCCGTTGGGAAAGGCGATCGTCGAGCGGGGTTCGACCCGCCGGTTCGCCAGAGAACCAATATCCAAAGAACAGCTTTCTGAGCTATTGGCGGCGTCGTCGGCGCCCATGACCGCCGACTTCGGCTTTGGGCTGTCCGAGCCGTACCTGATCGTAAACGCCGTGAACGGGGTGTCCCCAGGCGCCTACCACTACTCCAGGCAAAGCGGGGAGTTGGAACTCCTGAAAGAGGAGGATTTCCGTGCGGAGGCCGGACACATTTGTTTCGAGCAGGCTTTGGGGGCCGACGCCAGTGCCGTAGTCTTCTTCCTGGCTGACCTGGAATCGGCCCTGGGACGCCTGGGAAACCGGGGATACCGGGCCGCCCAACTGGAGGCGGGGGTTATGGGAGGCAATGTCTATATCGCCGCCCACTCTTTGGGTCTAGGCGCCACCGGTATGACATTCTTCGACGACGCAGTTACCGCTTTTTTTTCGCCCCACGCCGCCGGAAAAAGCCTGATGTTCCTGGTGGGTCTGGGCCGCACCGGGACCCCAAACCGGGTGAGGCCATTTCGCTCCAAATACGGCGCCCT
>Ga0207962_1000911_pt1 | contig 10125 bp, 10 predicted proteins | sample Knorr_S15_td_AAI_FD_185603 | JGI IMG/M metagenome (GOLD analysis project Ga0207962, IMG submission 185603) | Marine microbial communities from Southern Atlantic Ocean transect - Knorr_S15_td_AAIW_ad_750m_LV_A (SPAdes) (version 2) | ecosystem: Environmental > Aquatic > Marine > Oceanic | place... | reverse complement strand
TAGCAACATGGTACATAAGAAAGAGAAAACTGGAAAGGCCCAGAATTGATGATAAAGAGATAGTGATTCCTGAAGCAGATTTCTCGGTAGAGATACCTGACGAGGGAGACAAATATTTCTTCAGTGAGAGCAGTTATCGCAAGATAATATGGGGAACAACAATCTTTGCCTTGATTGCAATCAGCTTTTTTCTAGAATCTATTACGACCGGAAAGAATCTGATGTTGGGAGTTATTTCACTGATATTGGGAATGGTGGCGTTCCTAGCGCCTATCTTACTTCCTGTCAAAGATGACATAAAAACATTGAGAAAAAGAGCTGAAAAGGAAAGGACTAAGGCTTGGCATAAAGGTAAATTCGACCAGTCCAGTGATGAAGAGTGAACAAAATCCTTCAAGAAGTTCTGGAAAAGGTCAAACCTGACGAAAAGGAAGAGACCAGAATAACCGAGCTAGCCCAGAGGCTGCTTGATAAGGCAAGTTCGAACAAGGAAATTAGTTTTAGTCCATTAATCGTTGGATCTGTGGCAAAAGGAACCTTTCTGAAAGGGGCAGACATAGACCTCTTCCTAAGATTTGAATCTGGAACGGACCTGAAAAAGAAGGGGTTGGACGCGGCTAGGAAAATTCTTCCAGACGGAAGGGAACTTTACGCTCAACATCCCTATCTCCGTGGAGAGATCGATGGTGTGGGACTTGATGTGGTGCCCTGTTATGCAATCGATGACCCTGCACATCCAATCTCGGCTGTTGACAGAACGCCTTTCCATACTGAATGGGTAAAACAGAACATTTCCGGAATGGAGGACCAGATAAGGCTGACCAAACAATTTCTGAAAGGTGCTGACGCCTATGGGGCTGGAGCTGCGGTAGGAGGGTTTTCCGGTTATCTAGTTGAAATCCTATGTATAAGATATCTGGGATTCGCAAATCTTATCGAACAGATATCTAGCTGGCGACCACCCGTGGATTTAGGTGTTGTTGAAGGTGCACCGGATTCTCCAATCATGCTACCTGACCCTGTAGACAAAGGTCGAAATGTTGCGGCTGGAGTTACTCTCAGGGGATTAGGAGCAGCCGTTCTAGCGGCCAAAGCCTTCAGGAATAAACCATCTATCGATTTCTTCTTTCCAAAGAAGAAAGATCGGGTTGCACAAGGGTACGTTACTACAGTCATACTTCCCCATCCAGGAGGAAATGAGGAAACTGCGTTGCCATGGCTCCAAAGACAAGGAAGAAAAATCTATAAGGCAATAGCTGAATTCGAGCCGATTGCATGGAATGCCAATCTGGAGGATTCTGGATTTATTGTCATTGAAACCTCAACGGTCGAACTTCCGGAAATAGTCCCACACAAGGGTCCTGCACCTTGGGATAGTGGGGCCATGGAATTCCTTAAAAGATATCCAGATGCAGCATTGAGTGGTGAAAGGCTAGAGATTGGCAAACCTCCCAGACACTCCAGCATTGAGGATGTTATCCTTGAATTATTACCTAATGCAAAGGTCAGGTCCGGTTTAGAAAAAGGTGCTGAACCGGTACAAAGAGTACCCTGGTTAGATTAAAAAATAAATTTGGGTAGATGGGAGCCAAAGCCCCCATTTACCTGATGAACGGGGCTTTGCAGCCCCGCTCTATTTCTGGCGACACTAAGTCTATGCTTGTAGACCTATATCGTAACCGATTACATCACCAGTTGGCTCGAACTTCATACGGAACGAGTAGTCAGATACATCTGAAACACTCGCTAGATCCGAATCAGCTTCACCTGGGTGAACTTCAAATTTGTCACCTGGGCTCAACTTACCATTGAAGTCGTTGTCAATGAAGACTACAGCTTTACCCTGGCCAGAGTAGTAGCCGTATACATCAGAGACTAAGGCATCAGTCTTAGTATTTCCCTGTACATCCAGTAGATACCAGTGTACCGAGTTTACGGAAACTTGTGGGTTGATCTTGACGATCTGAATCGTCCAGACGCCACTTCCGTCTTCGCTTGCTATCATACTGCCGGTTGGTGCATTCTTGGTTGTACCACCAAGGAAACTGCTAGCCCAAACATACAGTACTGCAGCCAGAACAACTGTAATAGCCACCATCAAAATGACAGCAATTACAGGCGAAACTGCCTGCTCATCGTTCACTATTCTGCGCTTCATAGTTATGTCCTCTGACCGAAGTCAGAAGTTTAGCACACTTATGACAGCATATATACCTTACGTTAAACGGTCCCTTCGTAAGACGATAGCCCCTATGACGGTCAGGATGACAGTTAAACTAGCTCCAGTCCAAGCCATTGACAAAGCCCATTGTGGCACTCCAGGCTCAAGATGTGCGTCTATCTCTGGTGGTCTCAAAACTGAATTGTAGGAGGACCAAACTCCTCCATCCTGATCCTCGAAAATTATCGATAGTTCAGCTTCTCCTTCCCCCAATTCAAATGATTCCTCAGGTGCCTGCCAATTGAATGTCCAGCCATCATTGCTACTTGAAAGAACCAATTGATGAACATCGGCAGTGAATTCAGTAGTTTCGCTCAAGGTTCCGTTGGTCACCGTAATATTCACAGCAGCAATCGCCGAATAGTTGCTTGCAGTCAAGGTTATCTCATATGATGTCCCTGTCACAAAGTGTAAACTATCAGGCAGACCATCCACTCTATAGACCGGATCTTCTGCTTGTGAAAGAGGAAGAAATAGGCAAATTGCCAACACTACAAGCAGTCCTTTTCTAAGTGAATACATATGAACTTGTGAAGCGATTTTACTATTCTATTTAAGAATACGTGCCATCATCTTGTCAGGCCGCGGTTCTGTAAACTTTCCAATACAAGTCTGACCTCAGCTTCGCGAAGACCCAAAAATGCAGCTGCACCCTCGATAGTGTAATCCTTATTGTGTAATATATGATGTAAGAGTCTACGCTCTTCATACGTACACTCGGCACTATGGGCTGTAGAGGTTATCTCTCGATTCAATTCCCCTACAAGAGCCATCAAACTCCGCCTCTCGTCTTCAACATCATTAATTGATTTCCTTAGATCCTCAGAGACACGGGACAAAAGATCCATACGGGCCTTGGAATCCATATTGCGTGATTCCGCAACCGCATCCAATACTCTTCTATTTTGTTCCGAAAGATTTGATATGTCAAAATCCGTTTCAGCCTTCTGCTTGTAAGTAGAAGGACCAATATCTATGTGAAGGGAAACTTCCCTGGAAGCAGTGTATACACGGCGCTTGGGGCCACGACTACTTGGCTCATCGCGAGACTTGACCAATCCATGTTGCTCCAATATTCTGAGGTGCTTCACCACGGCCTGCTGCGTAACATCTATTTCACGCGATAATTGCAAGGGATACAGACGCTCTACCGACAATAATTGAAGAATACGACGGCGCGTAGGATTCTCCAGCAGATAGAACAATTCATCTACTTCATCAATCGACATATGAACCTCAGGTTGTATACCGATTGTTGTAATGGGATAATAAAAATTACTATTGGGTTCCGACAGCCTTTAACCTGTGTGTTCAATTAGTTATCATGGACTACCGAAAGCCCAGTAAGAAAGTAATTGTTGAGACGGTACTGGAAGTCCTGAAAGAGAGGGGTTCTGTGGATACACAGACCAAAATGCACAAACATACATTGAAGGGACTGAAGAGCAAAGATGAGAATTACCGATTGTCTGCGGAACGGATGAGGATTGTTGCCATACAATCCAAAAAAGTAAAAATTCGAATGAGAACGCGGTCTGTTGGTGCCTCACCTGAGGCAGACGAGAGCGACTTTAGGAAACAGGGCTTGGGTTATGATCCGGTAGTAAAGAGATGGCGACGAATAAAACCGGGAGAGGATCAAAGTGGCCACCATCACCATAGAGGTGAATTTGCATCACCCGGTCAGCCATGTCCTGCCTGTACCTCTCCTCTAAAAAAGGTCCATAATGCTACCCTGTATGGAGGCAAGGTTGCAATCGGTTTCCGTTGCAACTTATGTGGATACCTCACAGGCCATCGATGGAGGGAACCTTCCAGATATTCCTTCAGCTTCAAAGGTGGTAAGTAATTGGAAGTCTTCCAGCATAAGGGGATTTGTATTAAGGAAGATAAAAGAACTGTCTATCTTGATCCTTCAAGCGGTAGGCCTGACGGAGCTGTTACACACGCACATTCGGATCATCTCAGACCTCGGACCCATATGACAAAGCCTACGGCCGATGTAATGAAAGTAAGAACTGGATCAAAGAAAGCAACCGTACATGATTACCAAGAAAAATTCAGAATCAATGATTTCGAGCTTGAATTCATATCTGCAGGACACGTACTAGGTTCAGCAATGATCGAATGTAGCGGAATCCTTTACACTGGAGACTATAATCCTTATGGGACGATAACTGCAGGGATTGCTAAGCCTCAAGATTGTGAGACCCTGATAATTGAATCTACCTATGGCAAACCAGACCAGACTCTGCCTGACAGAAACGAAGTATTGAGGGATCTCCAAGCTTGGATCGAGGTGACATCATCCAATGGAGGTGGTATCGTAGGGGCCTATTCATTGGGTAAAGCTCAGGAAGTAATAGCAACCGCAAACAAGGCGGGAGTTGTACCGGCCGTCTCGGAAATTGTAGCATCTGTAAGTGATATTTACAAGAAATATGACGTGGCCTTGGAATACGTTCCCTATGCCGAACTAAACGAGAATGAAAAAGAGAAGCCCGGGTTGCTAGTCACATCCACTACAGCAACGAGTGGTAGAAGACCGGACCCAGCTGTTCAGAATCTGAGGAGTAAGGGAGCAAAAGTAGCCCGGGTCTCTGGCTGGTGTGCCTTCGCAGATTGGGCTCTGAGAGGTGTGGATGCCGGATTCCCTATCAGTGATCATTCTGATTTTGGTGGGACCATGAAATTCATAGAAGAATGCGACCCGAAACAGGTCTACACCGTACACGGTTCAACCAAAGAGTTGGCGAAACAGGTTGAGAAACAACTGGGGATCAAAGCCAAACCGTTACCTAAATATGGGGAAGTTTCGATAGAATCATTCACCTAATGATGAACTCTGGAAAACTCGTCTTGGTGAGGCACGGACTTTCTGTCTATAACGACCAGAACCGCTTTACAGGATGGAGAGATATTGAACTCAACGCACAAGGTATTGATGAGGCCAAGCAGGCTGTTCAACTACTAAATAATCTTGAATTTGATTTAGCCTTCACATCCGACTTGATAAGGGCTCAGGACACCTTGAAAATAATTCTGGAAGGGATTGGCCAAACCGATATTCCCATTGAAAAAAACCTGGCCCTGAATGAAAGAGACTATGGTAATCTGGTAGGCCGGAACAAGGCCGAGGCAGCCGAAGAATTCGGTGCAGAGCAAGTTCATATCTGGAGAAGAAGTTATGATGTCCCCCCTCCAGGAGGCGAATCATTGAAGAGCACGGCTGACCGTGTGATTCCCTATTTGAAAGACGTTATTATGCCTCCTATCTCAGAAGGAAAGCAGGTTCTGGTCAGCGCCCATGGCAACAGTATACGTGCAATTGTAATGGTTCTACAGGACTATACTCCTGAACAGATTTTGAAAACTGAGATTGGATGGTGTGAACCCTGGATCTTTAATTTCGAAAATGATGTGGTCAAGAACCTTGAGATACTATCAAGACCAGATTGCAAGAGTATGAGTCGATTACCAGATTAACGCTCTTCAGACCAACTCTTGATCATCTGGAGATTACCACGGGTGGCCTTGATTATCTGCTCTCTTCCCCACTCATCTTTTATTACTATATCATTTCCACGTGCAAGCAGAACAGCCTTAACAAAATAACCTGATTCGGACTTGAGGGTTATCTCCAGCTGTCTCTTTGAACCTTCACCATCCCAAGCGACATGAAAACCTTCTCCAGTGTAGTAGTCCTCAACTTTCTTCATGAATCTGTCGCCTGCGGTCATATCTTGATTAAGTTACCAAGGCACCATTATTAATCATTGTTCGCACGGGCACATTTGTAAAGACACCATTCTCTGGACAAACATAGCCCCGTAGTGTAGCGGTCCATCATTCAGGCCTTTGGAGCCTGAGACCTCGGTTCGAATCCGAGCGGGGCTACCAGATCAAAGCCCGTAAATCTTGGTAAATTTTGACTGTAGATAATCGACAAAGGCATCGCTGCTTGGTTCTTTTCCAGTGGCCTGGGCCATCAGATCCGCAGGAAGCAGTTTTGAACCATGAACATGAATGTGACTGCGCATCCAATCCAGCAAAACCGTGAATTGACCTTTGGCTATCTTTTCTGTAATAGTGGGGTCATCAGCCAAAGCTGCGGCGTAAAGCTGAGCGGCATACAGGTTTCCAAGTGTATAGGTTGGGAAATAGCCAATAGCTCCCATTGACCAGTGGATATCCTGTAGAACGCCCTTGGTATCATTGGGTGGAGTAACTCCCAGATATTCCTGCATCTTGCTGTTCCAGAACTCAGGTAGATCTCCGATTGCAATGTTGCCATTGACCAATTGTTTTTCGATCTCGTAGCGGACCATAATATGCAAATTGTAAGTCGCCTCGTCAGACTCCACGCGGATTAGCGAGGGCTTGACCGTATTCACTCCACGATGCAGGGTATCTACATCAAGATCTGATGGAAGGTGTGAAAAGCAGGACTTGAATTCCTCAATGTAGAATTGCCAGAACTCGTGGCTTCGGCCAACCATATTCTCCCACATCCTGGATTGGGATTCATGGACACCTAACGAGACGGCCTTTCCCATGGGTGTTCCCTCATGTTTCTGCAATAGTCCCTGTTCATAGGTCCCATGGCCAGTTTCATGCATTACCCCATACAAACAACCAAATGGAAATTCCTCATCGTAACGGGTTGTAAAACGAACGTCATTCGGGCCAGCTCCTGAACAGAAAGGGTGAGTCGAGGTATCCATTCTACCGGCATTGAAATCAAAGCCTATGCTTTCAGCAACCTTCAAAGAGAATTCACGCTGTTTCTCCTCTGAGAATTCACCGATGTCAAGGAAACTCAAATCAGGTTGATTCTTGCTCTCGCCCACAGCCTTGACAAGTGGAACTATAGCTTCTCTGAGCCCAGCAAACAGTGGATCCAGTTGAGACACTGTCATCCCTGGTTCGTAGATATCAAGCAAAGCATCGTAGATGTTATCTTCATATCCATAATATTCGGCGGTCTTGCAGGTCAATTCAACCGTCTTCTCCAGAGAGGGACGGAACTTCTCGAAATCATTCTCGGCCCTGGCCTCCTGCCAAATCTGCTGTGCCTGGGACTTGTGGCGAGCCTTTTCTTCGACCAGTTCTTCAGGAAGTTTAGTGGCCTTGTCATAGGAACGTCTAACCTCTCTGACATTGGCTGCCTGTTCGTCAGATAGATCCTGGGATTCCAGTGAATCCAATAGACGGCCCATCTCCGGATCGGTTATCCTAGAATGGGATTGCTTGGACAGAAATGCCATCATTTCAGAACGTAGTTTACCACCTTTAGGAGGCATCATGGTCTCCTGATCCCAGCCCATGAGGCCTGTCAGGCTACCAACTAAACTTAGTTCTTTGACTCTACTTATGAAATCGTCATAATCGGACATGGAGATGGGGAATAGTGGGATGATTAAAGGATTGACTTCATTCCAGTCCGTTACCGGTCAATAGAAAATCAGAGACTCCCTCTTCCGGGAGGGAACGATGTTTTTTCAGCCTAGCATGACGCAAACTGGGGGCCTTGTCCTTCTCCAAGTGGATTATAGCTTTGGAAAGGTGCATCAGGGACCTACCGAAATAGGGGCCAATCTCCCCATCCTTCTCATAAACCTGGGCTGAGAGAAATACCGGAAAATCACCCTTTTCGGACAATGGTTGTAAAATGGAGGTCATCTCCAGAAACTGTCTTGCGGACCGTTCCTTGTTCTTGATGTATGATAAACGGACGTAGGCATTGATTGTGTCGACTACTATCAATGAGATCTTGTCATGTTGCTCAAGCTTCTTGGTCAGGGTCTGATGAAGATCATCGAGGCTGGATGGACGGATCAGCAACAGTCGGTCCTGGTCGACATCCCCGAATATCTGCCCCATTCTCTCCACTGACAAGCCCTCAGTATCCACAAAGAGGACCACTGAATCGGATGAAGTCTTGATGGCCTCGCGAGAGAGTTGAAGGGCCAAACTGGTCTTTCCACTTCCGGCTTCACCATAGACCAGAGTTACCGTTCCTTGCTCTATTCCACCTGCCAGTAATTCATCAACTCCCTTACAGTCTGTGGCAAGGCGCGGAATCATGTGTCCGCAATCTGGTATGTCGTTAAACCACTTAGTGCGTTCTACGTCTTAGTATTCCAATCACACCAAGGGCTGACAGTGCCCCCAGAACTCCAAAACCGGGTAACAGGCCTTCCTCTTCCATCTGTTCAAGAATGGATACTGGTAGTGTTTCTGTCCTACAGTTCTCACCACCATCTTCATCCTGGGCGCAGATAACTATAGTGAAAGTGTCGCCATCTGCAAACTTGTGGGATATGTTGCCATCCGGGGTCATCATTACCGCAGTGCCATCACCGAAATTGAAGGTGTAAGTGATCGTGTCATCACCAGGATCTGTGGCCGAGACCATGAAGTCCAAAGCTTGGCCTTCTTCGGCACCGCTGGGCATGATGAATTGAGTGAATGAGGGAGCAACGTTGTTAATGATAACGAGCAACTGTTCCATCGTTGTTCCACCATCTTCATCCTCTGCAACCACTACTACTAGATATTCACCGTTGTCTCTGAAAGTATACTGGGCAAAAGTTCCCTCCACACGAGAACCATCAGCAAAGGTCCATGTCACAGTCACATCATCTGAGGCCACATCATTTACCTGAGCAGCGAATGAAAGTTCGGAACCCTCATCAGCTTCATTGTCAAACGATACCTCAAGCGCTGGAGCCATATTCTCGACAATCATTTCGAATTCCTTGACGGTCGTGAACTCTCCATCCGATACTGAAACTTCTATGGTGTAAACTCCATCATCCTGATATCCATATCTTACAGAGTCGCCGTCTTTCTCGGGACTGCCATCGCCCATATCCCAGGTGTATTCAAGTTCGTCGTCATCTGCATCAAAGGCAAAGACTTCGAAGTTGAACAACTGTCCTTCGAATAGATGATCAACATTGAGGTCCTCAATCACAGGGGCCTGATTCAAATTGATCTCTTCCATGAAATCGAAGCTGTCCTCCTGACCCATGTCATCGGCCATGTAAACGACAAAACGGTAGTCACCGGATTCCTCAACCTCCCATTCGAAATGGATAGATGCGGAGTTCTCTTCTCCACTGGAAATAGTGGCACTCTCAGATAGGGAATCAATCTCTTCCCAATCGTTCTCATCTTCATTCCATCTGTAAACGTTGACCTCGTAGTATGTATCAATCTCTCCGTCATAATTTGTATTGCCTTGTAGGTCTATCTTGACGTTACCGTCTTCAACGGCCCAGTCATAGTCAAACCATTCATCTGACATGATTAGCGAGAAGTACTTCTGCTCCTCGTGATTCCCATCTTCATCATACATAGTAACATAGAAATCATAGACCCCAGGCTCGATATTCATAGAGAGTTCTTGCAAGAACCAGTCCTCTTGTTCTCCATTTATGGTGTGATTTGCACCTGAAGAAGCGGCCTCTGCCCCATTCTCATCGTAAACCTCTACATAAACATCGACGTAAACATCACAGTCACATTCGGTTTCCGGGTCGTAACCAATTACAATCTCGTTCCAGTTGTTATTGCCATTTTCATCCTGAGGTACATAGTGAATCCATGCATGGATCCATTCATCGTAGTCATATGATAGATCGACGTTCTCGATAGTGAAATTGTCTTCCGCATTCCAGTCCTCATCATACATGTAGACGTTGAAGTCATAGACTCCATCTTCGGCGGCAGTCCAGTTCTGAGTGAACCAGTCACCATATCCATTGTAAATATCGTGCTCTGCCATAATAGTGTCCTGATACTCGCCAGTCTCATTGTAAATGTCCACATACACATAGATGGTAACATTACAGTCACATTCCGTATCTGGATCGTAACCTATCGTGATTGTCTGAGAA
>Ga0207962_1000907_pt1 | contig 10143 bp, 5 predicted proteins | sample Knorr_S15_td_AAI_FD_185603 | JGI IMG/M metagenome (GOLD analysis project Ga0207962, IMG submission 185603) | Marine microbial communities from Southern Atlantic Ocean transect - Knorr_S15_td_AAIW_ad_750m_LV_A (SPAdes) (version 2) | ecosystem: Environmental > Aquatic > Marine > Oceanic | place... | reverse complement strand
ACCCCGATCATCATCCTTGTTTTCTGGGCCGGCATCTACCCCACAACTTGGCTGGAGTTCAGCCAAAAGTTGACCCAGATGATCCCCTGACATGACCGCGCTGCTCACCATCATTTTGAGTTTCATCGGCGCACTGGTGTGCGGGCTGATGCCATCGAGTGCGCACCGGCGCATCCGCTGGGTGGCATTGGCTGTCGCGGCAGCCGGGCTGGTGGTGTCGATGGTTTGTTGTGTGAATTATCCCGGCGGCAAATTCGCGGACTTGGTCGAGACAGACTGGATTCCGTCCCTCGGCATCGGCTTCATCACCGGCTACGACGGCATCAGCCTGCCGCTGCTGCTGGTGACCGGCTTGGTGGCGGTGTGTGGTGTGTTGTTCAGTTGGACTCTCGAGTCGCGTGCCAACCAGTTTTACGCCTTTTACTTTGCGCTGATCGGCGGCGTGTATGGTGTATTCCTGTCGCTTGACCTGTTTCTGCTGTTTGTGTTTTACGAGATCGCGGTGGTGCCAAAATATTTCCTGATCACCATCTGGGGCGGCGCACGGCGGCAGTTCGCGGCGATGAAGCTGGTGCTCTATTCCTTCGGCGGCAGCGCGCTGGTGCTGCTGGGAATGCTGGCGGTTTTCTTTTTGGCACACGACCCCAGCGGCGAGGCGCTGAAGACGTTCAACTTGTTGGAACTGCAGCAGGGACAGGTGCCGGCAGCGGCTCAGCAATGGATTTTCCCGCTGATTTTCGTCGGCTTCGCCATAATGGCCGGCATGTGGCCGTTCCACACCTGGGCACCGACCGGCCACGTCGCTGCGCCAACGGCGGCGAGCATGCTGCTAGCCGGTGTGGTGATGAAACTCGGCGCGTACGGCTGCCTGCGCGTGGCCGTCGGACTGTTGCCAGCGGGCGCTCAAGACTGGGCACCGTGGGTGGCGGTGGTGGCGGTCATCAACATCGTCTATGGCGCACTGGTGGCGCTGAAGCAGGACGACTTCAAGTACGTCATCGGCTACTCGAGTGTCAGCCACATGGGCTTTGTGCTGCTGGGCATCGCCACGCTGAACCTCACCGGAATGACCGGCGCGGTGCTGCAGATGTTCTCCCACGGCGTGATCGGCGCACTGCTCTTCGCGCTGGTGGGCACGGTGATTTATTCGCGCACCAAGACGCGTATGCTCGATGAACTGCACAGGCTGATCGATCGCATGCCGGGCATCGCGTGGGTGTTCATCGTGGCAGGCTTGGCCTCGATGGGGCTGCCGGGATTTAGTGGGTTTGTATCCGAGTTGTACGTGCTGATCGGCGCGTGGGGGACACTCTCGGGATGGATCGTGGCCGGCGCTGGGTTGGGCATCCTGGCGACATTCGGCTACACGCTGGTGAAAATTCACGAGGCATTTTTCCGCGAACGAAAAACGTCTGATCCCGGCGATGCGGAGATAAGTTATCCGGCAATGACGATGCCTGAGAAAATCGGCGTGGCAATCCTGCTTGGCTCGGCGCTGCTCATCGGCCTGTGCCCCTGGCTGTTGACGGACAAGATTTCGCCCAGCCTGGAACTGATGCTCGATCGATTTCCCAACTGACGCGGCGACATGGATTATCAACAGCTACTCTTGGCCCTGCTCCCCGACCTGCTGGTCGTGGTGGCTTTGTTCGCTGCGCTGGGGGTGGATTACTCGCGCATGCGCGGCAGCCGCTTGGCCAAGCGCTACCAAGTGGCCTGCCAAATCTCCGCCGCAGGGCTGATCGCCGGGCTGGCGGTGCTCGTGTTGCAGATCGCCGAGACAATGTCCGTGATGGAGACCTCCACCGCCGACGGCCAACTGGTGCTGACACGCAGCACACTGACGTTGAAGGCGCTGCTGTACGCCATGGGGCTTGGCGTATTGCCCTTGGCCAAGCGCGACCAGATCACCCCGCAGGTGAGCGAGTATTTTGCGCTCCTGCTGTTGGCAACGCTGGGAATGGGATTCGTGGTGACCAGCCGCAACCTGCTCGGTGCGTTCGTCGCGCTGGAGCTGGTCAGCCTGAGCCTTTACGCGATGACGGTGCTGAACCAGGCCAGGCGCGCCTCCGCCGAGGCGGCGTTGAAATACCTGACGTTCGGCGCGGTAGCATCCGGTTTTCTGCTGTTCGGCCTGAGCTACCTTTACGGTGCCACCGGCCAACTCGACCTCACCCAAATGACCGGCCTGACCGACGAGCCGATGCTGGTGCTGGCCTACCTGCTGATTTTCGTCGGGCTGGGATTCAAGCTGGCCCTGGCGCCGTTCCACCTGTGGGCGCCGGACGTTTACCAAAACGCACCGACACCTGTAGCCGGCTGGATCGGCAGTGGCTCCAAGATTGCCGCAGCCGCGCTGTTGATCGCTTTGCTGAAGCCTGTCTCATCGACACTCAAGGACGCCCTGATCCCCGCACTCGCCGCACTCGCAGTACTCAGCATGGTGGTCGGCAACCTGGGCGCGCTGCGCCAGACCAACCTCAAGCGGCTCCTGGCCTACAGCGCCATCGCCAACGCCGGTTATCTGCTCGTCGGCGTCGTGGCCTTCTCCGCAGCGGGAAATGCCTCCGTGATTTTTTACATATTGGTTTATTCGCTGGCCAGCCTCGGCGCTTTCGGGGTGGTTGCGGTGCTGACCGACACGCTGGGACGCGACGCGGAAATCAGCGACTTCAACGGCTGCTGGAAAACGACGCCCGGCTTGGCGGTAGCGTTCCTGGTTTTCGTGCTGTCGCTGGCCGGCATCCCGCCACTGGCCGGTTTTCTCGGCAAATTTTATCTTTTCTTTGCCGCCATCGAAGCCGCGCCGGAAGCCGCGAGTTGGAATGACGGATTTTACTGGCTCGTCGCCTTCGCCCTCATCATGAGCGTGGTGTCGCTCTACTATTATCTGCGGGTGCTGAAGGCATTCCTCGTCGCCCCCGCCGACGACGGGGCAGCGATCGCGCCGGTGAAAACCGGCTGGGCGGCCGGGGTGACATTGTGCGTGCTTGCGCTGGCCGTCGTGGCGCTTGGCCTCTGGCCGGAACCGCTCCTCGACCTCCTGCGAAACTGATTCGTACCGCTTGGCCAAGCGGGAGACTGGTCAGCCCAGGTTTTCGGAAACGGCGGTGAGCGTTTCTTTGGCGTCGCCGAAGAGCATGCGTGTGTTCTCGCGAAAGTAGAGCGGGTTCTCCACACCGGAATAACCAGCCGCCATGCTTCGCTTGAGCGCGACGACGGTTCTGGCGTTCCACGCCTCAATCACCGGCATGCCGGCGATTGGGCTGGCGGTATCCTCAAGCGCGGAGGGGTTGACGATGTCGTTCGCGCCGACCACGACGACCAGGTCCGTCTCGGGCAAATCCTCGTTGACCTCGTCCATCTCGAACACGATATCGTACGGGACACGCGCCTCGGCGAGCAGGACGTTCATGTGGCCGGGCAAACGGCCGGCGACCGGGTGAATCGCAAACCGCACCTCGACGCCTTTGCCGCGAAGGGTCTCGGAGATCTCGTGAATCACATGCTGCGCCTGCGCGACGGCCATGCCGTAGCCAGGCACGAACACCACGCTGCCCGCGTCGTTCATCATGTCGGCGACCTCCTCGGCGGTGGTCTCGGTGACGGTGCCCTGCTCTTCGCCACCCGCCGGGGTCGCACCAGCCGAGGTGCCGAAACCGCCAAAGATGACGTTGGCCAGGCTGCGGTTCATCGCCCGGCACATGATGTAGCTGAGGATCGCGCCGCTGCTGCCCACCAATGCGCCGGTGATGATCAGCAGGTCATTATCCAGCATGAAGCCAGACGCCGCCGCCGCCCAGCCGGAGTAACTGTTGAGCATCGAGACGACCACCGGCATGTCTGCGCCGCCGATCGCCATAATCAGGTGCACGCCGAGGACGAAGGAGATCACCGTGATAATGATCAACGCAGTCAATCCGCCCGTCCCCTCGGCGCCGATGAACTGCACGCCCAACGGCCAAACACACGCGATCACCATGACCGCGTTGGCCAAGTGGCGACCCGGCAGCAACAGCGGCTTGCTCCCGATTGAGCCGCGGAGTTTGCCGAACGCGATGATCGAGCCGGTGAAGGTCACGCCACCGATGAACACGCCTAGCAGAATTTCAACTTGATGAACAATCTCATGGGGTTTGTCGCCGTGATTGATGTAGCTGGCCAAGCCGACGAGCACCGCGGCCAAGCCGACGAAGCTGTGCAGCATGGCGACCAACTCCGGCATGGAGGTCATCTCCACGCGCTTGGCCAGGACCGTGCCGACGAATGCCCCGACGACCATCAACGGAATGAGCCAAGCGAAGTTTGTGATGCCGGAAAGCAGCGTCGCCGCGATGGCGATCGTCATGCCGGTGATGCCGTAAACATTGCCGCGCTTGGCCGTCTCCTGCGTGGAGAGGCCACTCAGGCTGAGCACGAACAGCACACCGGCGACAAGGTAGGCCATGGTCAGCAGGCCGGCCGGTATCACCGGGGCTTGTGGAATGGCGGCAAGCGTGATCATTTGCGAAACATTTTGAGCATGCGCTGGGTGACTAGGAATCCGCCCGCGACGTTGATGGTGGCAATCAGCACGGCGATGCCGGAAAGTATGGTCACCGCCTGGTTGGCACTTGAAATAAACAACATGCCGCCAAGGACAATGATGCCGCTGATGGCATTCGTCACACTCATCAGCGGCGTGTGCAGCGCCGGGGTGACGTTCCACACGACCATGTACCCGACAAAGCAGGACAGGGTGAACACGGTCAACTGGTCGAGGAACTGGCTCGAGCTTTTCCAGCCCAGCGCAAGCAGCACCAGACAGGTGATGCCCAACAAAATCCCGGCAAGTGACGAACCGCCCTTGGCCTCTTTGGCCTCCGGCTTGGCGGCGGCAGGCTTGGGCGGCGGCGGGGGAACGGCCGTTTGTGGGGGCGGCCAAGTGATTTCGCCATCGCGAACCACGGTTGCGCCCCGAACGATTTCGTCCTCGAAATCAAGCTTGAACGCCTCGCCGCCTCCGAGCAGGCCGAGCAGCTTGACGAGATTGTTGCCGTACAGCGTGCTCGATTGTGTCGCCAACCGGCTGGGCAAATCGGTGTAGCCGAGGATGGTCACGCCGTGCTCGACCACTTTTTCGTTGGGTCGAGTCAGCGCGCAATTGCCGCCACCCTCGGCTGCGAGATCCACGATCACGGAGCCATCCTTCATGCTGCGAACCATCTCCTCGGTGATGAGGATGGGGGATTTTTTTCCCGGGATCATCGCGGTGGTGACGATGATGTCCACCTCGGCGGCCTGCTCGGCGAACAGCTTCATTTCGGCCTCAATGAACTCCTTGCTCATCACCTTGGCGTAGCCGCCCTCGCCGGTGCCGTCCTCCTCGAACTCCAGTTCAAGAAATTCCGCACCCATGCTCTTGACCTCGTCCTTGACTGCGGGACGCGTGTCGAACGCGCGCACGACGGCGCCCAGCTTGACCGCCGTGCCGATGGCCGACAGCCCGGCGACACCCGCGCCGATGACCATCACCCGGGCCGGGGGCACGCGACCGGCAGCGGTGATTTGGCCGGTGAAAAATCGCCCGAACTCGCTGGCGGCCTCGACCATCGCACGGTAGCCGGCGATGTTGGCCATCGAGCTGAGCGCGTCCATCGACTGCGCCCGGGAAATGCGCGGCACGGCGTCCATCGCGATGGCGTTGACCTTGCGCTTGGCCAAGCGCTCGAGCAGGTCGCCGTTCTGCGCCGGCTGGATGAGGCTGATCAGCGTCGCGCCCTCGCGGGCGAGTTCGACTTCATCATCCTGGGGCGGGCGAATCTTGAGAATAATGTCGGCCTTGGCCCAGACATCCGTAGCGGACAACACGGTTGCACCGGCTTGCTCGTAAAGCGAATCAGGAAACTTGGCCGCTTGGCCCGCGCCGGCCTCGACTGCCACTTCAAAGCCAAGCTTGATGAACTTGGCCACGTTCTCCGGCGCAGCGGCGACTCGGCGTTCCCCGGCCGCGATTTCTTTTGGAATGCCTATTAACACGATTTCAAAAAAAAGAACCAAGCGCCCCGCGCAAAGTTGCCTAGCTTGGTTCTGCTGGTTTGGCGATTGATTGGTTTCCCAACTGAAAGAACCGGGACGCTAACAAATGCCCGAGGCTATTCAAGCCCTTAAACTTAAACGCCCGCGAGCGCGCTGCCTTGGGTGACGCCCGGAGCGGGGAGGAGGCTGGAGCCGGTGAGGTATTGGTCGATGGCGCGGGCGGCGCCTCGGCCTTCGTTGATGGCCCAGACGACGAGGGATTGGCCGCGGCGACAGTCGCCGGCAACAAAGACGCCTTCGAGGTTGGTGGTGAATTCGCCGTGCTCGCCGATGAAAGTCTTCCAGTTGCCGCGCGGGTTTTGGGTCTCGAGCCCGAGCATTTCGCCGATCGCCAACTCGGGGCCGACGAAGCCGGTGGCGAGCAGCACGAGGTCGGCCGGCCATTCTTTTTCGGAGCCTTCCACCTCGCTGAAGGGCGCGCCGCCTTCGACCGGTTTGCTCCAATCGACTTCGACGGTTTTCACGGCTTTGATGTGGCCGCTGTCGTCACCGATGAATTCCTTGGCGAGCACGTGATACGCGCGCGGGTCGTTGCCGTGCTTGGCTTTGTTCTCGGCGTGCGAATAGTCGAGGCGATAAATGCGCGGCCACTGCGGCCACGGGTTGTTCGCGGCTCGCTCGGCGGGCGGTTGGTCGAGTAGTTCGAAATTCACCACGCTCTTGCAACCGTGCCGCAGCGAGGTGCCGATGCAATCCGCGCCGGTGTCGCCGCCGCCGATGACGATGACGTTTTTGTCCTTGGCCGAGGTGTACGTTTTGTCCTCGAGATTGGAATCGAGCAAGCTCTTGGTGCTGCGCGTGAGGAAATCCATCGCGAACTGGACACCCGCCAACTCGCGCCCGGGGCATTGCGCCGTGGGATCGAACGGCTTGGTCGCGCCTGTGGCCATCAGCAGCACGTCGTTTTCCTTCAACAAATCGTTGGGGTCGATGAACTGCATTTCGCAGCCGCGCTCCTCCATGATTTGCGTCATGTGGCCGGAGGCGAAGTCCTCCTTTTTGCCGACGTGCGCGCAGGTGACAAATTGCACGCCCTCCTCGCGCAACAAATTCACGCGACGCTCGACGACGCCCTTGTCGAGTTTCATATTCGGGATGCCGTACATCAGCAACCCGCCAATGCGGTCGGCCCGCTCGTAAACCGTGACGGTGTGCCCCACCTTGTTGAGTTGATCCGCCGCCGCCAAGCCGGCCGGGCCGGAGCCGACGATGGCGATCTTTTTGCCGGTGCGTTCCGCGGGCGGTTCGGCGGTCACCCAGCCTTCCTCGAAGGCGCGATCGATGATCGTGTTTTCGATATTCTTGATCGTCACCGGCGGATTGTTGATGCCGAGCACGCACGCGCCTTCGCACGGCGCGGGGCACACGCGACCGGTGAACTCCGGGAAATTATTCGTCTTGTGCAGTCGATCAATCGCCTCGCGCCAACGGTTTTGGTAAACGAGATGGTTCCACTCGGGGATGAGATTATCGATCGGGCAACCGGGGCCGGACTGGCAAAACGGCACACCGCAATCCATACAACGCGCGCCCTGCGTTTGCAGATGTTCCTCGCTGGGATTGGTGTTGATCTCATCGTAGTCGTTGATGCGCTCCAGCGGATCGCGATACGGCACCGCCTCGCGCTCGAACTCCATAAATCCTGTTGGCTTACCCATTGAAAAAAATCTGGTTATGCGACCAACTCCTTTTCGCGTTGCCGGTGCTCCTCGAGCACGCGTTTGTAATCGGTGGGCATCACTTTCACGAATTGGCCAAGCGCGGTGCTCCAATGATCGAGCACCTCGGCGGCCACGGTGGAGCCGGTGCGCTCGGCGTGTTCCTCGATGAGGATTTGGAGCTCGGCGATGTCCTCGGCGTCCTCCACCGATTCGAGTTCCACCATCTCCATGTTGCAATTGGGCGCGAAGGCGTTGTCCGGATCCCAAATGTACGCCACGCCGCCGGACATACCGGCGGCGAAATTGCGGCCGGTGGGGCCGAGGATGATCGCGCGGCCGCCGGTCATGTATTCGCAACCGTGATCGCCCACGCCTTCGATGACCGCCGCCGCGCCGCTGTTGCGCACACAGAATCGTTCCGCCGCGCGCCCGCGGAAAAACGCCTTGCCGCTGGTCGCGCCGTAAAGGCAGACGTTGCCGACGAGGATATTTTGCTCCGGCGCGAAGGTGGAAACCTTGGGCGGATAAATGGTGAGCTGACCGCCGGAGAGTCCTTTGCCGACATAATCGTTGGCGTCGCCTTCGAGCTCGATGCTCACGCCCTTGGCGAGAAACGCACCGAGACTTTGGCCGGCGGAACCGGTGAATTTAATTTTCACCGTGTCGTCGGGCAGCAATTCAGCACCGTGCGCCTTGGCAATTTCGTTGCTTAAAATCGTGCCGACTGTGCGATTGGTGTTGATGATCGGCAGGTCGATCTCAACCGGCTCGCCGGATTCAAGTGCTCCCTTGGCCAAGCGGAGCAACTCCTTGTCCAACGCAAATTCCAAGCCGTGGTCTTGCGCTTGGGTGCAGTAGGTGCCGACGTCCGCGTGCGGCTTTTCGATCGGCGTGAGAATGGAACTGAGATCGATGCCGTCGGCTTTCCAGTGCTCGATGGCCTTTTGCATTTCGAGCGCGTCCACGCGGCCAACCATTTCGTCAATCGAGCGGAAGCCAAGCGTGGCCATAATTTGGCGCGCTTCCTCGGCGACCATAAACAGATAATTGACGACATGCTCCGGATCGCCGGTGAATTTTTTGCGCAACTCCGGATCCTGCGTGGCGATGCCGACGGGGCAAGTGTTGAGGTGGCACTTGCGCATCATAATGCAGCCCATCGTGATGAGCGGCGCGGTGGAGAAACCCATCTCCTCGGCACCGAGCAACGCGGCGATGACCACGTCGCGGCCGGTCTTGAGGCCGCCGTCGGTTTGGAGCACCACGCGGCTGCGGAGGTCGTTGAGCACCAGCGTTTGATGCGTCTCGGCGATACCCAGTTCCCACGGCAAGCCGGCGTGTTTAATACTCGTGAGCGGGGATGCGCCGGTGCCGCCGGTTTCGCCGGAAATCAAAATGTGATCCGCGTGCGCCTTGGCCACGCCGGAGGCGATGGTGCCCACACCCACTTCGGACACGAGCTTCACGCTCACGCGCGCGGCGCGGTTGGCGTTTTTGAGATCGTGAATGAGCTGCGCCAAATCCTCGATGGAATAAATATCGTGATGCGGCGGCGGGCTGATGAGCCCCACGCCGGGCGTGCTGTGGCGGATGCGCGCGATGGTGTCGTCCACTTTGCGCCCGGGCAACTCGCCGCCTTCGCCGGGCTTTGCGCCCTGGGAAATTTTAATCTGCAACTCGTCGGCGTTGGTGAGGTACCAAATGGTGACGCCGAACCGGCCGGAGGCAACCTGTTTAATTGCCGAGCGTTTGGAGTCGCCGTTGGGCAGTGGATTGAAACGCTCGGAATCTTCGCCGCCTTCGCCGGTGTTGCTCTTGCCGCCAAGGCGGTTCATCGCGATGGCCAAGCCCTCGTGGGCCTCGGCGGAGATGGAGCCGAAACTCATCGCGCCGGTGCAGAAACGCTTCACGATTTCACTGGCGGGTTGGACGTCGTCGATGGGGATTGGCCCGCCGTTCGTGCCTTCTTTGAATTCCATCAACCCGCGCAGCGCGCAGCGCGCTTTGGTGTCGCCGTTGATGTGATTGGAAAATTGCTGGTACGATTCAAAGCTATTCGTGCGCGCGGCGGTTTGCAGCGCGGCGATGGATTCCGGATTCCACATATGTTTTTCGCCCTCGGCGCGCCAGTGGAATTCGCCGGGGTTGGGCAAGCTATCCATTTCGTCTTCGGCATGCTCGGGGTACCCCAGCGCGTGGCGGCGCAACATTTCCTCGGCCAACTCATCGAGGTTGACGCCTTGCACACGACTGGCGGTGCCCACGAAACAGCGGTCAATTACGTCGTCCCGCAGACCAATCGCCTCAAAAATCTGCGCGCCTTTATAAGAGTGCAACGTTGAGATACCCATTTTGGCCATCACTTTGAGCATTCCCTTGGCCACGCCCTTGCGATAGGCAGCGA
>Ga0207962_1000903_pt1 | contig 10159 bp, 10 predicted proteins | sample Knorr_S15_td_AAI_FD_185603 | JGI IMG/M metagenome (GOLD analysis project Ga0207962, IMG submission 185603) | Marine microbial communities from Southern Atlantic Ocean transect - Knorr_S15_td_AAIW_ad_750m_LV_A (SPAdes) (version 2) | ecosystem: Environmental > Aquatic > Marine > Oceanic | place... | reverse complement strand
ACAGAGTTTGTTATTTTAGAAATGGTAGTTTTGATAGTATTGGCATCTATTCTTTTTGTTATCGCAACAAAATTGTTAACTAAAATGGATTTTTAAAAATATAATATCCTTTGCAACAATAATTAAAGACACAACAAAATAATTCAAAAACTTCGTAGATCTGATACTTCTATGCAAATGAGAACCTTGGAATCAGCTGACTGAATTGTCATAGATGAAAATTATGGTAAAAATTATCAAGTAATTTCTAAAATCTGAAATAAATGAATGGTTCTGGAGTTCCACTATAAAAAAATAAAATAAAAAATAGACATGTGAACAAGAATAAAATCCAATAAGATAATTTTAACTTAGCAATTCTCATATGTAGGTTTTTTGAACGGTATGAAATCAAATGTAGTAATACAAAGATCCCCATTATTGCAATTGGAAATTTTTGTGATATTATAAAGGGAATAGAATTTTCTGTCAAAAAATCTAAGAATACAAACTTTTGCATGTTAACTAGCATTAAGTTTGGTTCTGGAATAAAAAATGGAATCCAGAATAAAAATATAATATATTGGGTAATTATAATACTAGAAAATTTACCTATCCTTTTTTGGAAAAATGGATGCGAAGATATATGAGGGAATTTTCTTCTAATCATTGTGTGCGTGGCTAGGAATATTCCATGTAAACCACCGAAGATAATAAAATTCCACGATGCACCGTGCCAAAGACCAAGCAATAACATTGAGATCATCAAGCTGGAATAAACTACAACACTTGATTTTCGATTTTTAAAAACTAGTGGAAAATACAAGTAATCTCTTACCCATTTTGACAAGCTGATGTGCCATCTGCTCCAAAAATCTGAAAACGACGTTGCAAAAAATGGTTTATTGAAATTAAGGGGTATTTTTAACCCAAAAATTGCTGCAGCACCAATTGCAATATCTGAATAGCCTGAAAAATCACAATAAACTTGGACTCCAAATGCAATAGCACCAAGCATTATGCTAAAAGACTCCATTCCAATCGGGTTTGAAAAGATCTTATCTACAAGAAGGCCTATGTTATCCGCAAAAAACATTTTTTTTAAAAACCCTAAAGCCATCAGAGTTAAACCAAATTTTAGATTTGAATGTTGGATTACAAATTGTCGTAATCTTCCAGTTGTGTTAGATTGTTCTATTTTTTCCCTTAATTGTGGCAAAAACTGTCTGGCACGTAAAATTGGTCCTGCAACTAGTGTAGGAAAAAACGCCACAAAAAATGCATATTCTCTTAATGTCTTGGAAGGTGTTAAATTTCCACGATAGATGTCTATAATGTAACTAATAGACTGAAATGTATAAAATGAAATTCCTATAGGTAATGCCAAATTCAGTAATGGAATTTCTGAACCTAGATCCATAATATTTCCAAAAATGTTGAATTGTGCTATTGCAAAATCAGCATACTTGAAGAATCCCAATAAACCTAGACTGCCTGCAAGACCTGCAATCAGAAAAATTTTCTTTCCATCTTTGCTATCAGCTTTGTATATTTGTCTTCCAATGTAGTAATGAAAAAGTATTGTAAAAATTAAGATGACAATCAAGTAGCTGTTTGTGTAATATAGAAAAAACACACTGGCAAAAATAATGAAGATGTGTTGGAATCTTCTATATTTCAAAATGGTAATTATGCCCACTACTAAAAAGAAAAAAATTACAAAGTCGATTGTATTAAACAGCATTAAGCATCAGAACCGATTTACTCGTCCATTTTTTTATTTATGATTGGTAATGATGATTTATAGAGTTCTTCGGCTACCAGCATATTTCCAGCGTCAGCAAAATGCGCTAAATCAAGATAAATCGTTTCGCTTACAGCATCAAAAGTATTTGTTAGATCCAGAGTTTTTGCACATTTTTTATCTAATTCTCTTAAAGAGTCTTTAACAAGGTGATATGACGGAACGATGCTTGTATGACTAAGTTTTTCCAAATTTTGGAACTCCCAATTTGACGGTGTTTTATTACCAGCTCCTAAGAATGGTGGTATTGCTATAATAACATCAAAATTCCTTTCTTCACCTAATTGACAAATTTCAACCCACCTATTTTTCCAGACTTGGACATTATCCTCTATATTGCTATGAGTTATAGCTTCACCTGGAACACCCTGATCACCATAGACATTTTTCAATGCAACTCTTTTTATGAATTGAAAAAATTCCGGTGACTTGTAATATAATTTCAGTTTAGCAAATTGATCAGATATGGGATAATAAAGTGGTATATCCGTATCAACTTCGTCAGCTGATTTACCAACCTCATGACCACCAACTAGAATAATTAGGTCAGGATTATAGTCAATTAATTTTGTTTTTATTTGATATGTAGTAGTAAACGAGTCGTACGCATTTACTCCAGCATTAATGACTTCGATTTTATAATCAGTATTTAGATCATCTAATTTTTGTTGTAGGTAACCCGAAAAAGTTGATTCGTCAGATGTTGAAAACATCCCGTATGTTTGAGAGCCACCAACAAGAAAAACTCTATACGTGTTTTCATTTTTAGACTGAGTAATTTCTGGACCCCTAAATCCATATTCATTAATGTTAACAGTGTCTGTATGCTGGTTGGGTGCTAGATGTTTAGTTGGATAATCATAGTAAATCATTTTTCCATAGTCGTCACATAGTTTTTTCAAATCAGCTGAATCATAGTTTTCATAAATTCCACTCATAAGTAATCCCGTAAAACATGAATCCTTTTGATCCAAAACCGTTCTGCCAATTACTTCAAACGACGCTAGTATTACCAGCAAAAAAATTATTCCTAAGCATATTTGCTTCCTGTAAAAAACAATTTCTGACAATGTCTTTTTTTGTTTTTTACTGTCGCGTATTAATGATTTATTATGAAAAGATATTAGAAAATTAACTTAAAATTTCAAATTTAACGAGCAGATTAGGTATAACTAGATTAAATCGTAAACCAGCCAGACTTCATATAAGATAACGCAATATTGAGACCAAATATGGCAAAGGTAATTCCATAAATCGAAAACATAATTGCGTTAATTTTTGCCTCGGATGCTTTCTTTTCAATGATAGTGTAGATAAACTTCCCTCCATCAAGTATGGGCAACGGAAGCATGTTGATGATTCCAATGAAAAATGAAATCATCCACAACCAAAGAAGGAACATAGATACTTGAGGATCCCATTCTATGAAATTGTAAATTGGTTTGTAAAATGCATTATCTCTCATAATGCCAACTAGACCTTTATCAGGATCATCAGGAGAAGGCATGATCTCAACAGGGAATTCTAATTGTTGTCCATCTCTATTTACTGTAACAGTAACAGTCTCTCCGGGTTTCAGATCAACTTTTTGAAAATCTAACGGAGTTATAATGGGCACACCTTCAATTCCTGTTATGACATCATTTTTTTGTAGACCTGCTTTTTCCGCACCACTACCTTCAATAATTGAAAGGATGAGAACGCCATCTGGTTCATCATAAAACCATTCCAAAAATGGCTCTGGTAAAATTAACGCAAATAAGGGATTTGTTAATAAAATTGCTCCTAATACAAATGCAAAAATTACATTTGCGGTTGCTCCTGCACCTATGACCCTGAGCTTTGATATTTTTCTTGCATTATCAAATTCTTTTTCGTCTGGTTCTACAAATCCTGCAAACAGTGCAATGAAAATAGCAAACCCTCCAGTCTTGATCTTTATTTTTTCTAGAGAAGCTACTATACCATGAGCACCTTCGTGAACCACAAGAACTATTGGAATAGATAACAGAAAATACAACATAGCTGGTGCAGAAGTTAGCGTAACTCCCGGTATTAGCACTGTTAATTCAGCAAATTCTGTTGGCTTGATAAAAAAGTTTGAAATGTTTGAAAGCAAAAACCAAAACGCAAACCCCATCATTAGAAATCCTGCTATTACACTAACATCAGCAAAAACTCGAATTCCCCGTCTAGTCCTAGTTAACATTTTTGAAAGTACTGACTGGACTTGATTATTTTTGTATGTTAGACTGTAGGGTTTTATTGTAAAACCGTGTTTTTCTAGTTTTAGCGACTTTGCTACAATTAAGATAACAACCCATGCTATCAAAACGTAAATTATTGCATTTTCTGCGAGAAAGTCAAGAGCCAAATCAATTGCTACTTTTTTTAATCACGTAAATTTATCGGTTACTGTGAAACCAGTCATTATTGTATCGACATTTCCTGACAAAACATCAATCACAAAGATTGCCAATCAATTGGTAAAGAAAAAACTTGCTGCATGTGTTAACATTATGAAGATTTCATCTGTTTATTCCTGGAAGGGAAAAATAGAAAATCAACCTGAATATCTTGCGCTTTTCAAAACTACCAAGAAAAATCAGCTTGTACTAAAAAAGGAACTTAGAAAACTTCACCCATATGATATTCCAGAAATTGCAGAAATCAATGTAGATTCGATCAACCAAGCGTATCTAAAATGGCTAGTAGACTCTACACGTTAGCCTTCTACTGGAAATCTTAGAATTGAAATAATACCACCAAGTCCTGTTACTCTCAATCCAGCATCAGTAGTAGTATCTACACTGTAAATACTACTACCTTTAGACTCCACATCATTTAGAAAATCTATAACCTCCTGTTCATCATAGCTTTGCATTACTTTTTCAGAAAAAATAAGCGAGTCTATTGCACCGTATTGATTTGCATTCTTGGTTTCTTCAAAACCCATTGTGAATTTACGGCTTTTTTTATTGGCAAGAAACATTACTTGATCTATTATATCAGAGACTTTTGCAAGCTTACTATTTGAAATTATTTCTTTCATTGATTTAGATTTGGTAAATATATGAATACCATCTTCTCCACCAGAATCAATGCCTTCAACTATTTTTATTTCATGATTTTGTCCAATCTGTGTCTTTGCAAGAAAATTTGCAAACCTATTTTTTGTTTCACCTGGTCCAAAGATGATGATCTGATTGTCAGTTCTTACAACTGACAACAAGGCTTTTGAAATTTCATCAAAGAAATTTTCAATTTTAAAATTTGTTTTATATCGCTTTCCACTAGACCCTGAATAGATATTCTGTAGTAGATGTAGATGCGTCCCCTTAAGTTTTCCAATACCACAATCATTAGTATCTATAGCAATTAAGATAAATGCCAAATTCTGATTATTAGTTTTAAGAAGTTTTTTTTCTATTGACGCCCATTTTTTTTTTACTAAGTTAAATGGTTGATCAACTTTGATGATAAATGAATGATGTGATCCGTGTGGAATTGATTCATTGTTAGATTCTTTAATTATTCCACTTACACGCATTCTGTCCAACACATTATCCAGTGATATTTTTTCAACTTCTAGTGATAATCTAATCTTTATTCGTTCTCCCTTATCAGGTCTTGCAAAATCTTTTTCCTGTTTAATAACACGAACAGTCTCACCAACAATTCTATCTCCTCTTTTTATTATTCGGCGAAGAATAATTAGATCATCAGAATCTTCTGGCATGCATGAGATTGAATTATTATCAATAATTTTTGTTATCATATCTATTCTTCTTGCAGTAAAAGAAAACTTTTCAATTTTCTTGCGTCATTTTTTGAACGTATTTTTCTACCCAATCAAGGGTAATAACACCGCTTTGTGCCAAGTTTACTAGAGAATTTGATGAAGCCTCTCCAGTAACTTTACCACTATTGTGTCTAAACTGGCGCCACTTTAGACTTGTATTTCCAGTCTTTGAATTATAGATGATGCCTAACACATCTCTTGCATTCACAAACGTAATATTTCTGATCTTCTTTAAAGTCACCTTATCAGCAGCCTCAACGTATATGGAACCAAGGCTTTCTTCGCGCTCAGGAAAAACTTCAGGATCTTCTGAATAGCTTTCAGGAGCAAATGAACTGCAAGTGCTTACTATCGTGAATCTTCGAAAGTTTTCCAATGATGTGGCAGCATCTATTTTTACCATTTCTGTTACGTTGTGTAACGTTATTTATCAAGCTTCTTGAAAGATTCAATTAGTATTTGCTTAAACTACATTTGCAGGCATTGATGAGCTTATCCCTTTGAATAGATGATGAGGATCTTGAGTTCTGAGCCTGTAATCTACCATTTATGAAATGTCTGAATACAGATTAACCAAAATCACTATCACGTTTTTGTGATTGCTCTTCATTCGTTCTTGCAGATGCCCTAAATTCATCATCATGATTTTGTCGCCCATGACCACATTTTACGCATGCAAGAAATCTACCATTTGGATTTTTTTCAAAATTTTCACAACCACAAAAACATGTCAAAATTCATCACCCTTCATACTTGGTAATTTTCCAATATGATAAAACAAATCATACCTCACCAGTTTCATTTTTGGTACAACATTCTCCTAAAGGAATTTCATGATCATGTGGGCATTTTCGTGGATGTTTTAGCATAGTACACAATGCATCTGTAAATTGTTTGTTCATATGATGTTCAATTCCACATACCAATTCCTCATCAATTTCTACCTTAAGAGCACTATCCAACAATACTTCAAGCAGTCTACTATTTCTCATCATACTTGAACCAACCCTTTCACCATCCTCAGTAAGAGACACTCCAGCTTTGTTATACGAAACTAATTGTTTTTCATTTAGTTTTTTTAACATTTGAACAACACTTGGCTGTCTAACATGTAGTATTCTTGCAATAGAACTAATTTTTACTTCCTCATTTCGTTCTTTTAGGTGCCAAATTCCCTTAAGATACATCTCAACATGTTCAGCTTCGGCAGTTCCGACGAATAGTACTTCATCATCTTTTAGTATCATCACTTCACTTCCAAAGTATCTTTTAATAAATATTCAAAATATTCGGTTGCAAAACCAGATAATGCTGCATGATCTGTGCAGATAGCTATAATTTCAGAGCTGCTTGAATGACTAATTTCAGGACCCAATAATATTACAACATATTGTTTATCTGAAATTATACCACCGCCAAAGAGTCCTTTCTTGATCTTTACAGTGGCAACGCGTTTTAATCCTTTGAGAGCACTTTTGTCAAATTTGTCAGACGTAAGAATAGTGATTTTGACGCCTTTGTCATGCAATTGCCTTATTCTTGGCAGTGCCTGTTTTACTAATTCCTCTCCAGCTTTCGGGATTGCAATTAGCACCTCTTTTCTACATGATTCTATTATCTCAAGAATTTTAGTTGCTATGTTCATGGTACCTGTTATTACCCAGATATCAGGCCGTTCACTTGTTCCACTTTTTTCATATAGTGGACCAAGTTCTGTCATGATCATTTTCTCATTTTTAGCAAATTCCGTTTCATAGTTTTGCTTTGTTGTTTGTAGTGCACTATTTGGAGATTTAGCAAAATATTTTGTCGGTCTTGATTCATCTGAAGATACCCAGCCTTTTTCCTCTAACACACCCAAAACTTCATAAATTTTCGAATAGGGTACAGTAGATTTCTCACTTAACTCTGAGGCATTAAGCTCACCATTTCTTATTAATGAAGTAAAAGTTTTGATCTCATAACTAGTTAGACCAACTTTTTCCAAAGATTTTCGTACTTGATTGGAAATGCTCATTTTGCCGTTGTAATTTTGTAACTGAATACCTTATAAATTACCCGCCTATTCCAACGGTGTATAGTATGAAACTTATTATATACTGATTTCCGAGACTTTTAGTAATAATGGCACTAATTCAGATTTCTAACCAATCAACGAAATCGTTGAGCAAAAAATCAACCATTCGTTTCACTCAGAGTATTTGCCCTGACTGCAATATGATTTTAGATGCTGAAGTATTTGAAAGAGATGAAAAAGTCTACATGACAAAAACATGCCCTACACACGGAGAATGTGAGGAATTATACTTTGGTTCATATGACATGTACAAGAAATTCAGTACTTACTGGGTTGATGGTAAAGGAGCCCATGCACCAAACGTTATGATGGAAGACAAATGTTCATGCCCAAATAACTGCGGACTTTGTTCCAATCATTTGTCTCATAGTGGACTTGCAAATATTATAGTTACAAACAGATGTGATCTTACTTGCTGGTATTGTTTCTTTTACGTAAAGAAAGGTCTTGAAGGAGCTTACATGTATGAACCAACCCAGGATCAAGTACGAGCTATGATGAAGACCCTGAGGGCTGAGAGACCAATTCCTGGAAACTCTATGCAGATTACTGGTGGTGAACCAATGCTAAGAGAAGATATCACTGATTTGATCAAAATAATGAAAGAGGAACATGTAGATCACATACAAATGAATACCAATGGAATACGTCATGCTCTAGACCCAGAAGCTGGTAGAGATGTCAGATTAGCGGGTTGTAACAATCTTTATCTTAGTTTTGATGGAGTTACAGCAAGAACCAATCCAAAGAACCATTGGGAAATTCCACATGCATTAGATACTTGTAGAAAAACGGGAACAACCGTAGTATTTGTTCCAACTGTAATTAAATCAATTAATGATCATGAGCTTGGTGGAATTATTAGATATGCACAAAAGAACTTGGATATTGTTCACGCAGTAAACTTCCAACCAGTATCATTGACTGGAAGGATGGGAAAACAAGAGAGAGAGAAGTACAGAATTACCATTCCTGACTGTATTCAGAGAATAGAAGAACAAACACAGGGTCAGGTAACTATTGATGATTGGATGCCAGTACCAAGCTGTATGCCACTTACAAATGTGATTGAGGCATTCTCAAGCAAACCAAAGTATGAACTGTCAATTCATTTTGCATGTGGTGCGGGTACATACATCTTTGAAGATGCAGATACGAAGAAACTTGTTCCAATGACACGATTTTGTGATATTCAAGGAATGCTTGAACTGTTTGAGGATAAATCAGAACAAATTCGTTCTGGAGCTAACAAGTACTTTACAATGCTAGAAGTAGTAAGAAAACTGAAAAGTTTCATTGAAAGTGACAAGCAGCCAGCAGGTTTGGATCTGGCAAAGATGTTTAGTAGCATACTAATGAAAAGATCATTTGACGCAGTAGGTAGTTGGCATGTTAAAGGTCTCTTCTTGGGCATGATGCACTTCCAAGACAAGTATAACGAAGATCTTGAAAGATTACAAAGATGTGATATTCATTATCTCACACCAGATCTTAGGATAGTTCCATTCTGTGCATTTAATGTAATTCCTGAGTGGTATAGAGATAGAATCCAAAAGAAATATTCTATCACCGTTGAGGAATGGGAAGAACAACAAGGTGAAAAACTTGAGGACTGTCTTTACAGAGGTCTTATGAGAAGGGGTGCAGGCGATGAGCTTGCAGCAGGCTGTGCCAAGAGTCAGATGTTCCACGAAGCACAGCAAGCAACAATGTGATTATAGTCACACTTTATTTTTAGGCAATAAACCAAAAGAAACCTATGACAATTGAATTATTTGTCAATGGAACATTAATGCGTGGACTAGCCCTGCACAAAAATTTACAAGGTGCCAATTTTCTTGGTGAGTTTAGCACCCTTCCAATTTATCGTCTTTATTCTATTGACGACATTCATCCTGGTATGTTTGAAGTCGAGGAAGGCGGAGTTTCAGTTACCGGTGAAATGTACAGCATAAGCGATGAAATCTTTCAACGGGTGAAAAATGGAGAGCCATCTGGCCTATATTTTGGAGATGTTAAGCTAGACAACGGAAATGTAGTCAAAGGCGTATTATTTCCGAGGGAGATAGCAGAGTCAAACCACAAAGACATTTCTAACTTCGGCGGTTGGCGTGCTTACACAGCCAGCCTTAAGAAATAGATTACTGATGAAATCTGTATTGAATTTTGAAATTGACACCATTGGAAAATCAGCATTAAATTTTATCGAGTCATATTCTGAGGGTGATATAATCGGCGAAACCGTAAAAGTTTTTGAAAATACAGTTTATTTGAAAACAAGGGATGATGATTTAATCTGTTTAACTTCAAAGGATGTAAAAGCTTCAATTAACCTGAATCTTAGTTCATCAGTTAATTTTTTGAAATTAGATTGTATCAACAAAAAAGCCATCAGAACACCAAACGGGCTAAAGTTAGAAACTATCGGATTTGATACTAAAAACTCGAAAATTTATCCTATTACAAAGGATCATGAAATAAAAGTCGGCTTGCGTAA
>Ga0207962_1000894_pt1 | contig 10220 bp, 9 predicted proteins | sample Knorr_S15_td_AAI_FD_185603 | JGI IMG/M metagenome (GOLD analysis project Ga0207962, IMG submission 185603) | Marine microbial communities from Southern Atlantic Ocean transect - Knorr_S15_td_AAIW_ad_750m_LV_A (SPAdes) (version 2) | ecosystem: Environmental > Aquatic > Marine > Oceanic | place... | reverse complement strand
GCATCACGTAACGGGTACACACCGAATTTGCGTGCCTCGACATCGAACATCTCCACCAACTCCGCGAGGCGCTCAGGATGTTCTGATGCGAGGTCGACCGCCTGGGAGAAGTCGTTCTCCACGTCGTACAACTCCCAACGTTCATGGGGCCCGTCGAACTCGAACCCCTCCATCCTGATCCACGGCACACGGCCGTGGAAGCAGGACGCGATCCATCCGTCGTTGTAAATCGCCCGGTTCCCGAGAATCTCGAAATATTGAGTGGTACGGCGACTCGCTCCGTCCGCTGCGAATGAGTAGCCCATTGGCGTCCCGTGCATCGGGATCTGTTCGATCCCGTTCACGGTCTCTGGGGCATCGATGCCGGCGGCTTCCAGGATTGTCGGAGCGATGTCGACCACGTGATGGAATTGAGATCGCAGTCCCTTTCCGTCGGTGATTGTGCCCGGCCATTCGATAGCGAGTCCGTTTCTTGTCCCCCCAAAGTGCGAAGCAACCTGTTTCATCCACTGGAACGGGGAATCGAGGGCCCACGCCCAACCGACGTTGAAGTGATTTTCACACTTAGCGCTGCCGAAATCATCCATGTGCTCGAGTAGCCATTCAGGGTCTTCATGTACCCCGTTCTGGAACGATGGAGCGCTCCAAGCTCCGTGGATGGTGCCCTCGGCTGAGGCGCCGTTATCGCCGGAGAGATAAATGATGAGGGTTTCACGCTCCTCCCTTCTGGCGGCATCGATTACCCGACCGATGTGGTGATCGGTGTGGGCGAGGAAACCAGCGAAACATTCCATTAGCCGAGCTGCGACTGGCTGGTAGCGCTCCGGGTAGTCCATCCACGCCGGGACCTCGTCGGGCCTTCGGGTGAGAGCAGTGCCTGCTGGAATCACGCCCAAGTGGAGTTGATCCGCGTGGATCCGAGTACGGAGGTCGTCCCACCCGCTGTCGAACTCTCCTCGGAACTGCTCAATCCACTCACTCGGAGCATGATGCGGGGCGTGCACCGCTGGAGTCGAGAAGTAGCAGAACCACGGACGATCAGGTGCTGATACGCGGTGGCGGTCGATCCAAGTGACCGCCTGGTCCGCTAAGTCTTCGGTGAGGTGGTAACCGGGTCTCCCGACATGTGGTGAAACTGGTGTGGTCTGGTCATAGACGGCTGGCTCCCATTGAGATGCTTCGGCTCCGATGATCCCGTAGAAGCGGTCGAAGCCCATTCCGGTCGGCCAGCGCTCGAAGGGGCCAGCGGGACCCTGCTCCCACGACGGCGTCAAATGCCACTTACCGAAGCACGAGGTCGCGTAGCCCGACATCTGCAGTATCTGGGCCACGGTTGCAGTCTCGGTAGGTATTACTGAGTCGTAGCCAGGGAACGAGTTGGCGATCTCGGTAATTCCTCCCATGTGGACGGCGTGGTGTTGCCGCCCGGTAAGCAGTGCGGCTCTTGTCGGTGAACATAAAGCTGTGGTGTGGAATTGGTTGTACAGCAGTCCCCGGTCGGCAACCCCTTGAAACGCGGGGGCCTGAACTGGCCCGCCAAAAGAAGCGAACGAGCCGAATCCCACATCGTCGAGCATGACGAGCAAGACATTTGGAGCATCGGAGGGAGCAGTGGGTCGATGCAGTCGGCGTGGTTCGGAGTCACGGAGCAAGCGTGCAATGTGCCCACTAAAGGGCTCTGAGGGTCTTGGCAAACGTTCGGTCATTCAAACCCCGGGTGGTCAATCGCCGCGAGAGCCTGGAACACCCGTGCCGTGTCGCCCTCGATTGACAAATCGCCTGAGTCCACAGCGCTACGAACGTCGCTCGAACCTGTGAGGATCTGATCCCAAACGTCTCTGCGTCCCATAAGCGCCGCCTCGGCATCGCGTCCGTCCGTCGGGCAAGCGATGTGGTTACGAAAGTGGATACCCGTACGTTCATCGTCGAGTACCACAGCCAGGTGTAGGTCGACACCGGTAAGCCGGTCGGGCTCAACGAGAACCCGGAGCACAGATACCGCTGAATCAAGAGACCACCGTGCTACCTGTCGCCGACTAAATCGATGCGTTCTCAGCCTCGACACGTCGATGCTGCCATCGAGGTCGAGAGCCCTTGTGAGGCACCAGTTGCGAACATTGGCTGAGGTCGTGCGCCGAGCCGCTGTCCGAAGAGCGTCAGCGAGCAGTCGTTGGTCCTGTTGCGTCGCACCTGGCCGGTGCGCGAGACGGCCGGCTAATGACAGGGCCCAACGGCGATCGTTGTCTGTCCCATCGAGCGCCTCGACGCAGAGCCCCCTCACTTTCTCTGCACCGCCCATTGCCGAGACCATTCGCTCTGCTTCATCGGCCGTCTCAAGTGGAAGTAGGCCTACCGGGTCGCCGTCGAAAAATCCGAAGAGGCCGGTCCGGATCTGACGGACGTGGTGTTCCGCCAAGCCGTAGTGCTGTTGTGTCAACCAGTCCTCGTCGTACATCGCCGGCAAACGGATTCGGTGCGCGAGTTCTGAACTCGTCGCTCCGCGGTTCGTCCAGCGGACGGTCTGATCCCACAAGAACTGGATTGAGTCGCGATAGGCGGTCACCCTTCGCGCTATTTCCTGGTTCCCCGACAAGGGAGGGCCATGGGTTGCCACGAGGTGCTCGGCCTCGAGGGAAAGGAGGTGGTCAAGTCCGTTGAGTAGCACCCGAGGATCGCGGTACTCCTCCCCCCGAATAGCAAATACGTTGAACAGTGCTGGCCACACCAGGTTGTGAACCGCCACACTGAGTTGCGGGAACCAAAGAGTGACCGAGTCGTCGGCATCGGAAGGCGCCGGCGTCACTCGCATCTCCAGCCCTGCGAGGCTTACCGTGACTGGCTCCCCGAAGGTATGGTCGGCTGCCACGTAGCCAGGTGTCGACGGCGAGTGATGTGGCATGCGGTAGGCGAGGCCCAATCCCACATTGACGAGTCCGTCAGGCCCCTCGTCAGGTAGTTGGATGCCGAACTGCTCGACGAGTCCACGACTGTAAGCAGGTGCAATCTCCATCGTGGCCCGCTCAAGATTCTGGGCGATGCGCTCATGTCCCCAGATAGCGGTGATCGGTTCATGCTCAGTGAGCGCGACTGTGCCGCTGACGTAATGAAAATGCGTATAGACCACCGCAACCACTGGCTCTGTCGTGACTCGGCGCAGATGGCCCAAGGCACTCCGCATCTCCTCCACCGACTCGCCGGTGTCGATCGCGATGATGCCTTCAGGACCGCGGACGAACGTCTGGTTTGACAGGCCGTTGCCTACAAGGCACCAAACTCCGTCACATACCTCGTACATGTTGGGTGCCAGGCGCTTCGTATGCTCGTGCAGTGATCGGTCGGCAAGGCGGCCCTGTGCGTCAGCCACGACACGGGAGTCGTCATCGGCAAGCGTGTTCGAGTCGCCCATACACGGATCCTAAGTCGGGTAACGATCTGGTGGAGCGGCTTGGTCGATAAATGGAATGACCGACCTCAGTGCCGGCGTCGAGGACATGGACGAGGAGGTGTCCGCGAGCGCGATGGGCAGGAACTTCGCCAAGGCGCCCTTCGTCATGTTCCGTGTACTCAACCTCGTCGTCATCCTGGGCATTGCCGTTACCCAACTGATGGCCCTCTACAACTGATCGGTACCCGTCGGAAGGGTAGGGAGACGCATCCCCAGGGAAGGGCAGTTCGATGTCGCACACCGTGATTCTCGAGTTCAAATGCAACGAGGGGGTCGGCCCCGGCTTCCTCGAGATGCTTCTCGGGGCCCTGGCCGACACCCGGGCCTTCGAAGGCTGTGAGAACGTCGAGACCTACACGGACGCCGATGATCCCGACCGCATCGTGCTCTGGGAGAAGTGGGCCACCCGTGAGGATCAGGAGGCCTACCTGGCCTGGCACACCGAGACCGGGACGAGCATCTCGTCGATGACCGCGCCGATGATGGCGGAGCCGCCCCGGTTCGTGCACCTCGAGCCGCAGGACTGACCCCGGACAGCCCCTCCGGGGGAGGACCGATCAGGCGCGTACGAATGCGCCGACGGTCTCGACATGGGTGGTGTCCGGAAACAGGTCGACGACGGCCAGGTGCTCGAGCCGCATGCCTACGGTGCACAACAGGCCCGCATCTCGGGCGAAGGAGCCCGGCTCGCATCCGACCAGCACGAACAACTGTGGGTCGGCGCGCACAAGGGCGTCCACGCCTGCCTTCCCCAGGCCCTCGCGTGCAGGATCAGCGATCACGATCGCGGCAGGCTGCGCCTTCCAACTCTCGACCGGAGCGTTGACGATCTTCACGTCGCTCCCGTCGAGGTTGACTCGGGCATCGGCGATCGAGTCCCTGCTCCGTTCGAGCGCATAGACGGTCCGACCCCGACCGATCGTTCCGGTGAAGATCCCGATGCCGGCATAGGCATCGACCAGGGGTCCCTCCTGTCCGAGCCCGCCGAGTGCATCGACCATCGCGCCAACCTCTGCGACGAGTGCGTCGACCCCGGCGGGGCGGTTCTGGAAGAACGAGCGTGCCGAGATGCGCCAACGGCGACCGGCCGCCTCCTCATGGATCCAGGCCCTCCGACCACCAGCGAGGTCGTCTGTGCTGACGACGAGGACATCGTCGGGAACGGAGATGTCCTCATCAGCGCCGGTGACCAGCACCAGTCGGTCGCCGGTGCGGTTGCCAACGCGGATCGTGACTTCGTCGGCGCCGCCGAAGTGACCCTCGACAAGGATCTGTTCGGCGAGGGGATCAATTGCACCACACGCCTCGGGCACGACGACATCGTGAGAGCCCCTGACCCGGTAGCCCCCACGCCCGTCGACCACTGCGGCCCGAACGGTGGTGCGTCCGTGGTCATCCCGGAGTGTCGTCAGGGACGGGTCGGGTGCTTCGACCCCGGCTCGTAGGAGTTGCTCACTCACGATCGACGCCTTCATACGGAGTTGGAAATCTGCGGCCACGTGCATCAGGTCGCAGCCACCGCAGCCTTCGAGTTGGTGGGCGCAGGGAATCGGCACACGCTCTGGCGACGGTTCCAGGACTTCGAGCACCCGGGCACGAGACCAGCGTTTGTCGATCTGGGTCACCTCGGCCGTGACAGTCTCCCCCGGGAGCGCCCCTTCGACGAAGACGACACGTCCGTCCTCGGCGCGGGCGACGCCGGCTCCGTCACGCGCTGTGGCTGTCACCAGGAGTTTCATGCGGGGACGGTATCCGCACTCTGCAGGATGCTCCCCGAGGGGTCAGTCGGTGTGGGACTCGTCCTCTACCGCTGTCACCATCTGGGCCATCGAGAAGAACACGTGCTCGAACGCGGGGAGTCGGTCCTGGTCGACGGATTCGCCGGCTTCCGATCTGCGCTGCCGGTCGATCCAGGCGTTGTCCAGTCCGATTCGACGGGCCGGGACGTGGTCGTGGCGGATGCTCTGGGCCGTGTGGAGGACATCTGCCTTCGAGTGCCCCAGGTCGGTGGCCAGGTGCTCCAACAGGTACTCGAAGTTGGCAGGGTTGGGCTTGTAGGACCCAATGTCCTCGGCGGTGTATATCGCATCGAAGTCGACCCCGAGCCTGGCGTTGGATGCTGCGAACCCGGCACGGTCGACGTTCGACAGGATCACGAGGTCGAAACGGGTGGCGAGGTACAGGAGGGAGTCGGCGGAGTCGGGAAACGCCGGCCACGACGGCACCGACGCCCCGAAGGCTGCGTCGAGTTCCGCCGAGGTTGCCAGTGAGAAGTCCTCGGCAAGAGATCGGTGGACGCATTCGAGGACGCCCGGATAGGGCAGCGTGGGCGTAGCTGCCTGCTGGGCGGCCTCGAAGCGGTCGAATGCATCGAGTACATGACGACGAGGGGGGTCGGCGGTCGGGTTCGCAGCGAGGAGGGGTTGCAGGGCCTCCCAGATGCCCGTCTCCCAGTCGATGAGGGTTCCGTAGCAGTCGAAGGTCAGGACCGAATGGTCGGTGAGTCGGCGGGCCATGTGTGTGTCTACTGGTCGGCCAGCGGGTCGTAGTCCCAGAGGGGCATGTCCGGAGTGTCGCCGTAGAGCAGGTGTGCGGGACTCTGTTTTTCGATGTTGCCGGTTAGGCCCCGGTAGGTGTCGAGTCCGCAGAGTGCACGCAACTCAGGAGTGAAGCCAGCCATGACCTCGGGGGGGATGCCGAGGTGCTGGTTCTCCTGCTGCCGGATGAAGCCGGCGCAGTAGTTCATGGAGACCCCGATCCGGACCTCGTCGGCGGTGGTGTTGGCGCCGCCGCCGTGCCAGGTGCTGCCCTGCCAGATCAACACCGATCCCCGGGGCATCTCGGCGCAGGCTGTCTCGATCGTGGTCGGGTCTGCGCTGTAGTCGGGGTTCTGCCAGCGGTGGCTGCCGGGGACGACCCGAGTGGCGCCGTTGGCCTCCGTGAAGTCGGTGAGGGCCCACATGGCGTTGCAGACCGTGGGAACGTGCGGCTTGGCGATGGGCTGGATCTGGTCGTCGGCGTGGATGACCTGTGCGGTCTCGCCCGGGGCGAGCGAGATCGAGGCCAGCGACGACACCAGGCATTGCGGGCCGAGGACGCCCTCGACCAGTTCGAGTACCTGTGGCTGCACGGGGACCTGTTGCCAGATCTCGCCATGGGCCAGCAGGTTGTAGGTACGTGTCGTGCGATTGCCCTCGAAGCGGTTGTCGGCGGGCGTCCGCTCCAGGCTGGTCTCGAGCCGTCGAACGTCGGCCAGCAGGCCCTCGACCAAATCGTCGTCGATGACCCGTTCGAGGATCGTGTAGCCATTCCCCTCGAGTTCTGCGTGGTGTCTGGTCATGTCGTCCACCCGCCCAGCCAAGCACCTGTCATGGTGCCTCGCCCACCCGCACCATGCGGTGTCCTGAGTCGAAGACAGCGGACCGCAACGACGGTCCGGCCAGTTGGAGGATGCCTCGTCGAGGCCGGATGACGGTTCACGCGTGGCCTGTCGGATCGACACCATTGGGGATTCGTCGTGCCACGAAGGCCGAGCACAGTGCCGCCACCGCCGCCAGCAGCAGGGGCACCGTGTACCCACCGGATGAATCGAAGACAGTGCCCGCACCGAGCGGACCGAGAAGCCCCGCCAAGCCCCAGGCCGTGAAGACACGGCCGTAGGCAGCCGGATACCGACGCTCGCCGAACAACCGGTTGACGGCGAACGGGTAGACGGCGATCACGGCTCCGTAGACGAGCGCTACGAGTGAGAGCCCGAGGAGTGCCGTGTTTCCGCTGGTGGCCGTGGCTGCGACGCAGAGGGCCAGGGCAGAGGCGACCGGAAGGCCGATCAGCAGGTAGGACAGGCGGGCCCGGTCGATGGTGAAGGCGATCCACGTGCCACCTGCGGCACTGGCGATTCCGGCCACGACGACGGTCGTCACGCCGACCCCCTCTGATCCACCGGCCTCTTCGGCGATCGCTGCGGCGTGTCCGAGAGCCATCAGGCCGGCGAGGGTTGCCAGTCCGTAGGCGGTCCAGAGCCGGATGAGGAGGCGTCGGTCGAGCGCCATGGGGCCGGCGAGGGTCACCCGTCCGATGCCGACCAGGGTTCGTGCAGGCGGGGGTTGGTCGGACGCAGGTGCCACCCGTGCCCCGGTGGCGAGGAGGATCGCCGAGACCACGCCGGCCACGACGATGACGACAGCGAGTGAGCGCAGCGCCCCCGGGGCCCCGACCGCCTCGATACGGGCATCCAGGAACAGGGCGCCCAGCGCCGCTCCGAGGGCATAGGCGGCGGTGACCAGGCCGATGCCGAAGCCGCGACGATCCGGGTTCGCCTCAGCGCCCTGCTGGAGGCTGAAGGCGTAGCCGAGGCCGTTGGAGGCGCCGAAGACGAGCCCGTAGCCGACGATGAGGACGGCAATCGACGCCGCCGATGACGCCAGCAGGAGTCCGGCGGCGGCACCGCCAGCAGCACCCAGGGCGACCAGCGGCCCCGGGAGGCGTCGAAACAGCGGATGCCCGGTCAGCACCGCCAATGTGAGGGCCACGAGTGCCAGCGAATAGACGGAACTGACTGCACCCCTACCGGCGTCGAGCCCCTCCTCGAACGGGTCGATGAAGAGGCTGAAGGCGTGGATCGTCCCGAGCACGGCGCTCAGCACGACGCAGGCCGCAAGCGTGCGTGTCGCCGGGCGCATCGCAGGCGACCCTAACGCCCGACAGCTTCCTCGGTTCTCCCGGGTCATTGATCGCGTATCGCCCTCAGTCGTGGCGGGCCCGGGGCCGACTGGAGACCCTCATCGAGGAGATCGGCTTCGGCGCCAGTCCTGAGGACGCCATCGCCCACCTTGAATCCGCCGTCGAGGACGTGGCACGGGCGATCGACGCCATACGCTCCGGTCAACGCTAGGCCAACACTACGAGAGGGAGGACTCGGCGTGAGCACACTTGCGGAGGCGCAGGTCGGTCAGTTCGAGCGTGACGGCTACCTGTTCCTCGAAGGAGCCCTTCCCGCCGACATCCTCAAGGTTCTCAATGACGAGTTCGAGGCCTGGGTGGAGGAGAGCCGCAGCCACAGCGAGCCCTACGGCCTGACCTTCGATGGACGGCCCCGCTTCGACCTCGAGCCCGGCCACAGCGCCGAGCGTCCCGGACTGCGACGCATCTCCTCGCCCACGGAATTGTCGGATTCCTACCTGTCCGTCATGCGGTCGAGCATCGCCGTCGACGCCACGGCGGAACTCATCGGCCCGAATCTCGAGTTCAGCCACTCGAAGGCCAACTCGAAGCAACCCGGTGCCGGCACCGAGGTCAAGTTCCACCAGGACATCCTGTTCGAGGCCCACACGAACGACGACATGCTCGCCATCCTCTACTTCCTCGACGAGGTGACGCTCGACAACGGACCACTCGAGGTCGTGCCCGGGAGCCACCGGGGCCCGCTGTACGAGCACTGGCACGACGGCATGTTCACCGGAGTCGTCGGTTCGGAGGTCGTCGAGATGGCCCGGGCCGAGGCGGTCCCGTGCATCGGTCCGGCCGGTTCCGCCTGCCTCATGCACGGCCGGCTGCTCCACGGTTCGGGGCCGAACCTGTCCGACAGCCCACGCACGCTGTTCATCAGCGCCTACCGCTCCGAGGACTGCTACCCGCTCGAGACCAGCCATGTTCCGAGCGAGCACGAGGGCGAATTGGTCCGCGGCGTGCGCACCAACCGGGTCCGCTGCACGCCCTTGGAGATGGCGTTCTCCGAGGTTCCGACCGGCGCCTCCTTCTTTGGGCAGCAGGCGCAGGAGGCCTCGTGAGCGTCCGGTCCTCCGATCAGGTCCAACGGGTCGCCTTCACGACCGACGCCGGAGTCGGCCCGCGCGCACTTCTCGGGCTCATCGTGCTCGAAACGGATCGGACAGTCGAGGCGGAGGTCCGCTCGCTCCGGCTCGACGGCGTCGCCCACCACGTCTCGCGTATCCCCATGGACGTGACGGTCACGGCGGAGACACTCCGGGCCATGGAGGCCCGGATTCCCGTCGCCGCCGGCCTCCTGCCGCCGGCGTTCGGTTTCGACGCCATCGGCTACGCCTGCACCTCGGGTGCGACCCTCATCGGCGCGGAACGAGTCGCTGCGGCCGTCGGCCTTGCACATCCCGGCGTGTCCTGCACGGATCCGATCACGGCTGCGCTGGCAGCATTCAGGACCCTCGACGTCCGCTCCATCGGGCTCCTCACGCCCTACAACGCCGAGGTGACCCTCGGCATGGCCGCCCACTACGAGGACCAGGGAATCGAGGTGGCAGCGGTCGCCTCCTTCCTCGAGGAGGACGACAACGTGGTCGGAAGTATCACCGAGGCATCCGTCGCCGATGCCGTCCGCCGGATCGGGGTGGAGCCTGGGTGCGATGCCGTCTTCGTGTCTTGCACGAGTCTGCGGACCTTCGGCATCGTCGCCGACCTCGAGGCGGAACTGGGACGACCGGTGGTGTCGAGCAACCAGGCACTCGCCTGGCACCTGCACCGACTGGCGGGAGTCCAGGACGCCGTCCCCGGCCTAGGAACCCTCTTCGAACACGGACTGCCAGAATGAGCGAAGTGCCGCCGAGGGGGTTCCCGGACGAGGAATACGAACGGCGGACCGTCGCCGCCCAGGCCATGCTGGCCGAGCGACAGCTCGACGCACTCCTGGTGTGTACCGAGCCCGAAGTCCGCTACTTCACCGGCTTCCACACACCCTTCTGGCAGAGCCCGACGCGTCCGTGGTTCGTCGTAGTGCCCGCAGAGGGCCGCCCAATCGCCG
>Ga0207962_1000892_pt1 | contig 10227 bp, 8 predicted proteins | sample Knorr_S15_td_AAI_FD_185603 | JGI IMG/M metagenome (GOLD analysis project Ga0207962, IMG submission 185603) | Marine microbial communities from Southern Atlantic Ocean transect - Knorr_S15_td_AAIW_ad_750m_LV_A (SPAdes) (version 2) | ecosystem: Environmental > Aquatic > Marine > Oceanic | place... | reverse complement strand
CTCATTCTTTGCTTTCCATTGGTTGCCGGCTGAGTCCGTTGTACAGCCGTCCCGCGGAAAAACGGGATTCGGTTCGTTGTGGTTAATGCCTCCTCGAGCGGCCAAGCCCAAGGTTGAGGTTTAAAGGCGGTTTCATTCGGCGTTCAACGGGCCCCGAAAGGCTCTTCCCGCCAAAAAAGGGCGCGCACCATAGCAAAACCATCCCGGGCCGCAACCCCCAATTTTTCCTGTTTTCCCGTGCTCGCCGCTTGGCCAGGCGCCCGGGTGGCCAAACATTGGCTGGCCAAGCGCCGGTTCCAGCCGTAAGAATCGCTCCTTCAAGGAGGCAGACAGCGTTTCATGCTGACATTTTTGGCCAGGGGCAAAAGGCAAACCGGCCGCATCCTCGCGATTGCGGCGGCGGCGCTGTTGTGGCTTGACCCGGCGCTTGGCCAAGCAGCCACCCACACCATTCAGCGCGGCGAGACGCTCGGCGTGATCGCCAAAAAATACGGCCTAAGCGCCTCCGCGCTCGCCGCCCACAACGGCATCGCCGATCCAAACCGCGTGAAGGTCGGCCAGAAACTCACCATCCCGGCCAAGGCCGACACCCTCACTTACACCGTCCTCAAGGGCGACACGCTGAGCACCATCGCCAAGAAGCACCAAACCACCGCGGCGGCGATCGCCAAGGCCAACGGCATCAAGAACCCCAACGCCATCCGCCCGGGCCGGAAGCTCAAGATCACGGTTGGCACGGCCAAGAAACCAACCAAGCCCAGGCCGGCCGCCATCGCCGGTTCGACTCTGCGCGAGATCAACCGGCCGCGCATCCGGCGCAACCGCTGGAAGCACATCGTCATCCACCACAGCGCCGACAGCAACAACAGCATCCGAGGCATGGAGCATTACCATCGGCGCGTCCGCCGCATGGAGAACGGCCTCGCCTACCACTTCGTCATCGGGAACGGCGTCAAGACGACCGACGGGAAGATCTACGTCGGCGATCGCTGGAAGCGCCAGATCCGCGGCGGCCACCTCGCCAGCTCGTCACTCAACGAGGTCGCCATCGGCATCTGTCTCGTGGGTAACTTCGAAAAAACGCTACCCACCGCGAAGCAACGCACCAGCCTCAAGGCGCTCGTTTCACATTTGCGCAAGCGCACCGGGGTGCCCTTTAGCCAAGTGCGCACGCACCGGCACATCAATCCCAAGCCGACCATCTGCCCCGGCCGCCGCTTCAGCCTCCGGAGCATCCTCAGCACCTGAGCTAAGCCGTGGCTGATCCCGGTTCACAACCGCTGCTGCTCCAAGCCGCCGAACGGGCCGAGGCCGGCGACTTCGCCCAAGCCGCCGAGTTGTCGCAGCAACTCCTCTCGCGGGACGAGACCGATGTCGATGCCCTGTTCCTGCTGGGCCGCAGCCTCGCGATGCTCGACCGCAACGACGAGGCCATCGAGGCGCTGGAAAAAGCGGCCAAGGCGCAGCCGGACGACATTGAGGTGTTCAATCTCCTTGGCCATCTGCTTTACCATTCCAGCCGCCACGAGGAGTCGAAGAACGCCTTTAGTCGCTGCCTCGAACTGAACCCCGATCACGTCGAGGCGATGCGGCAGATGGCCAACCTCATGCTGGGCAGCGACCAGGCCAACGCACTGCACCTCTTCAAGCGGGCTTACGCACTCGCGCCCGACCACGGCGACCTGCTGTTCGACTACGCTTGGGCGATGACGTACTCGGTCGGCGACACGGACATGGGCGCAAACCTGTTCCGGCGCTGGTTCGAGTTAGGCACCGGCACCGCCGACCGGGGCAGCATCGCGTTGCAGGCACTTAACTACGCGTCCAACAAAATTCCGGAACGCTGGCTCGACTGCACCGGGAGTGGGCGTCCCGGCACACCGATCCGCTTGGCCAAGCGGGTGGCCTTAGCTGACCTGGTTGGACTCAAGCCACTCCAGCGCTTGGCCAAGCGCTTCGTCCGGGCTGCACAGGATCATCTCCCCCACCCGCGGCTTGATCTCGACGTTGCCCTTGGCCAACGAGCGCTCGCCGATGCCGATGCGCAGCGGGAAGCCCACCAACTCCGAGTCCTTGAACTTGATCCCCGGCCGCGCGGGGCGGTCGTCGAGGATCACGTCCACGCCCTTGGCCCGCAGTTCGTCGTAAAGCCGATTGGCCAGTGTCATCACTTCCGACTCCGGCTCGACGTCCAGCGCCGTGATGCAAACCTCGTACGGCGCAACCGACGTCGGCCAGATGACGCCGCTCTCGTCGTGGCACTGCTCGATCACCGCCTGCAGCGTGCGCGTCACGCCGATGCCGTAGCAGCCCATGATGCTCGGGATGCTTTTGCCGTTTTCATCGAGGAACGTCGCACCGAGCGCTTCGCTGTATTTGGTGCCCAGCTTGAACACGTGGCCGACCTCGATTGCGCGGCGAATCTTCAGCGGCTGTCCGGTCTCGACGCACAGCTCGCCGGCCTGGACCTGGCGCAAATCCGCCCACTCGCCGACCGCGACATCTCGCTCGATGTTGACGTTGCGCAGGTGGTGGCCGTCGTCGTTCGCGCCGGTAACCATGCCGGAGCCGCCGCGCAAAACCTCGTCGGCGTAAACTGGGATGCCGTCGACACCAACCGCGCCCAGGCTGCCCGGTTGCGCGCCAAGCGCCTTGACGATCTCGGCATCGCCCGCCGCGCGAAACGCTTTCGCACCCAGCGCGCCGCCGAGCTTGGCCTCCTCGAGCTGGTCGTCGCCGCGCAGTAACACGATCACCGGCTTGTCGTCGGCGACGTAAACGAGCGTCTTGATTTGCCGCTCTGCCGCGACGTCGAAGCGCTTGGCCAAGTCGTCGATCGTCTTCACGCCGGGCGTCTCGAATTTCTCCGAGTCGCCGCAGTCGTCCGCCGGCGTGGCGGTGGTCGGGCCCTGGCTGGTGGCCTTCTCGATGTTTGCCGCGTAGTCGCCGCTCTCGCAGTACACCACCTCGTTTTCGCCGGTCTCGGCCGGCACCATGAACTCGTGCGAGTGCGCGCCGCCCATGACGCCGGTGTCGGCCTGCACGGGGATGGCCCGCAGGCCGCAGCGCGCAAAAATCCGCGCGTAGGCGTCGTACATCCGCTGGTAACTGGCGTTGGCCGACTCGTCGTCGGCGTCGAAGCTGTACGCGTCCTTCATGATGAATTCCTTGGCGCGCATGAGGCCGAAGCGCGGGCGGATTTCGTCACGGAACTTGGTCTGAATCTGGTAAAAATTGACCGGCAACTGGCGGTACGAGTTGAACTCATCGGCGACGAGGGTGGTGATGACCTCCTCATGCGTCGGGCCGAGCACCCACTCCTTCCGGGCGCGATCCTTCACGTGAAAAAGCACGTCCTTCGCCGTCTCGAGCCGGCCGCTCCTGGCCCAGATGGCGGGCGGCTGGAGCGCCGGCATGAACACCTCCAGCGCCCCGGCGCGATCCATCTCCTCGCGGACGATGGCCTCGACTTTCTTGAGCGCCCGCAGGCCAAGCGGCAGGAACGTGTAAAGCCCGCCGGTGAGTTTTCGCACCAGGCCGGCACGCAGCAGCAGCTTGTGGGAAATGATCTCCGCCTCGGAGGGCGACTCCTTCAACGTCGGGATAAATGTCTGGGACCAGCGCATTGTAAAAAATGGGATTCGCCGGTCGATTGGCCGGCGCTTGGCCAAGCGAACAGGAAAAACCGGGGGAAGTCGAACCGAAACGCCCGCCGGCTACTTGACGGTGTTGACCAGCGGCGCCAAGCCTTGGATGCGCACCTCGAGCGTGTCTTCGGACTCGATCGATCCGATGCCGGACGGCGTGCCGGTGAGGATGATGTCGCCGGGCAGCAGGGTCATGTTCGTCGAGATGAAGCTGACCAGCTCCGAGCAACTGAAGATCATCTGCGCCGTGGAGGAGTTCTGGCAAAGCTGCCCGTTTTTGAACAACTGAATCGTCAGGCAATCGGGATCGATCTTCGTCTCGATGTACGGGCCAAGCGGCGTGAAGGTGTCGAACGACTTGGCCCGCGCCCATTGGCTCTCGGAATTCTGGATCGTCCGATCGCTGATGTCCTGCGCCGCCGTGTAGCCGAGGATGTAGCGGCTGGCCGCCTTCGGCGTGACGTTGCGAATGCTGCGGCCGATTACGATGGCCAACTCCGCCTCGTAATCGGTCCGGTGCTTCTCGAACGGGATTTCGATTTTCCCGCCGTCGGGCAGGATCGACTTGGGGGATTTCAGCCAGAAGAGCGGTGTCTTGGGAATCTCGAGGCCGGACTCAGCGGCGTGGTCGGCGTAGTTGAGCCCCACGGCGATGATCTTCGAGGGCTGAACCGGAACGAGCGTCCGAAACCCTTTTTTTGGAATCGGCGTCTTTTGGAAGGATGGTGCCCCAAAAATATCGCCCTTGAGCTTGTACAAGTCTCCATCGACGACCTTGGCGTAAAAGATATTATCCCCCTTCTGAAATAGCCCAATTGCTGCCATGCTGCGGCTTTGTTACCAAGCGAATCAGGCCGACGCAAGGAAAAACGGTTTTTGGGCCTATTTTATGGGCTGCATCGTCAATGGATCGCGCATCGGCAGCTCTTTCACCCCGCCCTTGGCCAAGCGGCCCAAGTTCACCGGATGATCCGGGTGACCCTTCAGAATCTCCTCTTTTTGCCCGACAATCAGGATGATCACTTGACCAAGATTAAGCCGCCGCTTGGCCACGCGCTGCACTGCGGCGATGTCCACCACCTCGATATTGTCGCGGTAGTTCGCCCAGTAATCCGGCTGCTTGGCGTAGCGGCCAATCATCTCGTCGCCGGCAAACACCGAGACCACCTGCGACGCCGAGGCGAAATTGTTCGGGAACGTGTCGATGAACGACTTTTTCGCCGTTAGCAGTTCCTCCGCGGTCACCGGTTCCCGTGTGATTCGCTCGATCTCCTCAAGCACGATCGAGGTCGCGAAGGCGACCGTGCGCGACTTGGACTGGAACCCGGCGCGGAACACCACCGGGTAATGCGCTCCCCCCGGAAACGCCGAACGCGCCGAGTAGGCCAGGCCCTCATCCGAGCGCACGCGGTTGGTGATGCGCGAGGTGAAGCCGCCGCCGCCGAGCACGTCGTTCATTATCTGGATCGCGTAGTAGTCCGGGTCGTCCCAGCGGATGCCCGGCAGTATGATCGACACGCGGCCCTGGTTCACATCCTTATCGACAATGTACACGCCCGACTTGCCGTACTCCCGTTGCTGCGGCACCGGCGGCGTTTTTTTACCGGGATGCGGCCAGGCGGCGAACACGCCGTCGAGCCGCTTGAGCATCGCTTCGCGATCGAAGTCGCCGCTGATCGACACGACGAAGTTTCGCGGATGCACCCACTCGTGGTGGAACGCCAAAAGATCCTCCCGGCGAATTCCCTCGAGCGACGCGGCCGTCGTGTGGCGGTTGAACCAAAAGTCCTCGCCGTACGCGAGGAAGTTGCGCTCGCGCGACTCGATGTTTCTTGAGTCGTCGTTGCGCTGCTTGAGCCCCTGCAACGCCTGCGTCTTGCGCAGCGCCAGTTTGTCCTCCTGAAAACTCGGCGCGGCCAGCACAGCCCGCAAAATCTCAAAGCCACGATCGACGTCCTTCGACAGCAGATTCAGGCTCACGCTGCCGTTTAACCCCCCCAAACTGCTCGAAAGCCTAGCCGCGAGAAACTCCAGTTCCTCGTCCAGTTCGTCCGCCGACGAGGACGGAATCCCGCCTCGTGCCATCAGTGAACCAGTTAGGCCGGCCAAGCCCTCCTTGCCTTTCGGGTCGAGGTAGCTGCCGCCGCGGATGTTCACCGACAGGTCAATCAGCGGCCGTTCGCGATCAGGATAAATGTAAACAACCGCCCCTGATTCCAACTCCACGCGGTAGTCGGCCGGGTTTGGAGCATCATAAATTAGTGGCGGGAATATCAACTTCTCCGGTCGGTCCGGAATCTCCTGTGCCTGGCCAAGCGCCAGCCCAAGGACCGCAACCGAGCCGAGCGCCATATTTTGCTTCATAGATAAATTCATTTTTGTCGTTCCTTGATTATTTGCTCAATTCAGCGATTCGCTCCGCCACTTTCACCATGATGATTTTCATCAGGCCCTGCTGCTTGCCATCCGCTTGACCAAGCTGGGCCTCCATCGTCTGCAACTGTTGCTGCAGTCGCTCGAGGTTTATCTCCGACTTGATCTGGTTTGCGATGCGGCGCACGACCGCCTGCTGCTCGCCACTCAACCCGGCCAGCGCGGGGTCGTCCGGTATCTTCGCTCCTGCCTTCCGCGTGAATGTCGCTACGGTGCGATTTTCCTTTGTAAGATATTTTTGGGCCACGCGCCGGATGTCCTCCACCGTGACCTCGAGAATACTCGGGATTTCTGTATTGATCGATTTCCAGTCGCCACCTCCTTCGTACTGAATCAATTGCACCAGTAGATGAAAGTTCGACGAGGCACGGCGCACTGCCATCGCGGCGAAATTGTTTTTAACCTTCTGCAACTCCCGCGCGGAGACCGGCTCGTTCTTCAGCCGCTCGACCTCTGCGTAAATCGCCACCTCAACATCAGCCGGTGTTTTCGGTTCCTTCGCCTCACCGCCGATGTTGAACATACCGGCATACTTTCGCGCCATTTGATGGGCGAAGGCCGACGTGGCCACTTCGTCGCCAAGCACGAGCGCCTTGTGCAACCGACCGGAGCGTCCGGACAACACCGCCGCGAGTACTTCCAAGGCGTAGGCGTCGGGATGCCCCGCCGCCGGCGTGTGCCACAGGATGTCCACCTGCGGATTGGCCTCCGCCTCGGCGTTCATTCGCTTCTCAACTTTCTGTGCCACTTCCTCGGTGACGACCTCGGGCGGATTGCGCTTACCCCGCGGGATGCGCTCGAAGTAGCGCTCGCACAGCTTGGCCGCCTCGTCGGCCTTGAAGTCGCCGACCAAAATCAGCGTGATGTTTTGCGGCGCATAGTGCAGTGCGTAAAACTCGTCGGCCTGGGCCTTGGAGATGGCGGGGATGTCCGACGGCCAGCCGATCACCGGCCAGCCGTACGGGTGCGACTCCCAGAACATCGCCTCGAGCGATTCCTGGAATTTGCCAAGCGGCGTGGACTCGGTGCGCATGCGGCGCTCCTCGAACACCACGTCGCGCTCGGCGTAAAACTCGCGGAACACCGGCCGCAGCAGCCGCTCCGACTCCATCCACGCCCAAAGCTCGAGCTTGTTCGCCGGCACGGTAATGAAGTAGCCGGTCATGTCGTTGGACGTGAAGGCGTTCATGCCGGACGCGCCGGCGGTGGTGTAGATGCGGTCGAACTCGTTCTTGACGAGCACCTCGCGCTGCGCGGCGATCAGTTCCTTGAACTCGGCCTCGAGTTCGCGGTAGCGCTTGGTCTTGTTTTCCGGCTTGGCCATGTCGTCGATCTCGCCGCGCCGCAGGGCCAGCCGCATCTTGGCCTCCTCCCGGCGCATGGCGTCGCGCACCACTTCCTGCTGATCAATGATCTCGGCGTCGCGCTTGGCATCGCTCGTGCCGATGGTCGGCGTGCCCTTGAACATCATGTGCTCGAAGAGGTGCGCGATGCCGGTGATGCCGGGGCGCTCGTTGACGCTGCCGACGCGCGCCACCCATCCGCCGGCGATGGCCGGCGAGTGGTGCCGCTCGATCATGAGCAGTTTCATGCCGTTGGAGAGCGTGCGCTCATCAACCGGCACTTGCTGCGCCTGGCCAAGCGCCACTCCGGCGAGAGTGATTGCCAGGCCAAGCGCTTGGCCAAGCGCCCGGCGGCGGGGTCGTTGTATTCCTGTTTTTGATTTCACGGTTATAATGGGTATAAAATGACAACGGGCCGCCCCAGCGAATCAATTCCAAGCCCTCAGTTCGCGGGCGCATCCGGGATGTCGAAAACCGTCAGGCCAAGTGCGATCAGCAAAATCCCGAACCCCAGCCGAAACCAGCCCTTGGCCGCAAGCCGGCGCGGCTTGGCCAGCATCCACTGGATCATGTCACGCATGCGCCACGGCGAGATCACCATCCACATCGACATGACGATGATCATGTACGCCCAAACGGGGAACACCAGCCGCCACTCCGACACGTGCGCCACCGGCGTGTCGAGCATGTAGTGGCGCTGCGTGTCGAGCATCAGCTTAGCCAGCAGCAGCATGAAAACCGCCAGGCCGCGCACCGCCAAAAAGTCCCGCAGATAAATGCACGAGCCGATCCCCACTGCGCCGAAGCCGATGTAAAACCAATGCTTGATTTCCCGGTAGTCCGCCATGTCCTCGGACTGGATGTTCCAGAGAAACCAAGCCGTGGCGGCGAGAATCAACACGTAGCCGGGCGCGTTGGCGCGGGGGAACGCCCGCATCGCCTGGCCAACCGCAGCCGGCCTGGCCAGGCTGTAGCCGGAGAGCGCCGCCAGGAACACGCCAAGCAAAACCGACAAGTTGGCCAGGCTGATCGCATTGTTCATCTTGATGCCGACGTAAAGAAACACGCCGACAAACGCCAGCAGGAAACCAAACAGCGACAGCGTCGCCGACGACTCTTTTGTTTGCTCTTTCACGAGTCAGTTTAAATTCACGATGGCCGGGTCGCCGTACAGGGTAAACGAGCCGTTGCGGGTGATTTTCAATTCCATCAGCTCTCCGTGGAACCGGTTGCCGCCGTCGAACACCACGATCTTGTTGCACCGCGTGCGCCCCTCCATCCGGGCGGCATTGCGGCGGCTTGGCCCCTCGACGAGCACCTCCATCGTTTTGCCGACAAATTTCTCATATCGCCTGGCCCCCATCTCATCGATCGCCGCGAGCACCATCGCGTGCCGCTGCTCGATCAACTCCCTCGGCAGTTGGTTCTCCATTGCGGCCGCCGGCGTGTCGCGGCGCGTGGAGTACTTGAAAACAAACGCATTGTCGAACTGAACCTCGCGGCAGAGCGACATCGTCGCCTCAAACTCCTCCTCCGTCTCGCCGGGAAACCCGACGATGATGTCCGTCGTGACGCCGATGCCCGGCCTGACGGCACGCAGCTTGCCGACGATCTCCAAAAACCGCTCGCGCGTGTAGCCGCGGTGCATCCGCTTGAGCATCGCGTCGCTGCCGCTCTGCACCGGGATGTGTGCGCTTTCGCAGAGCTTGGCCAAGCGCCCGTACGCCTCGATCAAGTCGTCGCCGTAGCCCTTGGGGTGCGGCGAGGTGAAGCGAATCCGGTCCAGCCCGTCGATCCCGTGCACCGCCTCGATCAACTGCACGAACGCCGACTTGCCGTCCCGCTCGCCGATCTCGCGGCGGCCGTAGCTCGTCACGATCTGCCCGAGCAGCGTCACCTCGCGCACGCCGCGGTTCACCAGCTCGCGGCACTCGCTGACGATGTCGTCGATCGACCGGCTCCGCTCCCGGCCGCGCGTGTCCGGCACGATGCAGAACGTGCAAAACTGGTTGCACCCCTGCATGATGCTGACGAACGAAGTGACCGATTTTTTGTCGCTCGCGCCGTTGAGCAGATGCTCGCGGATCGTCGCCTCGCTGCCCTTCTCCTCGCCGGTATCGACCACTCCCCCGGCGCGGCCGGCCAGCAGGTCGCCGATGTGATCGGCCGTGCGATGAAATTTTTGCGTGCCGACCACGAGGTCCACGTCCGGCAGCTTGTCGATCAGCTCCCGCCCGCGGCTCTGCGCCATGCAGCCCATGAAGCCCAGCACCGCCTTGCGGTTTTTCGAGCGCAACTGCCCCGCGACGTGGCTCATTTTGCCGAGCGCCTTCTGCTCGGCGGCATCGCGCACGCTGCACGTGTTGAGCAGGATGACATCCGCCGTCAGCGCGTCGGCCGTCATGCTGTAGCCCTTGGCCACCAACTGCGCCGCGACCGCCTCGGAGTCGCGCTCGTTCATCTGGCAACCGTAAGTTTTTATAAAGACACTCGGCATCCGCTGCTCACCGCTCACTGCTCACTTATCAATACCTCACCAGCGACCGCACCGGTGCGTCGCCCATTTTGGCCCGGCCGTCAAGAAAGCCCAGCTCGATGAAAAACACCGCCTCTACCAGCTGCCCGCCGGCCTTGGCCACGAGGCTCGCCGCCGCCGCCGCCGTGCCGCCCGTGGCCAACAGATCATCCACCAACAGCATGCGTTGGCCCGCCGAGACGGCGTCGGTGTGGATGGCAATGGTGTTGCTGCCGTACTCAAGCTCGTAGCTTTCCTCGATGGTTTCCCACGGCAACTTGCCCTTTTT
>Ga0207962_1000889_pt1 | contig 10247 bp, 11 predicted proteins | sample Knorr_S15_td_AAI_FD_185603 | JGI IMG/M metagenome (GOLD analysis project Ga0207962, IMG submission 185603) | Marine microbial communities from Southern Atlantic Ocean transect - Knorr_S15_td_AAIW_ad_750m_LV_A (SPAdes) (version 2) | ecosystem: Environmental > Aquatic > Marine > Oceanic | place... | reverse complement strand
GTCGTGGCGGGTCGAGCAGGCGTAGGCGCTGGTAGTACCGGATGGTGTCGACGCTGGTCCCGGCCTCGGCGGCCAGGTCCTCGACGCGCAGTGCCCCGGATTCCGACATGGCCTGAGTGTACGAGCAATTACTCTCAGTGTAAATGCTCGCGTGATTCGGCGCGATCTTGGCTCGTCCTCCACTGCCCGACGTGCGACGATGGGCCGGTGAACAGCACCCCCGTCGACTACATCGCCCGCACCCGCGAGCAGTACGACGCCCTGGGCTACGAGCCCTACCGCTGGGCCGAGCGCCCCGATGCGCCGCCCTGGACCCCGCTGGAGAAGCCAGTCGCCGACTCGACCGTCGCGCTGGTCGCCTCGGGTGGTGCCTACCGGAGGGGCCATGTGGCGTTCCACTGGAACGACGACACCGGCATCCGCATGGTCCGCACCGACGAGCCGGCCGTCGACGTGCGGCTCACCCACTTCGCCTACGACCTCGTCCCCGCCCGCGAGGACCCCAACATCGTCTTCCCGGTCGACCGGCTCCACGAACTCGCCGACGAGGGCGTCATCGGCGGGCTGGCCCCCGAGGCGGTCGCCTTCATGGGCGGCATCTACTCGGTGCGCCTTGCCGAATCGGAGTTGGTCCCCCAGGTTGTCGACGCCGTCACGGCGATGGACGTCGACCTGGCGCTGCTTGTGCCCGTCTGACCGGTCTGCCACCAGACCGTGGGTCTGGTCGCACGGGCGCTGGAGGCTGCCGGCGTCCCCACCCTCTGCCTCACCGCGGCATACAGCATCACCGCCGCGGCCAACCCGCCCCGGGCGGCGTTCGTTGACCTGCCGCTGGGCTACACCGCCGGCCGCCCCCACGAGCCCGACTTCCAGCGTGACCTGCTGCGACGGGCGTTCAGCGCCTTCGAGGCCATCGACGTGCCCGGCACCATCGTCGACACGGGCGTGCGTTGGACCGACGACGCGTCCTGGAAGGACAGTGCCAGCAGCGGACTCAACAACGGTGTGGTCAGCGCCGAGGGCGACACCCGCAGCGAACGCAACCCGGAGCCCCAGTACCAGTACGACGACGACCGCCTGGCCGCCGAAGGCGCCTGAGCGCGCTCGTCCCCGAGAACCCGGAGGCCCTCCGATGCCGATTGATCCCATGCTCCTGGCCGTCCTCGAGGCCTTCCCGATGCAGTTCGACGACCTGGGCTCCATGACGGCCCAGGAGGTCCGGACCTTGTTCGAGCAAGGGAATCCACCGCCGGGAGAGGACGTGGCATCGGTCGAGGACCTCGAGGTGCCCGGACCGGACGGACCCCTGCCGGTGCGCGTCTACCGGCCGGATGGCGCCGCCGTTCCAGCCCCGGTGGTCGTGTTCTTCCACGGCGGCGGCTGGGTGCTGGGCAGCATCGCAACCCACGACGCCACGTGCCGGGGGCTCGCCAACCGCACCGGCGCCGTCTACGTGTCGGTCGACTATCGCCTGGCGCCCGAGCACCCGTACCCGGCCGCCCCCGAGGACTGCTACGCGGCGACCTGCTGGGTGGCCGACCACGCCGCCGACCTCGGCGTCGACCCGGGACGCCTAGCCGTCGCCGGGGACAGCGCCGGCGGGAACCTGGCGGCCGTCGTGTGCCAGATGGCCCGTGACCGGAGTGGCCCCGCCATCGCCTTCCAACTTCTCATCTACCCGGTCACCGACCTCGACTTCGACCGCTGGCCCTCGATGGAGGAGAACGCCGACGGCCCACTGCTCACCCGCGAGGGCATGGACTGGTTCGCCCGGCACTACGTGGGAACCCTGCCGTTCACCGGCGATCCCTATGCCGCGCCGATCCGGGCCGCCGACCTGTCGGGGCTCCCCCCGGCCCACGTGGCGACCGCCGGACACGACCCGCTCAGGGACGAGGGCGCCGGCTACGCGGAGGCGCTGGCAGCGGCGGGCGTAACGGTCGGTTACGACAACTTCGCCACGATGATCCACGGCTTCGTCGGCTTCGCCGACGTGGTCCCCGCCGCCGGCGAGGCCAGGGACCGCATCGCCGCCGCCCTCGCGGCCGGTCTCGCCTAGTCGGAACCGCCCTCGGTCGCTGCGCCGGTGGCCAGCAGGGCTTCGATCTCTGCATCGCTGCGGCCCAGGTCGGCCAGCACCTCACGGGTGTGCTCGCCGATCCCGGGCGCCGTCGACCGCGCCTCCCAGGGGGTGCCGGAGAAGTCAACCGGCGTGGCGACCATGAGCGTGCCCGACGCCCCGTCCGGCACCTCGACCATCGCACCGGAGGAGTGGAAGGCCGGGTCGCCCAACAGCGACTCGAGGTCATTGATGGGCGCCCAGAAGAACTCGGGCTCGGCGGCGAACGCCTCCTCCCATTCGTCCATCGTCCGGGTGGCGAACACCTCGTCCAACAGGGCGATCAACTCCGTGGAATTGATGGCACGGTCCCGGATGGTGGCGAAGCGCTCGTCGTCCATCCACTCGGGATGGCCGACGACGCGGGCCAGCGGCGGCCAGTGCCGGTCTCCCTCGAGACCGACGATCCAGAAGCGGCGGCCGCAGCCCGCCGTGTAGTTGTTGATGCACGGGTTGCCCATCGTCGAGCGTGTGCCGAGCTGCATCGGGGCGCCCCACATCAACAGGATGTTCACGTCGAACCCGATCGTGTAGATGCCCTGACGGAGCAGTGAGGTCGACACCAGTTGGCCCTCGCCGGTGCGCTCCCGGGAGAACAGGGCCGCCGAGACGGCGGCGGCGCCCGAGATGCCCGTCGAGTGGTCGCCCATGCCGCCCCGCTGGAACGGCGGGTCGCCGCCGGGCTCGGTCAGGAGGTGGGCGATCCCCGAGCGGGACCAGAAAGCCGCCACGTCGTAGGCGGCCCGGTCGGCGTCGTCGCCCTCCCGGCCGTAGCCGGTGATGTGGCAGTAGACGAGGCGTGAGAAACGCTCGCAGAGATGCTCGGCACCGAGGCCGAGGCGTTCGAGGGCGCCGATGCGCAGGTTGGTGACGAACACGTCGGCCTCGGCGATCAGGTCGAGGGCGACTTCGAGTCCCTCCTCGCTGGTCAGGTCGAGGGCGATACCGCGCTTCGAGCGGTTGTCGAGCTCGAACACCGGGTTGGTCGGCAGGTCGCCGCCCAGGATCTTCTGGAACATGCGGGCCGGATCTCCCGAGGGAGGCTCGATCTTCACCACGTCGGCGCCCCAGTCGGCGAGGATCCCGCCGGTCGCCGGGCCGGCCACCCAGACCCCCAACTCCACAACCTTCACGCCGGTCATCGGACCCGACATCGTTCCTTGCTCCCTCCGGTCGCCTCGACTGGCGACGCTACGTCGCGGCGCCCCCATCGATCCTGTCGGGCCGTCGATCGGACGGTTAGCGTCCCGCCCGATGATCCTCTTCGTGTGCACGGGCAACATCTGTCGTTCGCCCATGGGCGAGGCGCTTCTGCGCCACAGCCTCACCGCCGCCGGGGCGGACCACCCGGTTGCATCGGCCGGCACCCACGCCATGGACGGCGGCCCGGCGACGGGCCACGGCATCGAGGTGCTCGGCGACCGGGGCATCGACCTGACCGGGCACCTCAGCCGCCACCTCAACGCAGAGATCGTCGACGGTGCCGACCTGATCGTCGCCATGACCCGCCAACACGAGGCCGTCGTGGGCCGTCTCGACCCGATGGCACGCGGGCGAACCTTCCTGGCCGGCGAGGTCGCCCGCCTGGGTGGACAGGTCGGGCCACCGGCAGACGACGAGGGACTCCGGGACTGGGCAGCGCGCCTCGACGGCGCCCGCGGCGGCCACATGACCACCGGCCGGGTGGCCGACGAGGTCGCCGACCCCTACGGCGAGAACCGCGACGCCTACCAGCAGACGGCGAACCGGCTGGATGGGCTCTGCTCGGCCCTCACCCGCCTGCTTTCGCCTCCGGCCTGACCGGTACGGTCGACGCCGTGGACCCCTCGTTCAGCGCGACCGAACTCGCCTTCGCGGACGAGGCCCGAACCTGGCTCGAGGAGCACCTCGTCGACGACTTTGCTCGCCTGCGGGGACGCGGCGGCACGGGTCGCGAGGACATCGCCCCCGAGGTCCTCATCGCCTGGGAGCGGGAGCTCGCCTCGGGCGGCTGGCTGGGGCTCGACTATCCGACGGAGCTGGGTGGCCGTGGAGCCTCCCTGTTCGAGCAGGTGGTGTTCCACCAGGCCTACGTCGAGGCCCGTGCCCCGGGACGGCTCCCCAACATCGGGCTGACGCTGCTCGGACCGACGCTCCTGGCCTTCGGCAGCGTCGAGCAGCAGCATCGGTTCGTCCCGGGGATCCTCGCCGGCGACGAGTTCTGGTGCCAGGGCTACTCCGAGCCCGACGCCGGCTCCGACCTGGCCAACGTGGCCACCAGCGCCCGCCTCGAGGACGGACGCTGGCTGGTGTCGGGACAGAAGGTCTGGACCTCGCTGGCCCAGTTCGCCCAGTGGGCGTTCGTCGTCGTCCGCACTGATCCCGAAGGCGAGCGCCACCGGGGCCTGTCGTACCTGCTGGTACCGATGGACCAGCCCGGGGTCGAGGTCCGGCCCATCGTCCAGATCACCGGTGGCTCTGAGTTCAACGAGGTGTTCTTCGACGATGCCGAGACCGACGCCAACCTCGTCGTCGGGGGCGAGGGCAACGGTTGGCAGGTCGCCATGGGCACGCTCGGCTTCGAGCGCGGCGCCTCGACGCTCGGCCAGCAGGCCGGCTTCCGCCAGGAGTTCGACGCACTGGTCGCCCTGGCGTCCGAGACGGGGGTCATCGACGACCCGGTGCTCCGCCAGGACCTGGTGCGGGCCCGCAGCGAACTCGAGATCATGCGGTGGAACAACCTGCGAATGCTCAGCGCGCTCGGGGCCGGTGGGGCGCCCGGCCCCGAGATGTCGATCGGAAAGCTCTTCTGGGCCACCTGGCACCGACGCCTCGGTGAACTCGGCATGAGGATCCGGGGGGCCAGCGGCATGGTCGGCGGCGCAGCGGGCGATGCCGTCACGGTGTCTCGAGAGGACCCGCTCGGCCTCGGCTACGAGCTCGACGGCCTCCAACGCACCTTCCTCTACAGCCGGGCCCACACCATCTACGCAGGCACCAACCAGGTGCAGCGCAACGTGATCGGAGAACGGGTGCTGGGCCTGCCGCGCGAGCCCCGCTAGGGATCGCGCCCCCTGCACGCGTATCGTCTCCACCAGAGCGACCCGAGGAGCACCCGTGGCCGAGGCCTACATCGTCGATGCCGTCCGCACCCCGACCGGGAGGCGCGGCGGCGGCCTGTCACAGGTCCATCCCGCCGACCTGGGCGCCCATGTGATCGGCTCACTACTCGAGCGCACCGGCGTCGACCCCGCGGCCGTCGAGGACGTCGTGTTCGGCTGCGTCGACGCCCTCGGCCCGCAGGCCGGCGACATCGCCCGCACCGCCTGGCTGGCGGCGGGCCTGCCCGAGGCCGTCCCCGGCACCACCATCGACCGCCAGTGCGGGTCCGGCCAGCAGGCCGTGAGCTTCGCCGCAATGGGCGTCTGGGCCGGCGTGCAGGACCTGGTGGTCGCCGGCGGCGTCCAGAACATGAGCATGATCCCCCTCGGGCTGGCCCTCGAGGCTGCGGTCCCGTACGGCCACGAGGACCCCTTCTCGGGTTCCACCGGCTGGGTCGACCGCTACGGCACCCAGGAGGTGACGCAGTTCCGAGGCGCCGAACTGATCGCGCAGAAGTGGGACATCACCCGCCAGGAGATGGAGGCCTTCGCCCTGGTCAGCCACCAGCGGGCCGCCACGGCCATCGACGAGGGCCGCTTCGACGCCGAGGTCGTGCCGGTGGCCGGCGTCGGGCACGACGAGGGACCCCGACGCGAGACCTCGCTCGAGAAGATGGCCTCGCTGGCACCGCTGGTCGAGGGCGGGCGCCTCACCGCCGCCGTGGCCAGCCAGATCAGCGACGGCGCTGCTGCGCTGCTGATCGCCTCGGAGCGGGCCGTCGAGGAGCACGGCCTCACCCCGAAGGCACGCATCCACCACGTCAGCGCGCGTGGCGACGACCCGATCTACATGCTGACCGGACCCATCGCCGCCACTGCCTACGCCCTCGAGCGCACCGGCATGTCGATCGACGACTTCGACCTCTTCGAGTGCAACGAGGCGTTCGCCTGCGTGCCGCTGGCCTGGATGCGCGAACACGACGTGCCGCTCGAGAAGGTCAACGTGAACGGCGGCGCCATCGCCCTGGGGCACCCGCTGGGCTGCTCGGGCGCCAAACTGATGACCACGCTGCTGCATGAACTCGAGCGCACCGGCGGCCGCTTCGGCCTCCAGACCATGTGCGAGGGCGGCGGCCAGGCCAACGTCACGATCCTCGAGCGCCTCTAGGCGCCTCTGCCGGACGACCTCAGTCGACCTGGTCGACGAGCCCCCAGGCGAGCGCCGTCGCTGCGTCGATCGTCCCACCTTCGAGACACCAGGCCAGTGTGCGCTGGCGGCCGATCCGGCGAGGCACGCTGAGCGTCCCGCCGGCGCCGGGGATGAGCCCCATCGAGACCTCGGGCAGGCAGAACGTCGCATCGTCTGTGGCCTCGACGCGATGGGCGAAGGCGGCCAACTCCACGCCGGCGCCGACGGCGGCGCCGTGCACCCGTACCGTGAGGCGGTCGGCCAGCCTGTCCATCCAGGGTGCAGCGTTCGCGGTCGTGCGGATGAGGTGGGCGGTGGCCGGGTCGTCGACGCTGCCGAACTCGGCCGGGTCACCACCGGCGCAAAACGAGGGCCCGGCGCCAACGAGCAGGACCGGCCGCTCGTCGCCCGCAACGAGGGCACGAAGGGCCTCCACGAGGGCGTCGCGCATGGCCGCCGAGTAGGCGTTGTGCAGGCGGGGGCGGTTGAGCGTGAGCCGCACCCGGGCACCGTCGTCGTCGACGAGCACCGGTGGGTCCGGCTCCCCGGGCCGGACGCGGCGCCCCCGCCCAGCCAGCCATGCGGCGAACTCGGGTCCCGCCTGGAGCGTGGCATAGGCGGTCGACTCCAGGAGGAGTGCCGCCTCGGTCGCCTGGCCCTCCGAGGCCCGCAGCACCTGTGCGAGTGCGGTTGCTGCATTTGGCCGGTCGTGGACCGCCTCGGCGAGCAGGCGGCCGGTCACCAGGTCCGGGGCGACCGCATCGAAGCCGGGGGCGTTGGCGTCGGAGGCGACCACGCCGATGCAGACGAGCGGGAGCAGCGCCAGCGGGTCGAGGGCATCGGCCGGCAGCAGGTGGGCATCGTCCACCACGATCGTCGGCACGCCCCGGAGGATCCCGGCGTCGAGGTCCGCGGTCGGTCCGGTGAGCCGTTCGGCGGCCTCGTCGGCCGACCACACCACGGGGTCCATCCCACCAGTGTGGCCGGTCCGGACGGCCCCGTCAGGCGTCCCCGAGGTGCGCCAACTGCTCGCGCAGGACGCGCCGCAGGAGCTTGCCGGTGTCGCCGTAGGGCAGGTCGTCGACGAACTCGACGTGGTCGGGCGTCCGATTCGACCGCAACTCCCGTCTGACGAGGGCGCACAACTCCTCGGCGGACGCCTCGACACCGGCATGGGTGGCGACGGCCACGACGATGCGTTCACCCCACTCGTGGTCCGGGAGTCCGATGGCAGCAGCGTCGGCGACGGCCGGATGCCGCAGCAGCACTCCCTCGATCTCGCCGGGGGAGATGTTCTGGCCGCCCTTGACGATGACGTCGTCGATGCGGCCGGTGACGAACAGGTAGCCCTCGTCGTCGAGCCAGCCACCGTCGTTGGTGGGGAACCAGCCGTCGTCGGTGAGCCTCGAGCCCTGTTCCCGGTACTCGCCGGAGACCTGCTCGCCCCGAAGCCAGATGTCGCCGGCTTCGCCGACCGGTGCTTCCGCACCGGCCTCGTCGCGGATCGACACCTCGATGCCGGGCATTGGCCGACCAGCGGACGCAAGGCGGCGGCGTACCGCCGGGTCGTCGCTGGCGACTGCCGCCCGGTGTTCGTCGGGGCCGAGCAGGGCGACCGTCGAACTGGTCTCGGTCAGCCCGTAGGCGTTGACGAACCTCGTGTCGGGGAGCAGTTCGAGCGCCCGTTCGACCACGGGCTGCGGCATGCGGCCACCCCCGTACGAGAGCGCCCTCAGGGTGGGCAGACCGGGGGAGCCCGGGCCCTCGGCGTCGAGGTGTTCCACGATCCGGGCCAGCATCGTGGGCACGACCATTGCGCTGGTGACCCCCTCGGCCCGAACGAGGTCGATCCAGGCGTTGGGCTCGAACGTCGGGAGTTGGAGCAGGCGACGTCCGGCGAAGGCATTCGAGAGGACCGCGGCGATGCCGGCCACGTGATACGGCGGGACGCTCACCAGGGCCGCCTCCTCCTCGCCGGCCGAGCCGAACTCGACGGAACCGAGGATGTAGGAGACCAGGTGGCGCTGGCGAAGGACCGCCGCCTTGGGGTCTCCCGTCGTGCCGCTGGTGAACAGGAGCACGGCCACGTCCTCGCCGTCGAATGCCCAGTCGTGGTCGGCCGACAGCGCCGTCGCCAGTTCGGTCCAGAGGACGGCCCGATCGACGGTCTCGACGCCGTCGATCCCGTCGAGGCGTCCGGCCGCACCGGGCTCGGCGACGGCCAGGGCGGGCGACACCCGACCGGCAAGCGTGCGCAGTTCTGCGTCGGCCAGTCGGTAGTTGAGGGGGACGAAGGGGATCCCCGCCCAGGAGGCACCGAAGAGCATCGCAGGGAGGGCCTCGGAGGAGACGTCGGCGAGCACCAGGTGCCCGGCGTCGACCGACCGGAGTCGATCGGCGATGGCGCCGGACCGCTCGAAGAGTTCGGCGAACGTCAGGCCGCTGTTGCGGGTGCCGACGGCCACCCGGTCGGCGAAGCCACCGGCTGCCATCTCCAGCAACATCATGAGGTTCACAGCGGTCGGGTCTTCGGGCGGGGGGTCTGGCGGTTCAGTCGGAGGCCGGGAGGGGCTTGGCCTCCTTGAGGCCGAGCAGCGTGCCGCCAACCCCCAGCGAGCCGTCGCCGGGCTTGGTGCACAGGATCTCGAGGGCATCGTCGCCGTCGACGTAGCGCTTGCCGAGTTGGGAGCCCTCGGAGGCAGCGGTGTCGGGGGAGCCGTTCGGGCCGCCCTCGCCGGGTGGGACCATGGTGCTCCCGCCGCATTCGAGGTTGACGTCGCCGCCGGGGGACCGGACGACGATCACCTCGGTCGTGCACACCTGGCTGGCCCAGCGGCTCCCGGGCTTGAGTTCGGCCATGTCGGCTCCTCGTGGACGATGGTGGGCCCCGATGATCGGCCACCGGACGCCGTGCGCGCCACTCCGGCCAGAGATGCGCCGGTGCCGTACGATCCACCCACGATGCCGACGACGTGTCCCGGGAGCCTCCAGGCGCTGCACAGCAGCCTGACCGACGCCGTCGACCGAGTCGATGGCGCGGCGCTCGCCTGGGCCGCCTCAGGGGCGATGTCGCTGACCGGCGCCGCAGACGGTCCACCCCGACAGGTACCGGTGCCGGTCGCCACCGGACTCGAGGCCGCTGCCGGGGCGTTGTCCCAGTTCGGCGGCATCGAGGTGGACGGACCGGCGCTGCTGGGTGAGCGTGCGGCCATCGCCGGGCTGGGACGGGCCGGCACCACCTCGGTCGGGGGCCGGGCGCACCTGCTCGAATCGGCCGACGGCCCGGTCTGCCTGAATCTGGCCCGACCCGACGACGTCGCAGCACTGCCGGCGCTGCTCGAAGAGGCCGTCGACGGGGACGACCGGCGGACCGTGCGACGTGCGGTCGGCGGGCGCACCAGTGCCTGGCTGGCCGAGCGGGCCGACCTGCTGGGCGTGCCGCTGGGCGTGCCGGGGACAGCGCCCGACGGTCCCTTCGCCGTCGTGGCCGAGGGCGGTGCCTTCGAGCGCCCGGATGCCCCGCTCGTGGCGATTGCGCCAGGGGACGAACCTCGGTCATGTTCTATAGCGGACAACCGAATGGAGCATGCGGGACGCGAACTTTCATTGCACCGGCCCTCTGCCGGACGAACAAACCGCTGGCGGCGTGCTAGATGGAAACTAACGCAAACTTCTCCCTAGTGGCGTGGATCGTTGGCATTCTGATGCTTACGACCATCGCTTTCGCGATGTGGCTAATCGATCCCAGACCAAATCAGGAAACATATCAGATCAAGTTTGATCGCTCCGTGGAAGGCCTTCAGTCGGGATCGACTGTAACACTATCGGGAGTCCCTGTGGGACAGGTAACATCGGTCCG
>Ga0207962_1000885_pt1 | contig 10266 bp, 8 predicted proteins | sample Knorr_S15_td_AAI_FD_185603 | JGI IMG/M metagenome (GOLD analysis project Ga0207962, IMG submission 185603) | Marine microbial communities from Southern Atlantic Ocean transect - Knorr_S15_td_AAIW_ad_750m_LV_A (SPAdes) (version 2) | ecosystem: Environmental > Aquatic > Marine > Oceanic | place... | reverse complement strand
CAACCACTGTTGCGGGTATGACCTTAGCTGCTGGTTTTAGTAGCCAAGACGTTGGCGACGATGGCAACTCGCTCTTCGCGAATGTCTCCGGTCTTAAGTTGCAGTACGACGAAACTGGTGGTGATGCTGACCTGTCAGCCAACTACGACGTCGACCTTGGTGGCGCAACCATGCGTCTGGGTGTCGTCGACAACGAAGGCTCTGAGACGAAGGTCTTTGTACAGTGGATGTACAGCCTGTAAACAGGAGTTGATTCTGTAACAGGACCCGGTTTATCCGGTCTGAAAAGGGCGCCAGACGGCGCCCTTTTCTTTTGCGCTTTTCGGCCCAGTTCCCAGCTGAACTAATCTGTATCAGTGAGTATTTCATCCCCGCTGGTTAGCGCCGCACGCAGGGGCTGGAGGTGTGTTTCGTACCGCTTCCAGCGCGACACCGCGCTTTGGTACAAGGGCTGTCTTACCTGAACCGCACTGGGCGTATTGACTGCCCGCATCGTCTCGTGGAACCGCAAACACCCCGGCTCGAATGGCAACCCACAATACTCGAGCAGCTGTTTGATCTCACGCTCATGATTAGCAACAAGGTCCTCATAGGAAATTCTATACATACAGCCCGGAAACCTCGCTTCCCAATCCTGCATGAGCCGCTCATAAAGACTGTAGTACTGTCCCAACTCCGTAAGGTCTGACGCATAACCGTGGGCTGATGAGAAAAAATGTGTAAAGATCGACAGACACGTATCCATCGGATCACGGACGCAGTGGATAATTCTTGCTTGAGGCATCACTGCGGTCAGCAGACCGACACGCAGAAAGTTGTGCGGCAGTTTATCGGTGATCCGCGCGCTCTGATCGGCATCTGCACACAAATTCTCGACATAGATCCGCGCTGATTGAGTGAGGACCTCGGCGGGAACACTACTAATCGACTGTGGGAACGGTCGACCGGTTGTCTGTGCGACTTGGTTGTCAAACACCGACGAATGATACACCTCACCTGCACCGAAAACACTCGAGTGAGACGCCAGAATCTGTTCGACCAAACTGGTGCCGGAACGCGGCATACCGATCACGAAAATCGGAGTTGCATCTTCAATAGCGTGCTTGGTTGCATCCGTTAACCAGTCGGATGTAAAAGCTTCGCGGTAAGTCTCAAAGTAGGCCGCTTCGAGGTCTATCGAAAACTGATAAAGGCTGCGGTGAAGCCGATTGGCTTCTTCATAGTGGGCGAACGCTTCATCGTAGCGCTCAAGATCCTCAAATACCTTACCGAGGGAAAATGCAAGCACAACGCGATCCATTCCCTGTTCGGAGGATTTTTCGTAACTCGCCTCCATCGACTGAATATCAGGCGAGTATTCAGTGAATCGTTTCAGATAGGCCAACCCTCGGTGCGCCTCGGGGTCATGTGGTGATTTTGTGATCACCCGGCGAAAACACGCTTCCGCTTCGCTGCTCTGCCCCAGAGCTTGGTGAACCTCTCCTAATCTTTGCCGGGCAGCAATGTGATCCGGGTTCAGTTTGAGCGCCAGATTCAGTTCAGCACTCGCCAGTTCGAGTTTTGTCTGGTCATGGTAAAGGCACCCCAGTTCATAATGTGCCTGGGGATCATTCGATTTGAGGCCAATCCCTTTGAGCAGAACCCGTTCGGCTGCGTCGCGTCGACCTGTGACCCGTAATACGTGGCCGAGTTCAATGTAGTTCGACAACTCACCCGGCTCGCACTGGACACACCGTTCGAGACACTGGATGCCCTGCTCCACCCGGCCACTGTCACAATACAGGCGACCGAGTAATTTAAGGGCCATTGCATGATTAGACTTATGTGCTAAAACACGCTGCAGAATTTCTTCAGCTTGACCAAGATGACCCGCCGCCTGATGACTTAAGGCCAGTTGCAGCTCCTCCAGATACGGGATATTCCGCTCTTTCTTTGCGTTCCTGCTCATCAGGGCACGCACGGATGGGCGGCGCTTTCGCGTATTTTTCCCTTTCCTTGCCATTAATTCCGGTTACATAATCCTTGTTCATTGAAAGCCGTTACAATCCGGCTGAACGACATTGTATCCAAGAGACACCCGAACACCGAAAATTATCAACATACTCTGAACACCGTCAGTGGCCGTTTGCCCCCGAAACAATAATAATCCGGTACAGGCATCGTCAACTGAACCCAATCGAGGCCCATTCATGATCCGCACCCAAAACGCATTACCGCTTAAAGTTTACTGGCAGCCAGGCTGTTCCAGCTGCCTGAAGACCAAGGAATTTCTGCTTGACCACGGTGTGACGTTTGAGTCCATCAACGTACTTGAAGACCCCGATGGTTTTAAAGAACTTGAAACTCTGGGTCTGAGACTTGTACCGATAGTCGCACGCGGCTCAGACTGGGCCAATGGCGCAGTCTTCAGAGACGTGGCTCGTGTCGCAGGATTTGACTGGCAGCCGCACACGCTGTTGGACCCGACGATCCTGATTGACCGCCTCAACACGATCCTGACTGCGGCCCAGCGTTTTCTGAGCCAGATACCAGAGGACCAGCTGGATTCGATGCTGCCAGATCGGCCACGTTCTTATCGGCAACTTGGCTACCACATTTTCCAGATTCCCAAAGTGTTTCTAGATCGTGTCGAGCATGACACGCCGTACACTTACGAGGCGCTGGTCAGTCACTTACCCGAGGCATTGGCAACGCGTCAGGACCTTTTGGAGTTCGCACACGCTGTGACTGATCGGATAAATTTGTGGTGGACACAAACCGGAGAGGCAACTGATTTCACGCAACCCGGCAAGGTCTATTATGGTGAGGTCACACTGCATGAAGTACTCGAACGAACAGCCTGGCATTCAGGTCAACATACCCGCCAGCTGATGCTGACCCTGGAATCTATCGGCATTGAACCGGATCAACCCCTTGATACAACTGACTTCAGGGGCTTGCCTATGCCTAGAGAGATCTGGGACAACGAAAAAACGTGGCGCTAGAGCCATAACCATTATTTAGCACCGACCGACTCCAGAAACTTCAATAGCAACGCGTTGACCGCGGTCGGCGCTTCCTGCTGGGTCCAGTGTCCAACATCCTCCAGCAATTCAAACAACACGAGGTCGTGATAGTGTTTTTCGATCCGCGCACGGGTCGGGGTGCCGTGAAAAAGGAACGCGTTCACGGGATCGAGCACCCCAGTAATAAAACAGGCTGGCTGCTCGAGTGGCTGGCTAAGCTGTGGCAACTGGTACCAATCTATGTTCTGGGCACGGTAGCGGTTAAATGGGCCACGCAGACCACTGTTTTCAAACTGACCGACCAGATAAGTCAGGTCATCTGGCGCCAGCCAGTCCGGATAAGACTCGGGCTCGTACATACCGGTGAGAAAGCGCGCATCCGACCGTTTGACCGGTTCTAGATCATGGCTCCTGTGACTTGAATTTGCCGTAACACCTCGTCCATCGAAATTGCAGTACGTGAGATAGAGTGAGCGCTGTAAATTCTGTTCGAATTCCTGCTCCGCTAGGCCCTGCTTGAGAAAGTAGAGCTGATAGAAAAACTGCTCCCGATACACTGACCGCCAGTGATCCAGTACTGGTCTGGGTCCACGACCGGTGTGCGGAACTGAAAGGCTGCCCACTGCGCTGATCCGATGGGGATACAGTGCGGCGGTGCTTAACGCGATCGGACCGCCCCAGTCGTGTCCGAAAAGAATGGCCTCATCATATCCCAGTGCATCAATAATTCCGGTAACATCTGCTGCCAGTTGTTTGATTGTGTACGCTTCAATGGGGTAGGGATTTTCTGATTCTCCGTAACCCCTGACATCATAAGCCACCGCCCGATAGCCAGCGCCGGCAATAACAGGAATCTGATGTCTCCAGCTGTACCAGCTCTCTGGCCAGCCGTGAGAGAAAATCACAAGAGGTCCGTCTCCGGCCATAGCAAGTTTCAACCGGATACCATTACTCTTCACAACAACAAAGTCGAGATCATGCATGACACACCTTCTCCGCTCTTCGAATAACGAAACCGTGATCTTCCGACTGATATCGCTATACTGTCAAAGCATAATAACTTGACGTATGCCTACTGCAATCAACCGAAACGATGACCCACGTTTTCCACCGCCATACGCACAGTAATCTGCCGTTTGCGGTCTCAGGTGACGGCGCCTACATCGTCGATCAGACAGGCAAAACCTACCTCGATGCCTCTGGCGGTGCCGCTGTGTCCTGCCTGGGCCACAGTCACCCGGATGTCATTCGTGCTATAAAAGATCAACTGGATGCCATTCCCTTTGCCCACACGGCATTTTTCACCAACGAACCGCTGGAACAACTAGCGACTCATCTCGCTACCCGGGCGCCCGGCCCGCTCGATAAAGTGTATGTGGTCAGCGGAGGCTCTGAAGCCATGGAAGCCGCCCTAAAAATGGGACGACAGTATTTTCTAGAACGTGATGAACCATCGAAGCGATTGTACATCGCCCGTCTTCAGAGCTACCACGGCAACACTCTAGGTGCCCTGGCCACCGGCGGGAATCTGTGGCGGCGCCAACCTTATGATCCGCTACTCATGCAGGCTCATCACATTGCCCCCTGCTATGCCTACCGAGAACAACGTACTGACGAGACCGCAAAGACCTATGCACTGCGGGCTGCCGATGAACTTGAAGAAAAAATCCTAGAACTCGGCGCAGAAAACGTCATTGGATTTGTCGCTGAACCCGTCGTTGGTGCCACGCTGGGCGCAGTACCACCAGAACCCGGTTATTTTCGGCGCATTCGGGAAATCTGTGATCGACACGGAATTCTTTTGATACTCGACGAAGTGATGTGTGGAATGGGCCGGACCGGCACACTGTTTGCCTGTGAACAGGACGGTATCTGCGGCGACCTAATCGCCATTGCCAAAGGGCTGGGTGGCGGTTATCAGCCAGTGGGCGCCCTGATGGTTAATGAACAGATCTATCAGACGATTCATCAAGGCACCGGCTTCTTCCAGCATGGCCATACTTATCTGGGCCATGCGGTTGCATGTGCCGCGGCACTGGCAGTACAGCACGTTATTGAACAAGAGAACCTGCTGGAACGTGTACAGACGATGGGCGCATTACTGATGGAGTCGCTGGTCGCACAATTTGGAGAGCATCCTCATGTGGGAGACATCCGCGGGCGGGGTCTGTTCGTAGGTCTTGAATTTGTAGCTGATAAAAGCACCAAGTCTCCATTCGACCCAACGCTTGAGGTGCACCGTCGACTCAAATCCGCGGCAATGGACAACGGCCTGATCTGCTATCCCATGGGAGGCACTGTGGACGGCAGGCAGGGCAGCCATGTGCTGCTTGCACCGCCTTATACCGTGTCCGAAAATCAGCTCTCTGACATCGTCAACCGACTGGCGATTAGTCTGGACACAACGCTAAAAACACTTGACTGATGACTAACCTGTTCACTCACGACTTAGGCTATAGACACATAGAGCTCCATCCGTTGAGTGGTGCGATCGGTGCCGAGATCCATGGTGTGGATATTGCCAACGGACTTTCTACTGCCGTATTCGAAGAGGTTCAGCACGCTTTTTCTGATTTCGGTGTGATCTTTTTCCGCAATCAAGATCTTACCCCCGAGCAACACATTGACTTTGCCCGGCGCTGGGGAAAGATTAATGTGAACCGATTTTTCAAGCCCGTACCTTCCTATCCGCTGATCGCCGAAGTGCGCAAGGAGCCCGACCAAACCTCAAACATCGGTGGCCGGTGGCACTCCGACCATTCTTACGATCAAATCCCGGCAACAGGTTCAATCCTCTACGCTCGGGAAGTTCCCGACTCAGGCGGGGATACGGTGTTCGCCAGCATGTATGCGGCCTACGACAGTCTCTCAGAGGGTCTCAAGCAGATGCTGAGCTCCCTTCGTGCGATTCATTCCAGCCGCCATGTATTTGGTCCCCAAGCCTATCAGGGCTGGCGTGACGAATCGGATATCGGTGATCGGCTCGGGAACGCGGCTGCGGCCAGTCAAGACGCGAATCACCCTGTTGTCATTCGACACCCACTGTCAGGCCGTCCGGCGCTTTATGTCAATCCGCAATTCACCCTGCGTTTCGACGGCTGGACAGAAGAAGAATCCAAGCCCCTTCTTGACTATCTTTACCAACACGGCAGTCGACCCGAATTCACCTGCCGCTTTCGCTGGAGCCAGAACTCGATTGCAATGTGGGATAACCGGGCCACCTGGCACCACGCCCTGAATGACTACCACGGCGAGCGAAGGTTGATGCACCGAGTCACGCTAGAAGGTGTGGCCCTGGAAGGCTCTTAATCTTAGATTCCACCTGGAGACTTACAATGGACAATATACCGATTATCTTCAAACGCCGACTACAGGCAGAGGTCATGGGCCCGGTATTCGACGAAATGTCAGCACAACTGGGGCAACAGAAAGCCGAAGATATTCTGCGTGTTGCTATCCAGAACGCAGCGATTGCCGAAGGTCAGCACCTTGCAGCCACTCACAGTTCACCGGACCAGTCACCCCTTCGCAACTTTATCGATCTATTCGAACAGTGGAAGGCAGGTGGCGCACTGGAGGTCGATGTTTTGCATGAATCCGACGACCAGTTCGATTTCAATGTGACTCGTTGCCGTTATGCAGAGATGTACCAGGACATGGATCTGGGGCACATCGGCCACCTGCTCTCCTGCCATCGCGACGGCACTTTCTGTCAGGGATTCGATGACCGCATCACATTACAAAGAGACCAGACCATTATGGGCGGTGCCTCCTGCTGTACCTTCCGCTACCGATGTGAAACCTAACCCGATTTTTACAATATATGCAGTACTGATATCGACTCATCTGACCATCGCGTAAGTGAGCCTGTTTCCAATAACGACCATCGATTACACTGCCCAGTGTTACCAATAGCGTCGCGCAAATGACCTCAAAACCAAGAATCGTCCCAACTCCGAACGAAAGCCCGCTCCGTTCAATCCGGCAGTGGATCCGGGATCACGATATCGATGAGATAGAAGCCGTTATCCCCGATATGACCGGGATTGCCCGCGGCAAACTGATTCCGGCAAAGAAATACAGTGAAGAGGTTGGCCTGCGTATGCCTGAGGGTATCTTCCTTCAGACCGTAACAGGTGACTATCCCGAAGATCAAAGTGCAGTTGATCCGTCGGACGGTGACATTTTCCTAAAACCGGACATTGAAAGTTTCAGACTGGTGCCCTGGGCCCACGATCCGACTGCGCTCATTATTCACGATTGTTTTTACGCCGATGGCAGTCCAGTGGAGATGTCACCGCGCTATGTTTTGCAGAAAGTCGTGCAGGCTTATCATGAATTTGGCTGGACACCCATCGTGGCCCCTGAACTCGAGTTCTACCTGGTTAAACCGAATCATGATGCGGACTACCCTCTGGAACCACCGGTCGGGCGGTCTGGCCGTGCAGAACCCGGTCGTCAGTCGTTCAGTATTGATGCGGTAAACGAATTCGACCCCATGTTTGAGGATCTATACGACCACTGCGAAGTCCTCGATATCGCGCTTGAGACACTCAATCACGAAGCAGGTGCGGCCCAGATGGAGATCAACCTGGTGCATGGTGATCCGGTCAAGATCTCGGACCAGGCATTTCTTTTCAAACGAGCCACACGCGAAACCGCATTGCGGCACAACATGTATGCCACGTTCATGGCGAAGCCGATGGAAAAAGAACCTGGCAGTGCCATGCACATTCATCAAAGCATCGTCGACAACCATACAGGTAAAAACATATTCAGCGACGATAGCGGGCAGGCCAGTCCACTATTTTTTGCCCATATTGCAGGACTCCAGCGCTATCTTCCGGCTGCAATGTCTCTGCTTGCACCGAATGTCAACTCTTACCGCCGTTTGATTCGCGACCATGCTGCACCAATCAACGCACATTGGGGCTACGACAACCGTACTGTTGGTCTGAGAGTACCCGATTCAACACCCGAGTCACGGCGCGTCGAAAACCGCGTACCCGGAGCAGACGCTAATCCCTATCTGGTCGTTGCCGCCAGCCTTGCCTGTGGTCTGCTCGGAATGATGGACCAGCTCGAGCCATCGGAACCTGTCACCGGCAATGCTTACAATATGCCGTATGACCTGCCACGAACTCTGGAGCAGGCACTACGAGCGCTGCGGGATTGCACACCACTGCGGGAGATTCTCGGAGAACGTTTCGTCAGAGCCTTTAATGCAGTAAAAGAAAACGAACACGGCACATTCCTTCAGGTGATCAGCTCCTGGGAAAGAGAACACCTGCTGCTGAACGTCTGACTGTGTTTCGGTGAAGCGAGCTTAGCTCTGACGGCCCACACTGTGAGTTGTTCGACATCGCTTCAACAGCTGACTTGCCACTGTAGACAATTCTACTTATAACCAAAGACTAAATATCGATAGGAGCTCTAAAGTGACCCAAACCCAGCAATCAACTGCCGACTGGCAGGCTCTCGACAGTGCCCACTTTCTACATCCATTTACAAATCACAAACAGATGCACGCCAAGGGCGCCCGGATCATTGAAAAGGCCGATGGCGTCTATCTCTGGGATTCAGATGGCAACAAGATTCTCGATGCGATGGCCGGATTGTGGTGTGTCAATGTGGGTTATGGCCGTCAGGAACTGGTCGACGCGGCCAGGCAACAAATGGAGACCCTACCGTACTACAACACTTTTTTTCAAACAGCCACGCCACCAGTAATCGAGCTGTCTCAACTCCTGTCTGAAGTTACACCGGCGAATCTCAACCATGCTTTCTTCACCAATTCAGGCTCCGAAGCAAACGATACTGTGGTCCGTATGGCCCGACATTACTGGGCCTCACTGGGACAACCCGATAAACAGGTCATCATCAGCCGAAAGAATGCTTATCATGGCAGCACGATGGCCGGTGCAAGTCTGGGCGGCATGTCGGCGATGCATGCCCAAGGCGGCCTGCCGATCCCGGATATCACGCATATCGGTCAACCTTACTGGTACCAAGACGGTGGTGCTGATTCTCCAGAAGGACACGGCCTTAAAATGGCCCAAGAGCTGGAACTAAAAATCAATGAACTTGGGGAGCACCGTGTCGCTGCTTTTATAGCCGAACCCATTCAGGGCGCCGGCGGTGTCGTCATACCACCGGATACCTACTGGCCGGAAATCAGTGATATCTGCCGTCGCTATCAGATTTTGCTGGTAGCTGATGAAGTCATCTGCGGGTTTGGCAGAACCGGAAAATGGTTTGGCAGCGACTACTACAACATCCAGCCGGACCTAATGCCCATTGCCAAGGGGCTGTCTTCGGGGTATCTGCCCATTGCAGCCGTGATGGTGGCCGACCATGTGTCCCAGGTTCTGATTGAAGAAGGTGGTGAATTCTTCCACGGCATGACCTATTCCGGTCACCCAGCTGCTTGTGCAGTTGCCTGCGCGAACGTGCGAATTCTTCGCGACGAGAAAATTATTGACCGTGTGGACACAGTAACAGGTCCCTACCTGCAGGAAAAATGGAAAACACTGGCTGATCACCCACTGGTTGGGGAAAGCAGAGGCCTTGGTTTTCTTGGCGCGCTTGAACTCGTACAGGACAAAACTACCCGCGCACGCTATGATCCTGTGGTTGAAGCTGGAACACGCTGTCGTGATACCTGCCTGCGGCTTGGATTGGTGTTGCGGGCCGTCGGTGATACCATGATCATCTCACCACCACTGATCATGTCAGAGTCGGAAATCGACGAAATGATATCGAAGGTAGTTCAAGGACTCGATGAGACCTATAACGCAATAACCAACTAAATCACAATTTTTTAACCAAAGCTTTCTTAGATGGAGGAACACAGAATGCAAAAAGATCAGATTATCGAAGAACTTGCGACTGGCAGAATGAGCCGACGGCAGTTCAACCAAAAACTTATTGCACTCGGCGCCACGATGGTAACCATACCCTTGGGCTCGAAAATGGCTAACGCCGGCAGCGACGATCACCCGACTGTGTTTACTTGGGAAGGCTGGGAAGTACCTGAGTTGCATCAACCGTATATCGGAAAACACGGTCAATCTCCCAACTTTGCCATCTTCGGCGACGAAGAAGAGGCCTTCGCCAAGATGCGGGCCGGATTTAAGGTTGACCTTACGCAGCCATGCTCATACAAAGTTCCAATCTGGAAAGATGCAGGCATTCTTCAGCCCATGGATCCCAGCCGTCTTTCGAATTGGTCCGACATTATTCCAGCTCTGAAAACAATCCC
>Ga0207962_1000880_pt1 | contig 10288 bp, 8 predicted proteins | sample Knorr_S15_td_AAI_FD_185603 | JGI IMG/M metagenome (GOLD analysis project Ga0207962, IMG submission 185603) | Marine microbial communities from Southern Atlantic Ocean transect - Knorr_S15_td_AAIW_ad_750m_LV_A (SPAdes) (version 2) | ecosystem: Environmental > Aquatic > Marine > Oceanic | place... | reverse complement strand
ACGTCAGCCCATTCCTGGTGGGTGACCTCAGCAGTGGCCGCCCGGAACCCGACCATCATGAGCGACAGGGCAGTGTGCTTCTCCGGGGGCAGAAAGCGCGACGCCACGTCCAAGACCACCAGCCGGGTCGGCGCCAAGGACATGGCGTAGCGCACGGGAATGTTCGACACGACACCACCGTCCAGATGGTGGTGGCCGTCGGCCAGTTCCACCGCGGGGAGCATGCCGGGCACGGCCGCCGAGGCGCAGAGCAGGTCAACAGCCGGGCCGCTTCTCCACCAGTCCACGAGGCCGGTCGAGGCGTTGGTGGTGCCGAGGTGGAAGGGAAGGGTCGTCTCAGCCAGGTCGGCTACGGGAACGTGCTCTTCGATGAACTCCCTCAGGCGGTCGCCAGTGTCGAAACTCGGGCGACCGCGAACGATCGACAGCATGGTCCGGAAAACGTTGCCTCGGATAGGTTCCCGTTCGACGACCTCGAGCCACAGCGCCTCAAGATTGTCGACTTGCTGCAACGTCGGGTCGGTGGCCAGGTGCAAGCCGTTGAGGGCCCCGACCGATACGCCCACCACCTGGTCGGGTACTACTCCGTTCCGGAGAAGGGTGCGGAGCATCCCCACCTGGGCGGCGCCTCGAACCGCGCCGCCGGACAGGACAAAGATCGTGTTGGCGGGTCGGCGGCGGAGTCGCCGGCCGAGTCGGGTGAGTTTGGGCACTGGGTCAACGTAGCGGCCTGCGGGAGGATCGGCGTATGGTCTCATCATGGCCGGTTCCGTTAGTGGCGGCCCTGTGGTGTGGCCGACGACCCGCTGCAAGGACACCCGGGCCCTCATCGACTTCCTCGTGGCGGCCTTCGGCTTCGAGGAGCAATTCACCGTCCCGGATGAGGCCGGCAGGGGCATTATCCACGCGCAGATCCGCTGGCCGGGCGGCGGCGGGGTAATGCTCGGCGACACCGAAGGAGGTGACGCCGAGCACCTGGCTTTGCCCTCGGGTCCTATATCCGTCTACGTGGTAACCGACGAGCCAGACGCCATCCACGACCGGGCCGTGGCCGCCGGCGCCACCATCGTCCGAGGTCTTCGCGACGAGGAGTACGGCTCCCGGGGCTTCTCTGCCGCCGACCCCGAAGGAAACCTCTGGAGTTTCGGGACCTACGCCGGCGACTAGCCCTAGCCGCTCATCTCCGGTGGTAGCGGTCCGACCAGGTGGCCATCAGCCAAGAAAACCCGGCGACCACAACCAGGAACACCGCGGCACCGATCGAGGCGAAACCAGCGGCAATGATGCCAGCCAACAAGAGAGCCGCGACCAGCGGGCCGACAACGGATCGACGCACTCCCCCATCGTGGCATGCCGTTCGAAGCGCCGGTCAGTTACCGACCCCCAGGTCGGCCAGGGCGGTCACGGCACCCTCAGCCTGGTCCACGCTCACCCACAGTCGACGACCTCGCACCATGTCCAACCGGAGGCACTCGCCGTGTCGCACCAACACCCGCGCCTGCTTGAACAAGCGCAGACTGCCCCGGTAGCCGAGACCGCCGGAGGAGCGCCACCCGACACGCTCCACACCAACGCCCACGATGTCGCTGATGTGGATGTGCTGGCGAGGCCAACCATTCAGGCCGTAGGCAATGGTGACCCCGGCGGCGCTGACGGTTACATCAAGGCGGCGGAAGGCCAGGATCAGCGGTGCTGCGGCCAACACTAGAACCAGGCCCAGGGCGGCCTTCGGCCACAGGATCAAAACGACAAAGAAAATGGTGGCCTGGGTTGCGGCCAGGGCCACCGGCCACATCGCCTGACAGGATCCCTTCCAACGGTCCGGTTCCCGTTGATCAAACGTAATCAGGGCCAGGCATCGACCAGACGACGCCATGTCTCGCCAAGCGCCTCGGGTAGCACCCGGGTGTCAGCCGTGGCGGTCATGAAGTTCGTGTCGCCCGACCAACGCGGCAGCACGTGCACGTGAAGGTGGCCGGGAACCCCCGCCCCGGCCGCCGCGCCCTGGTTCAGCCCTACGTTCACCCCACCGGGTGAGTAGGCAGCCTCCACGGCCGCCACCGCGTCGCGCACCGTCGACCACAGTGCGGCATGCTCATCCTCGGTGAGTTCGGCTAGAGCGGCCACGGCCCGCCGGGGCACCACCAGGAGGTGACCGCTGGTGTAAGGGTAGGCGTTGAGGAGCGCCAAACACTTCGGCCCCCGGTGGACAACGAACGTCTCCTCGTCAGGTAACCCACTGGCCTCGATGGCCTCGAACAGCGTCTGCTCCCCGGCGTCAGTCGCTGTCCGATCCTCGTCGTGACCCGACAAGTAGGCGGACCGCCAGCCGGCCCACAGGTGGTCAAGGCGGTTCAGCGCCGGGCCTCCACCTCATCAGCCAGGCGGACCATGAAGTCGGCGACGGGAACGTCACGCTCCGGCCCGTCGGCGCCCCGGGCGTTGTCACCCACCGTGTCCCCGGCCACATCGTCACCACCAACCACCAACACGTGGGGCACCTTGGCCACCTTTCCGGAGCGCACCCGCTTGCCAAGTGGTTCGTCGGCCGCATCCACTGACACCCGGAACCCGGCGGCGGACAGCCGCCCGGCCACCGACTCAGCGTAGGCCTGGTGCTCAGCGGCCACCGGCAGAACCCGAACCTGTTCTGGGGCCAGCCAACTGGGGAACGCCCCGGCGTAGTGCTCGATCAGTACCCCGAAGAATCGTTCCACGGAGCCCATCAGAGCCCGATGGATCATCACCGGCTGGTGCCGGCCGCCGTCGGCGCCCACGTACTCCAGGCCGAAGCGGTCGGGAAGATTGAAGTCAACTTGAAGGGTGGTCAACTGCCACGCTCGGCCGATGGCGTCGGTCACGTCAAGGTCGATCTTCGGCCCGTAGAACGCCCCGGCACCCTCCTCGACCGTGAACGGGATCTCCGCTGCCTCGAGTGCTTCCCTGAGGCCTTCGGTGGCCAAATCCCACAAGATGTCCTCCCCCACCGACTTCTCGGCCGGCCGGGTCGACAACTTGGCCTGGAATTCGTCGAACCCGAAGGCCCGGAGCACCGACACGGAAAAGTCCAACAGCGAGGCCAACTCGGAGGCCACCTGATCGCGGGTGCAGAAGATGTGGGCATCATCCTGAGTGAAGCCCCGGCTGCGCAACAGGCCGTGCACCGCGCCGGACAGCTCGTAGCGGTACACAGCGCCCAACTCGAAATACCGGGTCGGCAGGTCACGGTAGCTGCGCTGCCCGGATTGGTAGACCATCACGTGGAACGGGCAGTTCATGGGCTTCAGGTAGTAGGTGACGCCGTCCAATTCCATCGCCGGGTACATCCCCTCGGCGTAAAAGTCGAGGTGGCCGCTGGTCTCCCACAGCACCGACTTGGCGATATGGGGGCTGAAGACGAAGTCGTAGCCACCGGCCTCATGGCGGGCCCGGCTGTAGTCCTCGATGATCTTTCGTACCAGCGCCCCCTTTGGGTGCCATACGGCGAGGCCGGGGCCGAGTGGTTCCGGCCATGACACAAGGTCCAGTTCGGTGGCCAGACGCCGGTGGTCACGCTTGTCGGCCTCGACCAGGCGGTCCAGGTAGTCGGCCAGGTCGGCCCCTGTGGCCCACGCCGTGCCGTAGATGCGCTGGAGCATCGGCTGGGTTTCGTCACCCCGCCAGTAGGCGCCGGCCACCTTCTGGAGGGCGAAGTGGCCCAGTCGGCCGGTGGAGGCCACGTGGGGCCCGGTGCACAGGTCGATGAAACCATCGCCGTTCTGGTAGTAGCTGACCGAGCCGCCGTCCGAGACCTCACCGACCAGTTCGCTGTTGTCCTCCCCGGCGGTTACCCGTTCGATGATCTCGAGCTTGTACCGGTGGTCGGCAAACAGGTCCTGGGCCACCTGGGGCGTCGCCTCATGGCGTTCGAAGGCCTGATCAGCGGCGATGACCTCGCGCATCCGGCCCTCGATGGCCAACAGGTCCTCGTCGCTGAAGGTCGCCCCGCCTGGCAGTTCAAAGTCGTAGTAGAAGCCGTTCTCGATCGGCGGGCCGATGGCAAAGGTGGCGCCGGGCCACAAGTCCAGCACGGCCTGGGCCAGCACGTGGGCAGTGGAGTGACGGAGGGCGTAAAGGCCGGCGTCGCTGTCCGCGGTGACAATTGCCACCGACGTCCCATCCACCAGGGGACACTCAAGGTCCACTCCGACTCCGTCGAAGGTGGCTACCAGTGCTGCCCTGGCCAGGCCAGGGCCGATGTCAGCCGCCAGGTCGGCCGCCGTGGCCCCCGTGGGGAGTCGCCGGGTCGAACCGTCGGGAAGGGTGATGGTGATCTCGGACATGCTCATAGCGAGGCTACCGACGGCAACGACGGGGAACCCGACATTTCGACGGTGCACCCAGGGTCCCATCGACCCCCAGCACTAGGACGGCGGCCCACCGGCCAGCCGGCCCCTGGCGGACCGGTAGGGTGCCCCGGCGGCATCCGAGGCGATGCCCAGCAACCCGGGAGGGGGCAAACGGTGGGGATCCTGGACGGAAAGCGGCTGCTCATCACCGGCGTCCTGACCGACGCCTCGTTGGCCTTCGCGGTGGCCCGACTGGCCCAGGAGGAAGGTGCCGAGGTTGTCCTGACCGGAGCGGGACGGGGTTTAAGTCTCACTCGGCGTACCGCCCGGAAGCTCCCCACCGAGCCTGAGGTTCTTGAATTCGACGTTACCTCCCCCGAACAGGCCGAGGCGGTGCAGGCCTGGCTCGAAGAGAGATGGGGCCGGGTTGACGGAGCACTGCACGCCATCGGGTTCGCACCCGAGGCGTGCCTCGGTGAGGACTTCATGGCCGCCGACTGGGATGACGTGAGAGTGACCCTCGAGGTCTCCGCCTACTCGTTAAAGACGATCGCCGCGGTCGTCGCCCCATTGATGCCAGACGGTGGGTCGATTGTCGGCCTGGACTTCGACGCCCGTTTCGCCTGGCCGGCCTACAACTGGATGGGGGTGGCCAAGGCTGCACTCGAGTCCACCTCCCGCTACCTAGCCCGGGGGCTCGGTCCGAAGGGCATAAGGGTGAATCTGGTGGCCGCCGGGCCTGTCAGGACGATGGCCGCCAAGAGCATCCCGGGTTTTGCTGCCTTCGAGGATGCCTGGGGGCCCCGGGCTCCGCTGGGGTGGGACGTGGACGATCCGGAACCGGTGGCCAAAGCCTGTGTGGCCCTGTTCTCCGACTGGCTACCGGCCACCACCGGCGAACTGCTCCACGTAGACGGTGGCTACCACGCGGTCGGTGCCTGATCGGGTCGACGCAGTGCCCATCGGGTCAGTCGGCGTTCGCGGCGTGGTCGAGGGGTACGTCGATGGGTAGCCGGTCACCGCAGTGGGCGTCAACTATCGGGTAAGGGTTGACCTGGTTGCCCCGGCCGGCCGGGTGGTACTCGAAGTGGAGATGGTTGCCGGTGGCGTTGCCGCCCGACCCCACCTGGCCGATCGGGTCCCCAGCCTTGACCCGCCCCGGTGAGCCGAACCGGAGCAAGTGGGTTCCGAAGTAGTAGTCGCCGTTGTCGCCATGGAGACTGAACGACCGGCCCCCAACTGTGTCCCAGTAGAACTCGATTCTCCCGTCAACAGGTGCACGCAGCCGGGCGCCGCGGAAACCGATGAGGTCGACTCCCTGGTGGGGCTTTCCGCTCGCCCGTACCTCGTGCCACGAGTCATAGAACTTGATTGTGCCGTCCACCGGGCACACCCAGTCGTCATTGGCCAGAATCCGTACCACGGCGGACATGTTGCGAAGCACCCGCGCGTCCTCCTCCAACCGGACCCGGTCCTCCTCGTCGAGCCGGTCGAGACTACGGGCGTAGTCGGCTCGGAGTTGGTCGGCGCTGCGGACCTGGTCGGCCACTAGGCGGTTGACCGCCACCAGGGAGGCGGTAGCCGCCCTATGGCGGGCCCGGACCGACCGGAGGAAGCCGCCGAAGTAGAGGAGGCTCCGACGAACCTCCTCGACCCGGTTCAGGGTCAGGGTCGCCAGCCCCGAGGCGGCCTCGATCAACGGCTCCAAGTCCGTGCTGCGCTCGACAATCAGGGGGTCGTCAACCGTCTCGGCGATCACCAGCGAGGGGTTCGACTTCTCGGCGACGGCAACCGGCGCGGTGGCCAGTATCAACACCAGACTGGCGCCGAGGAATCCGACAGATCGGGGCACTACTAAAAACTAGCGACCGGTGGGCCGGGTTCCGGCCAGTCACCGGTCACCTTTCAGGCTCCGGGCGCAGGGGCGTCCGATTCGTCCCTGATGTCGCCGACCAGTTCCTCGATCACGTCCTCCATGGTCACCAGGCCGATTGTCGAACCGTTGGGCTCTCGAACTAGCGCCAGGTGGTTTCGGGCCCTACGCATCCGGAGGAGGAGGTCGTCGAGCGGAAGGTCTGGTTCTACGACAAGCATCCGTCGTCTCAACTCGAGGGGGATCGGCTCATCCTGTGCTTCGGGTGGCAGCCGGAACAGGTCCTTGACATGGAAGAACCCGACCAGGTCATCGGGCCCGGCGCCCGATACCACGAGCCGCGAGTGTCCACTGGTCACGATGACATCCTCGATCTCGGCCAGGGTCATCCGCCGGTCGACGACCACCATCTCGGATCGGGGGATCATCACCGAGGTCACTGAGCGGCTGCCCAAGTGGAGTGCGCTGGCCAGCAGGTCGTGTTCGAACCCCTCGATGAGACCCTCGGACCGAGAGGCGGCGAGCACTGCCGAGAGCTCGGCTGCACCGAGCGAATGTTCCAGCGAGTCGACCGGTCGATGGCCGAGGGGCCTGACCAGCAGGGCCGCCGCGCGGTCTAGGGCCCAGATGGCAGGTGCCGAGACGGTCACAAATGCCCGGTGGACGGGCATCGTCCAGCCCAGCGTCCGCTCCGGGTCGGCGATGGCCAGGTTCTTGGGTACCAGCTCCCCAAACAGCATCTGGAGCACCGACGCGCCAGCAAGGGCTACCAGCCAGCCCGTCGTCTCGACGGCCGCCTCGGGGACACCGACCGGCTCTAGCGCCGAGGACACCCACGGGCCGATGGCCGGCTCGGCCAGAATGCCCAGCGCGACGCTGCTCAGAGTGATCCCCAACTGGGCTCCCGACATCTGGCGTCGCAGGTCGGTCCGGGCGGTCAACGCCAGGCGGGCCCCCCTGGACCCACCCTCAGCCCGAGCCTGTAGCCGGGAGGTGCGGCTGGTCACCAGCGCGAACTCGGTGGCGACGAACACCGAGTTGACGGCGATAAGGGCCACCACGGCGGCCAGGGCGAGCAGCGTCATCGCGACGGATCCACCCTTTCGCAGCCCGCGACCCCGGGGGCGACTATCCGGAGGGTGGCTACCCGGTGCCCATCGACGGCCACCACCTCGATCCGCCAGCCATCGAACACCACCATGTCGCTGACCTCAGGCAGATATCCCATCCGAGCCACCACGAACCCGGCGAGTGTCTCGTAGGGACCCTCGGGAACACGGAATCCGGTGGCCTCCTCTACCTCGTCAAGGTTGAGGCGACCCGACACCACAGTGCTGCCTTGCGCTTCGGAGCGGGTACGCACTTCGACGCGGTCGGTCTCGTCGCCGATCTCGCCCAGTATCTCCTCAAGGATGTCCTCGAGGGTGATGATCCCCGCCGTGCCGCCGTGCTCGTCGACGACCACCGCTAATTGGTTCCGGCGGACCCTCATGTCGGCCAGGACGTCTTCGAGCTCGCGGGTCTCGGGAACGGCAAGCACCTCGTGCATGAGATCGGCGACCGGTACCCGTCCTCGCTCCGCCGCCGGTCGACCATACAGAGACTTGACGTGCACGACGCCGACAATGTCGTCAAGGTCCACTCCGTAGACCGGGAACCGGGAATGGCCGGAATTCAGGGAGAGTTGCACTAGAGCGTTGGCCGGCTCGTCCCGCTGGATTGCCTCGATGGCAACCCGGGGAACCAGCGCGTCGGCAGCCGTCTTGTCGGCGAACCGGATGGAACGACGAAGGAGGGTGGCCTCGTCGGGGTCGATAGAGCCGTCGTCCGCCGAAGTCTCAATCAGGTCCTCCAGTTCGTCGAGAGTGCGCGACGCCTGGATCTGCCCCTTCGGCTCGACGCCGAGAAGCCGGACGATCGCGTTGGCCGTCCGGTTGAGCAGGTCGACTAGAAGACGGGTAGCCACCCCGTAGGCGATAATGGCCGGGGCGAGGGCCAGTGCGGTGCGCTCCGGGATGGCCAGGGCCACGTACTTGGGGACCTGCTCGGCCACCACTAGGTGGAGCACGGTGGCCATCCCGATAGCCAGGGCGACGCTGGCCCCGGTGGCGTGGGCATCACCGCTGAGGATGCGGGCCACCGTCGGTTCGGCCACAAACCCCAGAAGGAGAGCGGCCAGGGTGATTCCGAATTGTGCACCGGAGAGGTGACGGGTCAGGGACTCCTGAAGGCGACGTACCCGGCGAGCCGGTCTCTCACCGGCCTCGCAAGCGGCATCGATGCGGGCCCGTTCCACGGCAACCAGACTGAACTCGGCCGCCACGAAGAAGGCGTTGGCGACGAGGAGGACCCCGATGGCGACCAGGCCCGACCAGATGGACACGCACCACTGAGCCTACCGATAGGCAGCCCCGGACTCGGGCCCATCCGATGGGTCGGGGGTTCCTGAGGGTCCGGTACCGTGCGGCAATGCCCGCCGACCCGGTTCACCGACCTGGGGCGACCGGAATTGACCCGGACCGGTCGAAGTGGTGGGTGCGACGCCTCGTACCGTTACTGCGAGCTCGACGGGCAATTTTCGCCGTCACGATGGCCTGTGGCCTGGTCGGCCTGTTGGTCCAGGTTTCGGTCCCCATGGTGCTCCGTCGGGCAATTGACGTCGCTCTCGACCAACCCTCCGGGGGGTTGTACGGCTACGTCTGGGTGCTTCTGGGAATGGCCGTCGCGGCGTTCGGCCTCCGCTTCACCTACCGGTATCTGCTGTTCATGACGGCCTACAGGATCGAAACCGACCTGCGCTCCCTCATCTACCACCACCTGACCCGTTTGCCGTTCTCCTTCTACGACCGGGTGGCCAGCGGGGATGTCATTTCCCGGGCCAACTCCGACATCAGGTCCATCCAGTTGCTGTTGGCCTTCGGCCCGCTATGGGCGCTCGCCGCTACAAGTTTCGTAATGGCGTTCGGCCTGATGTTGAGCATCCACGTGCCGTTAGCGCTCGCCACCGTCGCCGGCATGCCGCTCGTCTACGTGCTCGCTCAGCGGATGCGCGACCACGTTTTCCCGTTGTCATGGGTCACCCAGGGGCGGATGGCCGAGGTGGCGATGGTGGTCGACGAGAACATCAGTGGCACCCGGATCGTCAAGTCATTCGCCGCCGAAGCCGACCAGATCGCCGTTCTGTCCCGAGCCGCCGGTCGGCTCCGCTGGTCGGCGACCGCCCTGATCGACGCCCGGGCCCGGTTCAACCCCGCAATCGAGGCGATCCCCCGCCTGGGCATGGCCGTGGTCCTCCTCTATGGGGGCTGGCTGACCATCGACGGCCAGGTCGGGGTGGGCACTCTGCTGGCCTTCAGCACCTACGTGATCATGATCTCCGTGCCCTTCCGAATGCTCGGCTTCGTCCTCCTCCAGTACCAGCGGGCCGCGGCCTCCTCAATGCGGATCTTCGAGATCCTCGACGAGGACCCGGTGATCAGGGACCGGCCAGGAGCCCGCCCGGTCGGCGACGCGGCGGGCCGGGTCGAGTTCCGCGACGTCCGGTTCGCCTATCCCGGTGGCAATAACCCGGTGGTGCTTGACGGTTTCTCGCTGACCGTCGAGGCCGGGGAGACCGTGGCGCTGGTGGGGCGTACCGGATGCGGTAAGTCGACCGTCGCCCGCCTCATCCCCCGGTTCTACGACGTGGACGCCGGGGCGGTGCTGGTGGACGGGGTCGACGTCCGGGACCTCACCGTCGAGAGCCTCCGCCACCATGTCAGTCAGGTGCCTGACGAACCCTTCTTATTCTCCGAGTCGATCCGCGACAACGTCGCTTTCTCCCGACCCGACGCCCCCCTCGATGAAGTGATTGCGGCAATCACTGCTGCAGGCGCCGACGGGTTCGTCACCGACCTCGAACACTCGTGGGACGAGGTGGTCGGAGAACGGGGCTACACGCTGTCGGGGGGTCAACGCCAGCGGATCGCCATCGCCCGCACCCTGCTGGCCAACCCACGGGTCTTGATCCTGGACGATGCCACAAGCGCCGTCGACGTCGAGGTAGAGGCCACCATCCATGCCGCGCTGCGGAAACTGCTGGCCGACC
>Ga0207962_1000879_pt1 | contig 10289 bp, 5 predicted proteins | sample Knorr_S15_td_AAI_FD_185603 | JGI IMG/M metagenome (GOLD analysis project Ga0207962, IMG submission 185603) | Marine microbial communities from Southern Atlantic Ocean transect - Knorr_S15_td_AAIW_ad_750m_LV_A (SPAdes) (version 2) | ecosystem: Environmental > Aquatic > Marine > Oceanic | place... | reverse complement strand
TAACAGGTTTCGATCTTATCTAAACGCTACATAAAGAGAGATTTAGAGCCCTTTTAGGGCTTTCTCCTATAAACTCTACAAATTTTTGAATGATCAGTCAATTTTAGAAAGGAATTAGTATTATGGGAAAAATCATCGGAATCGACCTCGGAACCACAAATTCGGTGGTTGCAGTCATGGAAGGAAGCGAACCCAAGGTAATACTCAATGAAGAAGGGAGTAGGACCACCCCCTCTGTTGTTGCATTTACCAAGGAAGGCGAAATTCTTGTTGGACAAGTAGCAAAACGACAAGCAATTGCTAACCCGGAAAATACGATTTTTTCAGTTAAACGATTTATGGGTCGTTCCATCAGCGAAGTTTCTGAAGAAATGAAGATGGTTCCTTACAAAGTTGAAAAAGGAACTAAAAAGGAAGTGAAAATCAAGGTTGGAGATAAAAAATATAGCCCTCCTGAAATTTCAGCAATGATCTTACAGAAGCTCAAAAAGTCAGCTGAGTCTTATCTAGGAGAAACCGTTACAGAAGCAGTAATCACTGTACCCGCATACTTTAATGATGCACAACGTCAAGCAACTAAAGATGCTGGTAAAATTGCTGGCCTTGATGTTAAACGAATAATTAATGAACCAACAGCTTCGGCACTCGCATATGGTCTTGACAAGAAAAAAGATCACATGATTAGTGTTTACGATTTTGGTGGCGGTACTTTTGATGTTTCCATTCTCGAGGTGGGTGACAATGTCGTAGAAGTAAAAGCAACGAATGGAGATACCCACCTTGGTGGTGACAACCTGGACCAACGTGTAATTGACTGGCTGGTTGCGGAATTTAAAAAAGATCAAGGAGTTGACCTATCAAAAGATAACATGGCGCTACAAAGGCTTAAGGAGGCCGCGGAAAAGGCTAAGATTGAGCTTTCCACGACCAACGAAACTGATATAAATCTACCCTTCGTCACGGCAGACGCCAGCGGACCAAAACATTTAAACATGAAGCTTTCTCGCGCTAAATTTGAATCCATGGTAGATGACTTGATAGAAAGATCAAAAAAACCATGTCTCAACGCACTTAAGGATGCCGGGTTGGATGCTGGTAAAATAAATGAAGCTGTTCTTGTTGGTGGTTCTACCCGCATTCCAAAAGTTGGTGAACTTGTAAAGGAATTGTTTGGCAAGGAGCCTCACCGCGGGGTTAACCCAGATGAAGTGGTGGCTCTTGGAGCAGCGGTTCAAGCAGGCGTTCTTTCTGGCGACGTAAAAGATATTCTATTACTCGATGTCACACCCCTGTCCCTCGGTATCGAAACATTGGGTGGGGTAACAACGAAACTGATCGAACGCAACACAACAATACCAACTAGAAAAAGTGAAGTCTTCTCTACCGCAGCGGATAACCAGCCCAGTGTGGAGATCAATGTCCTGCAGGGAGAGCGAGAAATGTCAAAAGATAACCGTTCTCTCGGTCAATTTCATTTAGATGGAATTCCACCAGCACCGAGGGGCGTACCACAGGTTGAAGTTACATTCGACATCGATGCAAATGGCATAATCAGTGTTTCTGCAAAGGACAAAGGTACGAACAAGGAACAAAAGATTACCATTACCGATTCGACAGGGTTATCTGACGACGAAATCGAAAACATGGTGAAGGATGCTGAAACTAATGCCGATGCTGACAAGGAACGTCGTGAGTCGATAGATGTAAAAAATCAGCTCGATTCAGTAATATATGGGGCTGAAAAAACTATCCGAGAAAATAAAGAAAAATTTTCTGAGGAGGATATCAAAGCTGCTGAAGAAGCAATTGAAGAAGCAAAAAAACACCTCGAGGGTAGTGCTGAAGAAATGAAAAGCCAGATTGAAAAAGTGAATGAGGTGGCTCACAAACTTGCTGCGGCAATGTATGAGAAGTCACAAGCAGAGGGTGGAGCAGAGGGTGGAGCAGAGGGTGAATCCAAGGGTGAATCTCCTTCTGATGAACCAAACAGCTCTACAGAGGATGATGTTGTTGATGCAGAATTCGAAGACATCAGCAAAAAATAATACCCACTTAAAATACAGTCAAATAAATATGTCCCCTAGTCAATGATAGCTGACGGGGGACAATTTATTTCTGTCCCTGTTCACTCCCAACCACTATAAGCTTACTATGGCAGAAAATGAAAATACCGAAAAAGATAAAACTCCAAAAATGAAAATATTGGATCGCAGGCACTGGGTTGATGAAAGTGAAGACTCAAGCAATGAAGATACGCTCAATAAACCAATAGAGGAGAGACTACCTAATTTTGTAGAACAGCTAAAAAAAGACGCAGAAGACAAAGACAAACGACTTCGCGAATACATTTCGGCCTACAAGGATAAGAATGCAGAAAATGATGAATTTAGAATCCGATTGCAAAAAGAAAACGAAACTCGGCTTGATCAATTTAAAGCTATTCTTTTTGCCAGGTTGTTGCCAATTCTTGATAACCTGAAACGAGCAGCTCAATCTGCCTCACAGACAAAAGATTTAAATTCACTACAAGAAGGTATCGACCTTGTGATCAATCAATTTTCTCATGAACTCAAAGAAAGTGGAGTGCAAACAGTCACAGCTGTTGGCGAAAAATTTGATCCAAAGTCCCATGAAGTCTTTCTGACAGTGGAGACTGAAGATGAAGCTCAAGATGAAATGGTCATCGAGGAACTTGAACCTGGATATCGGTTCAAGGAAAAACTGATCAAGGCCGCTAAAGTTAAAATTGCTAAGCTAAAACAGTAAGGAATTTTATGAGCCAACGTGACTACTACCAAGTCTTAAACGTATCAAAGCAGGCCACAGAGTCAGATCTAAAAAAAGCCTACCGCCAACTTGCAATGAAATATCATCCTGACAAAAATCCGGGTGACCATACGGCAGAAGAAAAATTCAAAGAAGCTGCTGAAGCTTATGAAGTTCTAAAAGACCCTGAAAAAAGACAAATATACAATCAGTACGGTCACGAAGGACTGAAAGGAAGAGGATTTAATGGATTTCATGGATTCGATGACATAGCTTCATCCTTTGGCGATATTTTTCAGGATTTTTTTGGAGGCGGTGGTGGACGCCGAGAACAAACAGGAGCAGACCTGCGATTAGATGTAACAATCTCTTTTTCTGAAGCGGCTTTCGGCACAGAGAAAAAAGTAGATATAACAAAACAGGGCAACTGTAAATCGTGCCAGGGGTCAGGGGCAAAAGCTGGCACATCACCTAAAACTTGCTCTACATGCCGAGGAACTGGGCAGGTGGTTCGCACACAAGGTTTTTTTAATATGGCATCACCTTGCCCTGTATGTCAAGGTCATGGCCAGGTAATTGAGCACCCATGTAATTCATGCCGTGGTGAAGGGAGAGTGCCTGAAAAAAAATCGATTAATGCGACTATACCGGCTGGCGTTGACGATGGATCGAGGTTGCGCTTACGTGGTGAAGGAGAAGCCGGCCCGCCAGGAGTAAAGCCCGGGGATTTATATATATTTATCCGTGTTGCTGCCGATCAAATATTTCAACGCCAAGAGTATGATGTCTATTGCCAGTTGAACCTTTCATTTTCGCAGGCAGCTCTAGGAGCTGAAATTGAGGTTCCTCTGCTTAATGACGAAACTAAGGTCATTAAAGTGAAATCAGGAACTCAATCCGGTGAGATGATGCGTATCACGGGAGCGGGTATCCCCCATGTTCGCGGGCATGGAAGAGGTGATCAAATCATCCAAATGATGGTTGAAACTCCTAAAAAACTAAACAAAAAACAAAAAGAAATTTTTCAAGAACTTGCTGAAATAGAAGGTAATCCAATCAAGGAAACTCTCAAGGGGTTTTTCCAAAAACTAAAGCTCTAATAAAGAGAATTTTTGGTGCGCTAAAAGCATCTTATATATCTAATCTCTTCACCGAGTATAATTAACTTTAAGATAATTTAGCAAAACTATTTTAAAAACTGACTATGAGGCAGGTTGGTTGTACTCATAAGATATTTGTCAACACCGCGCGCTGCTTCACGCCCCTCGGCAATGGCCCAAACAACTAATGATTGGCCACGAGCCATATCGCCTGCGACAAAAATGCCATCAACGCTTGTCATTTTATTTTCATTACACCAAACATTACCGCGACCATCAAGCTTAACACCAAGTTCCTTTAACATACCTTCATGAATGGGGTGCACAAAACCCATTGCTAAGAGAACCAAATCAACATCATATTCGAATTCTGAGCCAGCAACTTCCTGCATTTGCGGACGACCGGTTTTAGGATCGAGATCACCAAACATTATCTTTGCTCCATGAATTTTGGTAACCTTACCACCTTGACCAGAAAACTTTTTCGTGGCAACACAATACTCCGTGATCTTTTCTTTCCCTTCTCTTGTATTCGCTTCTTCGTGAGACGAAGAAACTCTGAAGATTTTAGGCCATTGAGGCCAGGGATTACTTTCTATACGATTTTCTGGGGGCTCTGGCAAAAGCTCAAATTGAATCACTCCTTTTGCGCCTTGTCTCAGCGAAGTTCCTAAGCAGTCGGATCCTGTGTCTCCTCCCCCGATAATCAAAACATTTTTGCCTTCAGCAGTAATTGAGGATTCCTCCGGAATCATATCCCCCTCATTACGTTTATTCTGTTGTGGCAGAAAATCCATGGCAAAATGGATACCATCCAAATCGCGGCCTTCAACAGGAAGGTCTCTAGATTTTTGTGCCCCGCCACAAAGCACTACTGCATCAAACTCATTTTTCAATTCTACTGCAGACTTATCCACTCCAATATTAACCCCGGTTTTAAAGATCACACCCTCCTCTTCCATCAATTTCAACCGGCGCTTAACAATAACTTTATCAAGTTTAAAATTAGGAATCCCGTACATCAAGAGACCACCAATACGGTCGTCCTTTTCAAAAACAGTCACCTCATGTCCTGCTGAATTGAGTTGAGCAGCACAGGCCAAACCGGCAGGCCCCGAACCCACCACTGCAATTTTTTTCTCCGTTCTCTCTTCAGGTTTTCTTGATTTGATATAACCCAGCTCAAATCCTTTTTCAGCGATCATTTCTTCAATGTTACAAATTGTCACAGCCGGTTCATTAATTCCCAACACACAGGCTCCTTCACAGGGAGCCGGGCAAATGCGACCAGTGAATTCCGGAAAATTATTGGTCTTAAGCATTAATTCAACAGCTTCTTTATAACGACCGCGGTAAACCATATCATTCCAGTCCGGAATCAGGTTGCCTAACGGACAACCTGTTTCGCTCTGGCAAAAGGGCACACCACAATCCATACAACGAGCACCCTGCTTTTTATATTTTTCTTCTGGGAACGGCGCGTAGCATTCTTTCTGGTCCTGTAACCGCTCTTCAACTGGTCGAACGGGCGGAGTCTCGCGTTCGTTCTCCATAAAGCCTTTGATTGAACCCATTTAGATACCTATACTCCTTTTACAAAACTAAAAATGTCAGGCAACGTCAACGAGCAGTTCACCTTGTTTTTTCTTTTTTCGCTCTTCAATAATGCGCCTGTAATCCCGAGGATAAACCTTGATAAACTTTGGTAGGGTTTCTTCCCACTCATCTAACACTATTTTTGCGACACTGCTTTGAGTGTAAAGAAAATGTTCTTCAACTAGTGATTTTAACTGATTAATGTCTTCATCTTCCTCAACAGGAAGTAAATCAACAATATTTTTATTACAATGAATTTCAAATTCTCCCACTCGATCCAACACATACGCCAAACCACCACTCATTCCCGCCGCAAAATTTCTTCCTGTTGAGCCCAATACAACAACAATACCACCGGTCATATACTCACAACCATGGTCGCCAACTCCTTCCACGACCGCATGAGCCCCACTATTTCTCACAGCAAAACGTTCACCGGCGATTCCTCGAGAAAATGACTTTCCAGAAACCGCCCCATAAAGAACCGTGTTACCAATTAGAATATTCTTTTCGGGAATGATAGTAGATTCTTTTGGGGGATAAACAATTATCTTGCCGCCGGATAAACCTTTACCCAAATAATCATTAGCATCCCCAGCCAATCTGAAGGTTACGCCTGGTGCTAGGAAGGCACCAAAGCTTTGGCCCGCAGACCCTTTAAAATTAAACTGAATAGTGTCCGGAGAAAGGCCTTCCTCTCCAAATTTTTTGGAAATCTGGTAACTGAGCATAGCACCAACGGCTCGATTCGTATTACCAATGGAAAGATCTTCATTCACTTGGGAATTATTATCCAAGGCTGGTTGACTAATTTTTATCAATTGATGGTCCAAAGCGTTATTAAGATCACCACTCAAATCCTGAGTACAAATATTATGTAGAGCAACACCCTCATCGACCTGAGGTTTAAACAAAATTCTATCTACATCCAACCCTCTGGCTTTCCAATGATCGACAGCTTCCTCGCCTTCAAGAAGTTCAACTTTTCCGATAAGCTCGTCAAATTTACGAATGCCAATTTGAGCCATTACTTCCCGTACCTCTTCGGCCACAAATTTAAAATAATTCTCTACATAATCGGCTTTGCCGTTAAATTTCTTTCTAAGAGCAGGATCTTGAGTCGCAATACCCACAGAGCAGGTATTGAGATGACATTTTCTCATCAAGATACAACCCATGGTTACTAGAGCAGTGGTAGAGAATCCGAATTCATCCGCACCTAGGATGCCTCCTATTACTACGTCTCGCCCAGTCTTGAGTTGTCCATCCACTTGAACCCGGATGCGGCCACGCAAATCATTCAAAACAAGAACTTGTTGGGTCTCAGAAAGCCCTAACTCCCAAGGAAGTCCGGCGTGCTTGATAGAGGTCTGTGGTGAGGCGCCCGTTCCACCATCGTGCCCGGCAATCAGAACCCCTTCGGCCCTTGCTTTAGATACCCCAGCGGCAATGGTTCCTACCCCTGCTTCCGCTACCAATTTTACGCTGACCCGTGCATCAGGATTGGCATTGTGTAAATCAAAAATCAACTGCTGCAGATCTTCTATCGAGTAAATATCATGATGGGGAGGAGGCGAAATAAGACCAACTCCTGGCGTAGAATGGCGAATCTTCGCTATGTATTCACTAACCTTATGGCCTGGCAGCTGGCCCCCTTCTCCAGGCTTTGCACCCTGTGCAATTTTTATCTGCATCTCATCAGCATTAGCTAGGTAAAAACTGTTAACCCCAAACCTACCCGAAGCCACCTGTTTGATTTTACTTCGACGAGAATCACCATTTGGATCAGGTGTATATCGAACTGAATCCTCACCACCCTCTCCTGTGTTGCTTTTTCCGCCCAACCTATTCATGGCAATTGCCAGGGTCTCATGTGCTTCACGGGAAATAGAACCAATCGACATTGCCCCCGTACAAAAGCGCTTGGTAATTTCTTCAACCGGTTCAACTTCCTCAATGGAAATTGATTTGGCTTTTTTAAAATTAAATAACCCCCGCAAGGTGCATTGGCGTGTATTTTCTTTGTCAGCTTGCTGGGAAAATTTTTTATATGTTGCATAGTCATTAGAGCGAGTAGCATGTTGTAAAAGCCCAATAGAATTAGGGTTCAACATGTGCTTCTCTTCCCCTCTACGCCAATGATAATGCCCACCCAGGGCCAGAATCATAGGTCGTTCCTGGTTCTTTCCATAAGCTTTTTCATGCCGGGCCAATGCCTCCTTAGCAAGGATATTAATCTCGGCACCACCCACACGAGAGGGAGTTCCTGTGAAATACCTGTCAATTATATTGTCGCTCAACCCGATAGCTTCAAATATCTGTGCGCCACGATAACTTTGAATGGTGGAAATACCCATCTTCGCTATAATTTTAAACAAGCCTTTTCGCGTAGCTTTAATAAAATTTTCAATAGCCGTTTCGTTATCTAACTTGTCTACGAACACCCCTTCACGGGCAATTTGCGCCACAGTTTGATAGGCCAGGTAGGGGTAGATCGCCCCTGCCCCATAACCAATCAACAACGCAAAATGCATCATCTCTCGAGCCTCACCTGTTTCCACGGTCAGACCTACTTGAGTACGGGTCCTCTCCCGCAACAGATGATGATGCACCGAACTCGTTGCAAGCAAACTGGGTATGGCTACATTGTCTGCATCCATTCCTTTGTCAGAAAGAAGTAAGATAGTTGCCCCCTCTTTAATTGATCTAGAAGCGTTTTGGCACAACTCATCCAAAGCCTGTTCCATGCCAGCCGCACCTCCCGAGGTCGGGAAAAGAGTGGGAAGCGTAGCTGTTTTTAAATCTTTCTTGTCAAGATCCCGAATTTTTTCCATCTCTTTACCTGTAAGGATAGGATGATCAATTTTTAGTTTTCGGCAATGTTCGGGAGATTCATCTAGAAGATTTAACTCTTTTCCTAACGTCACCTCCATTGACATGACAAGCTCTTCACGAATTGAATCAATTGCAGGATTGGTTACCTGAGCAAAGAGCTGTTTAAAATAATGAAATAACAGCTGTGGCTTTTCAGATAAAACAGCTAGAGGCGTGTCGTTACCCATAGAACCGGTAGCCTCTTGTCCTGTCCCTATCATAGGTGCGATGACAATCTTGATATCTTCAGCTGTATACCCAAAAGCTGTCTGCTTTTGCAAAAGCGTATCCAATTCCAATTTAAATTTAAAATCTAACGCAGGCAGGTCTTTCAAATTTACCTGGTTTTCCTCCACCCATTTTTTGTAAGGCTTCTGAGTAGAAATTTTTGCTTTGATTTCTTCGTCCGAAATAATACGGCCTTCATTTATATCCACCAGAAACATTTTCCCCGGTTGCAACCTTCCTTTATAAGCAATATTCGATTCATCCACAGGCAGTACGCCTACTTCAGAGGCCATAATTACCAATCCATCCTTGGTCACGTAATAACGTGATGGCCTCAAACCATTACGGTCCAAAACTGCACCACAAGTTTCTCCGTCAGTAAATGCGATGGAAGCTGGGCCATCCCAGGGTTCCATCATGGAGGCGTGAAACTCGTAGAACCCACGTTTATCCTCATCCATGGTTTCATGACCACTCCAAGGTTCTGGTATCATCATCATGATCGCATGAGGAAGAGAACGCCCTGTCATCGCGAGCATTTCTAGAGCATGATCAAAGTCCGCAGAATCACTTCCTCCTGGAGCAATAACGGGTAAGATTTTATCTATTTCCGGGAAAAGAGTAGTATCAAACATAGCCTCTCGGGCGCGCATCCAGTTTTGATTTCCACGGACGGTATTAATCTCGCCATTGTGAGCAATGAGTCGCATCGGCTGAGCTCTTCCCCAGGATGGAAATGTGTTTGTACTGTACCGCGAGTGCGCTAAAGCCAAGGCTGACTCAAGTTCAGGATCCTTAAGGTCGAGAAAATATGTCTCCAACTGGCTTGACATCAACTGACCTTTGTAACAAATAGTTTTAGTGGACAAGCTGCAAATATAAAAGGAGACAAAGTATTCTGCGTCCCCTGCAAAATGGATCTCTCTTCCCACATGCTTACGAACTTTATAAAGCCTACGCTCCAACTCTTCCTGTTCAATAGGTTCATCACCTTGCCCGATAAATGGTTGCCATATTTCTGGTTCTGCTTCCCTAGCTACTTGTCCAATGGTCGTGTTATCAACGGGTAACTTGCGCCACCCCAATAAAGATAGCCCCTCTTGTTTAATTACCTTGTTAAATACATCAAGGAAGGAATGAATTCGAACATCCTTGGGGAAAAAGACAAGCCCTGTCCCGTATTTTCCTCGCTCGGGCAATTCGATATCAATTTTGGAACACTGTGTTTTAAAAAATTTGTGGGGTACCTGAATCAGCAATCCAGCACCGTCCCCTGTAAGAGAGTCAGAACCACAAGCCCCTCGATGTTCCAATTTATTAAGAATTTCAATACCTTGGCGGATTATTTCATGGGATTTCTCCCCTTTCATATGCATAACAAAACCAACCCCACAACTGTCTTTTTCAAAGGCTGGATCGTAAAGTCCCTGTTTTTTTGGAGAAACCATAGTAATAACCTTATAACTCTTTATATTTAGGGAGTTAGCAAAAAATGAGGTAAAACTCAGCAAAATTATCCAATTTGCAACTAATACATCATTAACAAGTTAAGAAGAGCAATTTACATACCCTTGAACATAAGCATTAATTTTAAGTTGGTTACCCCTATCAGCACCTCATTAGTGTTTTTTTTATACACAAAAAATATTACATTAAATACTCTATTGAGGGCTCCGTAGCCTGAAGTATCGATTTTACACCAATAATCCTGCTTCAAATGGTTTT
>Ga0207962_1000877_pt1 | contig 10298 bp, 7 predicted proteins | sample Knorr_S15_td_AAI_FD_185603 | JGI IMG/M metagenome (GOLD analysis project Ga0207962, IMG submission 185603) | Marine microbial communities from Southern Atlantic Ocean transect - Knorr_S15_td_AAIW_ad_750m_LV_A (SPAdes) (version 2) | ecosystem: Environmental > Aquatic > Marine > Oceanic | place... | reverse complement strand
ATACGCTTCCACAAATCGATGGCGGGAATCTTCTCGCCGCTCATTTCGCCGCGCTCGGCCTTGGCCTCGTATGCGAGGTAGCGTTCCTCGAAATCCCTGCCGTAAGTCTCGTGCAAATCCGGCGCGTCGCTGGAGCAAAACAGCGTCCAGTCCTCGCGGGCTTCCATCCGCTTCATGAACAGGTCGGGAACCCAGTTGGCTGTGTTCATGTCGTGCGTGCGGCGGCGGTCGTCGCCGGTGTTTTTGCGCAGCTCGAGAAACTCGCCGATGTCGTTGTGCCATGTCTCGAGATAAGCACAACCACTGCCCCGCCGCTTGCCGCCCTGATTGACCGCCACCAACAAGTCGTTGTGCAATTTCAGGAATGGAATAACGCCTTGGCTCCTGCCGTTGGTGCCCCGGATGTGGCCGCCCATTCCGCGAACCGACGTCCAACTGCCCCCCAGGCCACCGGCCCACTTGGAGAGGTAGGCGTTCTCGGTGATGCCACGCTCCATGATACCCTCGATCGAGTCATCCACCCAGTACAGGTAGCAGGAAGACAACTGTGAGTGCGGCGTGCCGGAGTTGAACAGCGTCGGGGTGGACGAGCAGAATCGCCGGTTTTTATAAAGGTTATACAACGAAACAACCCGTTCCTCCTTGTTGTCGACCTCGTTGTGAAACAGGCCCATGGCGACGCGCATCCAAAACAGTTGCGGTGTCTCGATGCGGCGCTCCTCGTCGCCGGTGTTGGTGCGATCGACAATCAGGTAACGATCGTAAAGCGTCTGGATGCCGAGATAATCAAACTCCAAGTCGGCGGAGGGATCGAGCGCCGCGCCGAGTTTCCCGGTGTCGTACTGCAGCAAGTCGGGACTGAGGCGCTTGATCTCCACGCCGTGCCGCAGGTACTCCGGCAGATACCGGGCGTGCGCCTCCTTCAACGCGCCGACACCGTCGCGGAGGATGTCCCAATCGAGCACCTCCTCGTAAATATAAGTGCAGAGCAACCGGCCGGCGAACCTCGCAAAGTCAGCGTCACGCTCCATCAGCACCTTGGCGTTCAGGAGGATTGTTGTCTGCAATTCCGCCGCAGACATCTCGCTAAAAAGTGAACGGCGCAACTCAGCCTCGATCTGCTCTTCGTTCAGGCAAAGGTCGAGGTCGATGCTCGCGTACTTGATGCGCTCGAGCAGATCCTCCCCCTTCCAAAATAGAGAGCTGCCATCGGGCTGCGTGATGAGCAGCAACTCCTGCTGCGTGGCGTCTGCCGGCCCCGCTTCGCTTTCGCTCGTAACGAGTTCATCGGTGCGCTGCAGCGAACGCTGCGAACGATATAAAATATAAGCCTCGGCCACCTTGTAGTGACCGGCCTTCATCAGCTCCTCCTGGACAACGTCCTGAACCTCCTCGATATGTATGAACGCCTGGCCGGCATCCCTCACCCGCTCCGTCACCGACTGGGCAACCAACACCGCCGGCGCGCTGTCTTTCTGCTGCGAAAGGAACGCCTTGCGAATCGCGATCTCAATTTTGTTTTCATTCCAACTGACAACTTGGCTGTTGCGGCGGATCAACCGGACGCTGATTTTTTCGTCCGACTGGGCCACGTTGCGGGCCGTGTCAATCACCAGGCTGCGGGCCACGTCGTGCGCGTTGTTCTCGATCAACACCCGCTCGATGCCGCGGTGCAAATCCGTCTCGGACAGCCTTGAGTCCTCCGCTTGGCCAAGTGCATTTCCCTGGAACCGCTCGCCGACCGTGCGGGCCACCTTGGCCACAAAATCCCTGTTTTCACTGGTGAAAACATCCTTCTCACCCTTGGACATCATCAAGTTGGCCAAGGCGTTGCCGACCGTGTTGGCGATGTCACCCAGCGCGATATCGCGCTCACCGTCGTTCGAGCGAAGCCGGAGATCGGCATCCGTCGAACCGTCTCCATTGAGAGACTCGTCCCACTTGAAACGGGATGGCGCTTCCTGCGCGGACGCCATGCGCTTGATCGCTTCATCCTCCTCGAATGTAATTTTGCTGATTGCCATGTCCGGGTGCTGTTTGGTTTGGGTTGCTGCTTAAAACTATAGTTCGTCATCGCTCACCATTTCCAGTGAGGATGCCTTCTGATACTCTGTCACTCGACCTTCAAAAAAGTTTTGCTCCTTCTTGATGTCCATCATCTCCGCGAGCCACGGGAACGGGTTTTTCACTCCCTCGTTCAGCAGCGGCAGGCCGACATTCTCCAGCCGCCTGTCGGCGATGTAGTCGATGTACTCCGCAAACTCCTCACCACTCAAGCCAACCGCGTTCACCGGCAGGCAGTCGTTGATGAACTCCTTCTCAAGTTGCACCGCTTCCTTCATCAGGCTGACCAGTTCCTGTTGGAACTCGTCCGTCCACACGTCGGGATTTTCCCTGATCAGTTCCACCAGCAGGTTGCGGAGCAACTCGATGTGGTTCGACTCGTCACGCAGCGTGTAGCGGAACATCTGCCCGATGCCGGGAAACTTGTTCTGCCGGTAAAGTGAGAGGATCATACCGAACAACCCGTAAAACTGCGTCCCCTCCATGCACTGCCCGAACACAAAAATATTCCTGGCCAACGCCTGCTTCTCCCTCGCTTGGGACAGGTCCATGTCCCGGCGCAACTCCCTCGACACGCGACTCACGAACTCATTCTTCCGCAAGATCGTCGGCACGTCCTCAAACATCGCCTCGCACTCGTGCGGGTTGATCCCGAGTGAACTGATCATGTAGAGCAGCGAGTCGGCGTGGATGTTTTCCTCATGCGCGTGGCGGCCAAGCACCAGCTTCAGTTCCGGCGCAGTGACCAGCTCGCGCACGACGTGCTGAATGTTGTCGCCCACGATCCCCTCCGCCGCGCTGAAGTAGCCGATCCCCATCCGGATGATCCAACGCTCGACATCGCTCAAGTCGTTCCCTCGCCACTGCTCAATGTCCTTAGCCATGGGGATGTCCTCCGGCTCCCAGTGGTTGGCTTTCATGTTCCGATAAAGCTCATACGCCCACTGGTATTTGAGCGGCAACAGGTTGAACGTCATCGTCTGGCGGCCGTTGATAATCCGCTTGGCCGCGTACGCCTCCTCCGCTTTGGCCTGATCCAAAACAAATTCCCTGTTGCCAATCTGAAATCGCTTCTCCATTTACCTTTAAAAAATCCGTTATTACTCAGTTTAAAATCCTGTTTCAGTCAAAAGACGCCACAACCACCCCAATAGTGTTTTCAGCGTAAAACCCTTAAAAAACACTACATTTTGTAGTTACACCAAAAAAGGAACACAATTTGTAGCCTCATGCGGCCACCTCGTCAAAGGATTTTCAGCTTATGAGAGGCTTTTTTCACGACTTTCTTGTTGAACCCTCCATACACACCATATTCACCGCAATTCAGCCCCCTTTTACCCACCAAATACTTTCCCGCCAATCGGTTTCAAACCAAGCTCTCCAACCCATTTAACCTCCCGGAGTGAGCGATAATTCAACCCCGCTTAGCCCAGCCATGAAAATGAACTCACGCGAAGGTGCGAAATTAATTTCCAGCTTTTTCCTCCGCGTCTTCGCGTGAGCAATTGGCTTGGAAATGCGCTTGGCCAAGTGTTAACTCGCGCCCGACCATGAGTGACGAATCCAAGCCTAAAGTCCTGATAATTTTCGGGGATGCCGCCGAGACGGTGGACACGATGTATCCGTACTTCCGCCTGATCGAGGGTGGCTACGAGCCGGTACTCGCAGCACCGGAAAAGCGCGAGTATCAAATGGTGATGCACCAAAACAAACCGGGCTGGACGATCACCAAGGAATGGGAAGGCTACACGATGCCGGCGGCGATCGCGTTCAAGGACGTCAAGCCGGAGGAGTATCTTGGTATTTTTTTCAGCGGCGGCCGCGCGCCGGAGTACATTCGCGAGGACGACGATTTGCTGCGCATCACGCGCTACTTTTTTGAAAAGAACGCCCCCATCGCCAGCGTGTGCCACGGCGTGGAAATTCCCGCACGCGCCGACTGTGTGAAAGGGCGCCGCATGGCCACGGTGCCCAAGGCCAAATTCGACCTCGAGGTGTGCGGCGGCACGTTTGTCGATGAACCGTGCGTGATCGACGGCAACCTCGTGAGTGGCCGCACGTTCTGGGATCACGGCCACTACATGGGCGCGTGGATGAAGCTCCTCGACGCCGCCCACGACGCCAACTGACCGCTTGGCCTGCAAAAAACGGCTGACACCGGGCCGGTGTCTCCCGTACCTTCTCCCCGCTTTATGGGTGATTTCGATTCAACGCCGCTGCGATTGGCTATGTGGTGCGGGCCGCGCAACATCTCCACCGCGCTCATGCGCGCGTGGGGCAATCGGCCGGACACGTTCGTCGTCGACGAGCCGCTCTACGCGCATTACCTCCGCGAAACCAGACTGCCGCACGCCATGGCCGACGAGATCATCGAGCATTACGAGGCTGACTGGGAAAAAGTCGCCGCTTGGCTCACCGGCCCGATCCCAGGAGGAAACTCGATCTTTTATCAAAAACAAATGTGCCACCACATGCTGCCGGGCATCGGCCGCGACTGGCTTGGCCAAGTGACGAACTGTTTCCTCATCCGCGAGCCGCGCGAGATGCTCACGTCGCTGATGAAGAAACTCCCCAACCCGACACTGGCCGACACCGCGCTGCCGCAGCAACTCGGGCTGTTCAACCACGTGCGCGAATTGACCGGCACCGTGCCGCCGGTGATCGACTCGACCGACGTGCTGCGCGATCCTCGCGGCATGTTGGGTGCTTTGTGCGAACGGCTTGGCGTGGCGTTCACCAATGCCATGCTCGAGTGGCCGCAGGGCGTCCGCGAGTCGGACGGCATCTGGGCGCGACACTGGTATCCCGAAGTCGAGACCAGCACCGGCTGGCGCGCCTACAGGCCGAAGGACGAACCGGTGCCCGACGCGCTCTCTGAAGTGCTCGAGCAATGCAATGAGATTTACGAACAACTTTACCCGCACCGCATCACCGCTTAATCAAAAATCATGCTTCAAAAATTCAACGAGAAAAACCGCGACTTGGTCATCAACATCAACGGCAAGTTGCTGCACCGCGACGAGGCCGCCATCAGCCCATTCGACTCCGCCGTGCAGGGCGGCGACGCCGTGTGGGAGGGACTGCGCGTTTACGACGGCAAAATCTTCCGCCTGGCCAAGCACCTCGAGCGGCTCCGCAGCTCGGCGCTCGCGCTGGCTTTCGCGGAGATTCCGTCGGCGGAAGCCATCACGACGGAAATCAAGCGCACCCTCGAGGCGAACAACATGACCGACAACGCGCACATCCGGCTCACGCTGACGCGCGGCGTCAAGCTCACCTCCGGCATGGACCCGCGCCTCAACACCGCCGGCCCGACGCTGATCGTCCTCGCCGAACACAAGTCGCCCGTGTACGACAAAACCGGCCTGAGCCTCATCACTTCGAGCGTCCGCCGCCCGGCACCCGACGTGCTCGACCCGAAGATTCACCACTGCAATTTGATCCAGTCCATCCTCGCCAAGATCGAGGCCAACCACGCCGGGGCCGACGACGCGCTGATGCTAGACTCACGCGGCTTCGTCGCCGAGACGAACGCCACTCACCTCTTCATTGTAGAGGATGGCACCGTGACGACGAGTCGCCTGGTCGCTTGTCCCGAGGGCATCACGCGAGAGGTCGTGCTCGGCCTTTGCCGCGACAGTGATATCCCGCACGAGGTGCGCGACATCTCGCTCACCGAGGTGTACCGCGCCGACGAACTTTTCTGCACCGGCACGATGGGCGAACTCGCGCCGGTCACGCAGGTCGATGGCCGCCCAATCGGCGATGGCGACGCCGGCCCGACGACTCGGCGCTTGGCCAAACTCTTCGACCAATGCGTCGCCGCTGAGGCCGAGGCGGTGCTGGATTGATTTTTTTGGTAACATTTTCGATCAGTTCGTGTAGCTTCCTCCCGCGATGACAAATTTTGAGCTCGATACTGCTGACGTATTACAGGTCCTTTTGTTGATTCTCGGCGCAATGCTTGTTTTTCAAGCCTTTTGGCTTTTTGGCACGGCACTATTCCCGCGCCTGATTGGCCAGGCGAGAGACCGCTACAAAACCCCCATCCGCACCACGTTGATCGGCTTGGCCGTCGTTGTGCCAACGTTCTTTATCGGCATCTTCTGGCTGCAGAATATAGATAATATTATCGTCAAGATCATCGGCTTAGTGATCGGTGTCGTGCCGCTGATACTCGGCGCCATCGGCTCGGCCGGCCTGTGCCAATTGATCGGCCTCGGCCTCCCCGCACCGGGCGATCAAAGCCAAAACTGGCGGCGTGTCTGGCGTGGCGGCTGGGTGCTCAACTTCTGCTACCTGCTGCCGGTCGCCGGTTGGTTTGTCATTTTGCCGTGGAGCATTATTAGTGGCTGCGGCGCGTTCGTCACGTCGCTCTCCGGGCGTGGCAATGATCGTGGCAATGATCGCGGCAATGATCGCGGCAGAGGCCGGGGTGGCAGCCGCGCCCCAAGAAAATCTTCTGCACCCGAGCCGGTGGTCAAGCTGGATGACGACTCCCCGCGAAGCTCACGCCTCCAGCGCAGCCAAATCCCCAGCAGCGACTCAGAAGACAAACCAAGCCAACGCCCCCGCCGACCACGCCGCCCCTCCCGCCCCAAGCCGGAGGAATGATGGAACTCAACCGGCGATAATTCCTGCAAGCTGACGGCACCGCCGCAGTCTTGGGAACCGCAGGTTGCGACGCCCTCGTCGGCCCCGGCGATTTGCAGGTCACGACCGACTTCCGCGATGTGCTGATCCCGATCCTGCGCCGACATGCCCCCGATGCCGACATGGCAAAAGTCTTCCCCGGCCACGAGCCGAGGCCGCTTGGCCAAGCGGCTGGGGACGCGTGATTGCCCTTGCTTCCGGGCGGACGGCGTTGGAGGATTTTGCCCCGAGCCCGAACACAATCCAGCACCATGCCATCGCAAAACGACCCGACCCCGAAACTGACCGCCCCGTGGGGCACGCCCGCCCCGGCCGGCAACGAGTTGTCCCGTCGCTCCGCCTTCAAGCTGGCCATGGGTGCCGCCGGGCTGGCTGCCGCCGGAACGACCTCGGCCGCCGCCCAGCCCGCGAAGGACTCGCGCAAAGCCTCGCCCAAGCGGTACGGCATGAAAAAGTCGATCAACCAATGGGCGTTCCCGTATCCGGATCGGATGAACCTGCGCGAGTGCCTGCAGTTGGCCAAGGACGCCGGGTTCGACGGCATCGAGCTTAACTACGACCTCGAAAACGACCTGTCGCCCAAGCACGGCCCGAGGGAGTACCAGAAAATCCGGAAGATGGCCGACGACATCGGCATCGCCATCAGCGGGTTGTGCTCGTTTTTGTTTTGGCCGTACCCGCTGACGAGCAACGATCCCGCCGAGCGCGCGCGCGGGATGGAACTGGCCGGGTTGATGACCGAGGCTGCCCACCATCTGGGCACGGAAAACCTGCTCGTGGTGCCCGGCGCGGTGCACATGCCTTGGCGTGAGGATCACGATCCCACACCGAACGACGTCTGCGACCAGCGCGCCAGGGCCGCCATCGGGAAGCTGCTGCCCACGGCCGAGAAACTGAAGGTTCACCTGAACATGGAGAACATTTTCTTCAACGGCTACCTGCTCTCGCCGGAGGAGATGATCCGGTTCGTCGACGGGTTTGGCAGTGAATATGTGCAGGTGCATTTCGACACCGGCAACATTATGCTATTCCAGTTTCCGGAGCACTGGATTCGCATCCTTGGACGGCGTATCCGCAACGTGCACTTCAAGGAATTCTCCAAGAAGGGAACAGATCACTCGCTTGAGTCGTTCCGGCCGCTGCTCGACGGGACGACCGACTGGCCGGCCGTCATCGAGGCATTCGACGAGACCGGGTATGACGGCTACCTTACCTTCGAGTATTTCCATCCCTACCCCCACTATCCAGAGGCGCTGGTTTACCAGACCTCCGACTCGCTTGATCGCATGCTTGGCCGGGTCGTGTAATTTGTGGCACAAAAAACTTCGCCTTCGGGCAGCGCGTCCCTACACTCCGCGCCCGCATGGGCAGGGAGCCAATCACCAGCAAATATATCGAGGTCCGCGAGTCGGAGATCCACGGCATCGGCGTGTTCGCCAGGATCAAGGTGCCCAAGGGCAAAAAGGTCATCGAGTACGTCGGCGAAAAGATCACCAAGAAGGAATCGGAACACCGCAGCATCGCGCTGATCGAGAAAAACCAGGGCAGCCAGACCAACGGCGCGGTGTACATCTTCGAAGTGAACAAACGCCACGACATCGACGGTAACATCCCGGAAAACACCGCACGCTTCATTAACCACTCCTGCGAACCAAACTGCGAGCCCGACGTCATCAAGAACCGCGTCTGGCTCATCTCCACCCGCAAGATCAAGGAGGGAGAGGAGTTGAGCTATAATTACGGCTTCGACCTCGATGGCTACGAGGATCACGAGTGCAAGTGCGGCGCCAAAAAATGCGTTGGCTACATCACCGCCGATGACAACTGGCCCAAGCTCAAAAAACGCCTCGCCAAGAAAAAGAAGAAGGAGAAGAAGGCGAAAAAGAAGGCCGACAAGGGCAAAAATAAATCAAAAAAGAAGGCCAAGAAATAGCCTGAAGGTGGGGCTGGCTTTCCGAGCCGGCCGCAACTTTTCCGGCTTTACCGGCGGACGACTGGGGACAGCCGCCCCCATCCCCGCCGCTTGGCCAAGCGCTTGGAGGCTAATAACCACCGCGCAGTTCCTGTTGCAGTTTTTGGCCGAACTTGGGCATGTCGTCCTCCGGCGGCCGGTAGCCATCCTGTTGCGGAACCAGGGACGGGCGGCCGTATTGGTCCACGTGCCATTCGCATTTTACCCCGTCGGTGAACGTCACCGAGCCGCTTGCCATCATGCCCGCCTGGGTCACGGGTGACACCGTCACGGAAACCTCCCCGCCACCAGCAACGTCATCAGTCGGCAGCGGAGCCTCGCCCATGGGGTCTTCCGGCGCGGGGAACGGGTTGTCCGGTGTAGGGCCATCCGCCGGGGCCAACTCATCCTCCGGTTTGGGCTCCTCCTTCGGTTCCTCCTCGTCCTTGGGCACCAACTCGAGGTCGCCCACGAGGAAACGCACATCCATATAGGTCATGGGAATGTCCATCTCGGATTCCAAGCGTGACTGGATGGCGGACAGGTCAAGCCCTTCCTCAATCCAGCCGGCGACTGTCTTTTTTTGATTCTCGTCGAGTTGCATGATTACCCCTTTGGCAAACCAAGCGCTTGGTTTGCGGCCGCGCCACTGACTACCCGCACCCCCGCCAAGAAACAAGCCCGAATCACTCGAGACAGCGCTCGGCCAAGCACCTGGGGTTGCAGATCGGGATTGATTGAGCTTGAGTGAAACCGTAGTGTCTGGCGTCCATTCGAAGTTATGAAATTAATTTTGGCCTTATTCGCTTTTTCACTACTGACTTTGGGTTGCTCAACTCCGCACCATCACGCAGCACAAAAACGATCTCCCGTAAACATTGAGCCGCCGAGTGTTTCAATTCACCAGGCTGCGTGGAAGGGAGACGTTGAATCCATCGAACAACACTGGGCCGCCGGCACGAATGTCAATGCGGCGAACAACTGGAACGCAACCCCGCTCCACTACGCAACCCGCTCGGGCCAGACCGCAGCCGCCAATCTGCTCGTCGCCAAAGGGGCGAATATCAATACGAAAAACAACGAGGGCGTCACGCCACTGCATCATTCGGCCTCGGGCGGACACCGGGCCATTGTCGCGCTGCTCATAGCCAAAGGCGCGAAGGTGAACGGGAAGGATGCGGAAGGCCTGACACCGCTGCATCGCGCCGCGCGGGGCGGGCACAGGGACACGATCGATCTGCTTGTCGCCAACGGCGCAGAGGTGAACGCAAAGAACACCGCCGGGCTGACCCCATTGGAGTTGGCGGACGAGAACGCAGCCGAACTCCTCCGCAGACACGGCGGCAAATCCGCCGTCAAACTCGGCGCTCTCTCAGATGATGCCGCAAACGGCAATATCGAGTCCGTCAAGCAACACCTGGCCGGCGGCGCGGATGTCAACGGAAAGGATGACCTCGGACGAACCCCGCTGTACCGGGCGGCGTACAACGGCCACACGGAGATCGCCGGGGTGCTCCTTGCCAAGGGCGCGGATGCGGATGCCCGCGATGAAAACGGATGGACCCCCCTGCACGGCGCCGCCTACAAGGGCCATCTCGAGATCGTCGCCGCGCTGCTCGCCAAAAAAGCG
>Ga0207962_1000874_pt1 | contig 10329 bp, 14 predicted proteins | sample Knorr_S15_td_AAI_FD_185603 | JGI IMG/M metagenome (GOLD analysis project Ga0207962, IMG submission 185603) | Marine microbial communities from Southern Atlantic Ocean transect - Knorr_S15_td_AAIW_ad_750m_LV_A (SPAdes) (version 2) | ecosystem: Environmental > Aquatic > Marine > Oceanic | place... | reverse complement strand
CTCCCTATGCACTACCTATTGTCCGGAATCAAACTGTATTAATTATAGTGAACAAGATAAGTCTGCTTATGTGTCCGTAGACAGATGCAAGGCATGTGAGATTTGTGTATATATATGCGACGATATAGCAAAAAATAATGCCATCAAGATGAAATGGGTTGAGAATCTTGAAGAAAAATTCGTGATAAAGAGGACAGGTATCGTTTTACGATAATCTCGTTTTTTTGTTATTTAAAATAGGTATTTGGGCGCCATCAAGCTCAAGTACCTTTTTTTATTTTATTTAATCTTTTACCAGAAATAAAATTCCCATCATGGAACAAACTTTTGCCATCATCAAACCAGATGCAGTTGAACGCAACCTGATTGGAAAAATTTTAGAAAGAATCGAGGCTGAAGGGTTTCGTATTACCTCGATGAAACGAGTCCTCTTAACCATACCCATCGCTGAAGGCTTTTACCACGTTCATAAAGAACGACCTTTTTTCAAAGACCTGACAAAGTCAATGTGTGGAGGTCCTGTTATATTACTGGTACTTGAAAAGGAAGGTGCGATTAAAGCATGGCGTAAACTGATGGGAGCCACAAATCCAGCAGAAGCTGATGAAGGAACTATTAGAAAGGAATTTGCTGTTAATTTAGAAAAAAATTCGGTCCACGGGTCAGACGCACCAGAAACAGCAGCTTTTGAAATTTCCTATTTTTTTAGTCAAACAGAAATCATATCTTGATTTTTTTAAATTGTTAGAGAAAATTCTCCAATGCGAATTGCAAAAATACTCACAATTCTTTTCTTCTCAGTAGTTTTTGCCCCAACGGGAGCGGGAAACGCAGCACCCACCAATTCTGGGTATAATTATCAGCTATACAAAAATTATGAAAATTTTGGTATTCTTATCTTCCCTAAGGATCAAATATTTACAGAATTAGATGAGTACATCCAACAAACAGGATTCAGCCCTGTAGAATCTGGGAAAGCTGTAATGAGATTCGGACCTAACAATGAAAACCAAACCTATTTGATGCCTGAATCGGTTCAGAAAAAATACTCAATGGACCGGTTTATTGTTCTTCAAGTTCTTGCACATCAAAACATGGTAGTTGGTATATTTGATCCGGAATGGGGACTGACGCTTCCAAGCCCTATTCATAGATTAGATGAAATAAAAGAAAATATTCCAAAAACATTAAACCTGTTTAGAAAACACCTCAAAAAGAGGGAAACCCGGAGGCACACACCGGGGAACCTTAAAATAATGAGACTTTCGGCGAACAATGCTGTTACCATGCCAATGAAGTCCCGATTTATGAGTAGACCGCATTAAGAGAAATTTTTATGCCCTTTTACGACTATCAATGTGAAAAATGCAAGGATACCTTCGAGGTTCTTCAAAAGGTATCCGATGAACCTCTCACTAAATGCGAAAAGTGCGAAGGTCCCCTACAAAAAGTTATGAATAACATGACATTCCATTTATATGGACCTGGGTTTCACTCAACTGATAATAAACGGAAATATTTAAAATAATTTCATTCTTCTACATAGTTATCCCTGCCTCATGATATTTATTACACGAAAACATCATTTTTGCGCCAGTCACAGGCTATATAACCCGGATTTTTCTGATGAAAAAAATGAGGCCACATTTGGCTTATGCAACAATCCTAATGGACACGGACATAATTATAACCTTGAAGTTACGTTATCCGGAGAAGTATGCGAAGACACGGGAATGGTATTTGATTTAAAAGAGTTAAAAAAATTAACCACACAAGAAGTTCTCAATAAGGTAGACCATAAAAACTTAAATGTAGATGTTGATTTTTTAAAGGGTATTATTCCAACAGCAGAAAATTTGGCAATTAAGTTTTGGGAAGTTCTCGAACCTAAGATTACAAAGGGCCGTCTATACGAAATTAAACTCTACGAATCCGAGCGTAATTACGTTGTCTATAGAGGGGGTGTCTGTGAACCTACCATCTAAAGCCACTGGGCTTCAATCATTAGTTGAACGGATTTTACATGCCGTTGGCGAAGATCCCAAACGGGAAGGGTTGCTTAAAACCCCCGAAAGAGTAGAAAAATCGTTAAAATTCTTGACCAGTGGCTACGATATAGACGTCGAAAAATTAGTAAACGATGCCCTCTACAGTGAAAATTATAACGAGATGGTTATCGTTAAGGATATAGATGTCTACAGTCTTTGCGAGCACCATATGCTTCCTTTTTTCGGGAAATGTCATGTAGCCTACCTTCCCCAAGGCAAAATAATAGGGCTAAGCAAAGTTCCCCGTCTGATAGATGCATACAGCAGACGCTTACAAGTTCAGGAGCGCTTGACCACCGAAATCGCCCAATGTATACAAAGTATTGTAAAACCAGCAGGAGTAGCTGTTGTTATCGATGCACTGCACCTTTGCATGTCTATGCGCGGAGTTCAAAAACAAAACTCCTACACAACCACTAGCTCCATGCTTGGGTGTTTTAAGGATGATGCACGAACCCGCAGTGAATTCCTCAGTCTTTTAGCGCCATCCCGAAACTCCCATTAAAACCAACCTAACTAACTATTTTTAAACTATTTAACTAGAGATCTCCTGAGTTTGACAAGACAAAACGAGCAGGGATATAATAGCTCCTTTAAACCCTGACAAGGACACCGCACCTCTCTTGAACCAAATCGTCAACAAAGAGCTTCTTCTCGAAAATCTTGCTCACATTCCAGAAATTTTTGGTGCTCAGGACATCAATCTCAAGCAAATTGAAAAAAAATTTAGTGTCCGTATTACGACTCGAGAAAACCAAATCAAAATAAAAGGTGACTTCGATTCGATTAATGCGGTTGACATCCTTTTAACTCAATTAGAAGATCTTTTAGTTTCAGGTTATAAGCTCAAGAATGACGACATAAAGTTTGCAACCCGCCTAGTAGCAGAAGACAAGACAGTAAGTTTAAAAACTATTTTTTCTGAGAGAATAACTGTATCTCCTAAGAAGGGATTCATTACTCCAAAAAGTCCAACCCAGAGGGAATTTATTCAATCAGTAAAGCAAGCAGATATTGTCTTAGCGATTGGACCAGCCGGGACAGGAAAAACATATTTAGCTGTAGCGCTGGCAGTAGAGGGGCTACTCAAACGTCAATTTCAGAAGATTATTTTAGCTCGTCCGGCGGTTGAAGCAGGAGAGAAACTTGGCTTTTTACCAGGGGATATCTCAGAAAAAATCAACCCTTACTTCATGCCACTTTACGACGCTCTTGACGATGCCTTGGAACCTGGCAAAGTGAGAGAACTCATGGAAGATGGAATCATCGAAATCGCTCCTCTAGCTTATATGCGCGGACGCACCCTCAATGACTCCTTTGTAATTCTTGATGAGGCACAAAATTCTACCAAAGAACAAATGAAAATGTTTCTCACTAGACTTGGCTTCAACTCTAAAATGGTAATCACCGGCGATATCACACAAATTGACCTAGATCACTCAAAAAACTCAGGCTTGATTCAAGCTCAAACCCTTCTCAAAAAAATTGATGGTATCAACTTCGTCAGCTTCAGCGAAAAAGATGTTGTAAGGCACGACTTAGTTAAACATATTATTAAAGCTTACAGCCAAAATGGATTTAAGGCTGATTAAATAAAAAATGTCAACTTGATGCCAGTTTTTATAAATGATGAGCAAAGAGAGGATTCTATTGACTGCGTGTTACTCGAAAGCCAAGGGGAGAGTATTTTGCTTTTTTTGGGATGCGAAAACCAAGAACTAAGCGTTCTCTTAACTAATGATAGAAAAATACGCACACTCAACAAACAATATCGAGGACAAGATCGAGCCACGGATGTACTTTCTTTTTCTCAAAATGAAGAAGAAGAAAATAAGCCAAATTCTCCACTAATGGGTGACGTAGTGATATCTACAGAGACGGCTAAAAGACAGGCCGCTGAGCACGGATTAACTTTAGAAGAAGAAATCGTGCTTTTACTCATTCACGGGATTCTGCATCTTCTCGGGTTCGACCATGAACGATCTGACGAAGAGTCGTGCCATATGAAGCAAAAAACTCGAGAGTTATTTGACTGGATATTCCCCAACAAGAAACCCGAAGAGTCATGTAATTTGTATTCAGACTAACCGTAGAACTTTAACTTATGAAAAAAATTTGGGCGCCCTGGCGCATGGAATACATTACCCAAGATAAATCAGGTGAATGCATTTTCTGTTCCCTTCCAAAATCTGAAGATGATAAAAAAAAATTTATTCTTTTTAGAGGGAAGCACTGTTTTGTCATCATGAATATCTTTCCATACAATACTGGACACCTTATGGTATCGCCATACCGTCATTTAGCCTGCATCACAAAACTTGACAGCGAAGAGTCTTTGGAAGTCACTGAACTCACGAAAAACTGTATTCAAATTCTTCGTAATGCAAACACCCCCGATGGTTTTAATGTGGGGTTCAATTTAGGGAAAAGCGCTGGAGCAGGTTACGACGAACATATTCACAATCATATCGTTCCCAGGTGGACGGGAGACACTAATTTTATGCCAGCACTCGCAGAGACAAGAGTGATACCGGAGCACCTGAAAAAAACTTACGAGAGATTAGTTCCTGATTTTAAAAAAATTCATCTTTAAATTATTTTTTATGAATAACGCCGCTCAAAACATTATAAAATTAGAGGAAGAAACTCCAATGATGCAGCAGTATATAACCATCAAGAAAGAGCATCCGGATTCTATTCTTTTTTTTCGCATGGGTGATTTCTATGAAATGTTTAATGAAGATGCCAAGGTTGCCTCGCGTGTTTTAGAAATTGCTCTTACCTCTAGAAACAAAAATAAAACCAATCCAACCCCCATGTGTGGCATTCCTCATCACTCCTCCAAATCTTATATCGCCAAGCTCATCAAATCGGGCAAAAAAGTCGCTATTTGTGAACAAACAGAAGATCCAAAACTCACAAAGGGTTTAGTCAAGCGCGAGGTGGTAAGGGTGGTAACACCGGGGACGATACTGGATGACAATCTACTCGACCCCAAACAAAATCATTTTCTCATTTCACTCCATTCAAATGCTAAAGGTTGGGGGTTTGCAGCTCTAGATATAACAACTGGACTCTTTAAGGTAACAGAGTTTCACGGTGATAATAGAGAGTCATTGTTGCAAGATGAGATAGAAAAATTTGACCCTAAAGAAATTATCATATCTGAAACTTTAGTGGATGAATGTAATAAACCAAAATGGTTGGAAGACCGAGAGAGTAGTTTACAACCTTGTGAAGAATCGACTTTTTCATACAAAGACTCCTACCGACTATTAATTGAACATTTTAAAACAGGTTCCCTCGAGGGATTCGGTTGCGAAAATATGAAACTTGCCATTTCTTCCGCTGGAGCTCTTATTCAATACCTATATAAAACACAAAAGTCTACCCCTGAACACATCAGCGCGATCAGTGTTTTTAATATTCACAATTATATGCTCATGGATCAGGCAACCATAAGGAGCTTAGAACTAGTAGAGTCAAGTGAAGGAGGTCGAAAAAATTCTTTATTAGACTTACTTGATTCCTCACAAACAGCTATGGGAGCTCGGCGTATTAGAGAATGGATTCTAAAACCGAATATTGATATCCATTTAATCAAAGAAAGACTTGATCAGGTAGATTTTTTTAAAAATGATTTGTTATTGAGACAAGCTATTCGAGATCAACTCAAATCAATACATGATTTGGAAAGACTGCTTGGGCGTATTTCTCTTTCTGTTTGTAACGCGCGCGACATTATTGCACTTAAAATCTCACTTTCAACTTTACCTCATCTATTAAAACTTTTAAATCAAAGTAAGAATGCTTCTTTAAATACATTTAAATCTGAATGGAACAACCTTGAAAGCGTACACGAACTTATTGAGAAAAAAATTATCGATGACCCACCCTTTAGCCTTAAAGAAGGAAACTGTATTAAAACTGGATGTGATCCAGAATTAGATCGACTTAAAACAATCGCACGCGATGGGAAAAACTGGATTGCCCAACTAGAGGCAAAAGAAAAAGAGCGCACAGGTATCTCTTTTTTAAAAGTAGGGTTCAATAAAATCTATGGGTACTATATTGAAATAACTAAAAAAAATCTAGATCGCATCCCAGCAGACTACATCCGAAAACAGTCACTTGTTAACGCAGAGCGTTTTATTTCCCAAGAACTAAAGGAATTTGAAGTAGAGATCACCGGGGCTCAAGAAAAAGCAATAGAACTGGAACACAAAATTTTTCAACAGACCCGCGAGGAAGTAGCAGCCTATGGATTGAAAATTCAAAAAATGGCGCTTATTATCGCCGACCTCGATGCAATAACGTCCCTCGCCGAAGTTGCTCATAACTATAACTACTCAAAACCAGAAATCTCTGAAGGAACCGACCTTACAATTAAAAACGGTCGACATCCACTAATAGAACGCATCATTCCTGAAAATCAATTTATTGCCAATGATACTCGAGTCAATAGCACGGATGATCAAATAATGATTATCACCGGTCCCAACATGGCTGGCAAGTCCACATATCTGCGACAAGTATCATTAATCACTCTAATGGCACAGATTGGAAGTTTCATACCCGCTGATTCAGCTCATATAAGTATCGTTGATAGAATTTTCTCCCGTGTAGGCGCGCAAGATCATCTTCAAAAAGGCATGTCTACGTTCATGGTAGAAATGAATGAAACCGCTAATATTTTAAATAATGCCACAGAGAGAAGTCTTATTATTCTGGATGAAATTGGTAGAGGCACCAGCACTTTTGATGGTATAAGCATCGCATGGTCCATCGTTGAATACTTGCATGGTGACAGTGCAAAAGGAGGACCTAAAACTTTATTTGCGACGCACTATCACGAACTCACCGACTTAGCTTTAGTTTTAAAAGGAGTAAAGAACTTTAACGTACAAGTAAAAGAATGGAATGACGAAATAATTTTTCTACGAAAAATCATTGAGGGAGGAGCTGATAAAAGCTACGGAATACAAGTCGCAAGATTAGCTGGCCTGCCAGAAAAAGTACTCACCCGTGCTCGCGAGGTTTTATTCAATCTGGAAAAGAGCGAATTCGACGACGTCGGAGTCCCCAAAATAGCTCACTCGGAAGAAGAATCAATCGAACCTCAAGCGAAGCAACTCGGTCTTTTTTTAGAAAAAGCTCATCCTGCAATTAAACAACTGGAAACTATCGAACCTGACAATCTATCGCCTAGGCAAGCCATGGAAACATTGTACCTCCTTAAAAAACTGATAGAGAAAACCACAAAATGAATATACTTGTAACTGGTGGGGCAGGGTTTATCGGGTCGCATGTGGTCGACGCTTATATTAATGATAACCACAATGTTGTCATTGTAGATGATATGTCAAGAGGGCGAAAAGAATTTATAAATCCAAGAGCTACCTTTCATCAAATATCAATTTCTGATCCTCGACTGGCTAATATCATTCAGAAGGAAAGTATTAAGGTAATCAGTCATCATGCCGCCCAAATTTCAGTCAGTGATTCAGTTAAAAACCCAGTAAAAGACGCAGAATCAAACATCATTGGCACTTTACAGTTACTACAAAACGCCGTAGAATGCGGCGTTGATAAGTTTATATTTGCATCAACCGGTGGAGCAATTTATGGGGAACAGGATTATTTTCCAGCTAGAGAAGACCACCCCCAAAAACCGACTAGCCCATATGGACTTTCGAAGTTAAGCGTAGAAGGGTATCTCAAATTTTATAAAGAGCAATACGGACTTAAGTCTATAATTTTTCGCTATGGCAATGTTTTTGGTCCTCGCCAAAACCCTAACGGTGAAGCCGGTGTTGTAGCAATTTTTAACAATCGGTTGTTAAAAGGGCAAGCACCGATAATTAACGGTGATGGAGAACAAACAAGAGATTATATTTTTGTAAGAGATGTTGTAAACGCTAATTTATTAGCCTTAAAACTGAACGGTTCGGACACATTTAATGTTGGGACCGGCCAAGAAACATCGGTTAATGAATTAACTCATTTGATATTAGAGGTTGCAGAATCTAATATCGACGTTCAAACCTCAAAAAAAAATAATTTTGAGCAACGTAGAAGTTGTCTCGATTATAAAAAGTTAAAGGGGTCTCTTAACTGGTCTCCTAAAGTTTCGCTAAAAGAAGGGCTCTCTGAAACTTTTATTTTTTTTAAAAACAATGGCATCTAAACACAAAAGCCTGGCTTTATTGACAGTTATGACGGTTTTGCTTCTCATGAATGAGTTAACAGTAGAAGCTGCACCCTCTCTCGTAAATATTGGTGTAGGAACAAATGGGAAAATAGTCGTGATAAACGCACGGTTGGTCGAAGGATTCACTGAGGATATTGAAGAGGCCGTCGAGGATGGAATCCCCATAACTTTTACATTCGAGGCTGAACTCCGACAGGCAAATTCTTTATGGAATGACACCCTAATAAGTAGCAACACAATCAAGCACGTAATTAAATATGACTCGTTAAAGCGGGTGTATCGCTTTACAGAACTTGGAAAAGGTGTAAAGCGAAAAATCGCCACACGCAACAAACAAAAATCTCAAAAAATGATGCTCACATTAAGTAATATCCCCATAGCTTCTGCCAGACGATTAGTTTCTAACGAAAAATATTATGTTCGCATTAGAGCAAACCTAGAAACGGATAGTTTTTGGTTCCCCTTCAACGAACTTCTCTTCTTTCTTCCATTCAATAATTTCAACTCCGCATGGGCAGAGTCGTCACCACTTTCCATTGATCCAAATTTAGATTTTGCAAAGACAGCAAGAAACAATAAAATGGGACGCAAAAATAAAAGAAATTTTGAGGGAACAAACCATGTCGTCCGATCCTTCAACAAGTAGACATTTTTTAACTCACGTAACTCCTTATTAAATAAAGACTTACAGGCCGAAAAAATATCAACCTACCGATTTGCGCAGATTTGTGTCAAATGCCTTCGATGCTAACTTCAATTTATCAAGATTGATACGGGCATACCCTTTTAATTTCAATGTGCTAAGACCTCTCCACTTTAGTTATAGAACCATTATGTCGATAAGTGAAGTATGTCTAAAACAATAAAACCTCAAAGTCCAAGACAATTTCTAACACCAATGGACGAAGAACATTTCTACAAAAACCGCAGATCAGCCATTGACTATTATGGGGAAGATTATATGGATAAACTCCTCAAGGTCACTGGGGGTAGAGTTCTTCATGATTATATTGCGCCTCGTTTCACCCTTGCTAAAAGACATAGAAGATAGTGAAATAACAACTTTAAATTCTCCCTTTGCTTTCATCAAATGAAAATCCAGTGCCCGTTTAAATAGAATTGGGAACCGTGTTTTTATTTTCTTATTAAATACAGCCCACCAAAAACCGAAAGCTAACAAGAGGAAGATTCCACCCAATGTGATTAGTGAACTCATATGTCATCCATATTTTTGTTCTTACCGATGTTCATAGCCAAGTAGTTGAGGATTTTTGAAAGGTAGTCCATCATCATGTTCCCTCTCCATCGTGTTGGCATTGCCATTGTTACCGTGTTAGCAAAGAGAACAATCTCACCAATCTGTGCAATCATTCCCTGTCCTAAAAAAGAATTTAATAATTCCATTTGTTACTCCTGTAAATTAATAAAACTTAATTGTCATTTAATTGTCCCTTAATGTTGAAACGCTAAGCTAAAGTGTGTCGATAAATAACCTTTTGAGGATAAAAACATGACCATCATTCACGAGGTTAAGGTTTACAACTCTTCAGGAAAACTACAGAAAGTCATTTCACAAAAAGCTCTCCTTAAAAGATCAGATAAGCTGTTTTTAGACCCCTATCTTTTTTGTAAAGATAAAAGAGGTCGACCAAAGAAAATAATTTAAGGCAGTGTGCAGACCTGCATTAACAGAGTCCCTCCTGATAATTTGTCCCCTAATGATTTGAAGGAGGACTTCTCCTAATAAGTCCAAATAACGTCCTAAGTAACCTTTCTAAGGATAAAAAATATGATTCACGAGGTTAGGGTTTACAGCCCTTCAGGCAAACTACAGAAAGTTATTTCACGAAAAACTCTAATGAAAAGATCAGACATGCTGGCTAAAGACCCCTTTCTTGTTCGTAAAAAAGGACGACCAATAGACCGACCAAAGAAAGGGTCTTAGGTTGAAGAGGGGCTTCTACTTTTTCAATAAAGCCACATCACTTCTTGAACCTTTGACCGATCCACATCCAAATGAACAAACCCCCCGTATGAACCTCCCGATATACCGATCCTTTTGAAAGACTT
>Ga0207962_1000870_pt1 | contig 10344 bp, 9 predicted proteins | sample Knorr_S15_td_AAI_FD_185603 | JGI IMG/M metagenome (GOLD analysis project Ga0207962, IMG submission 185603) | Marine microbial communities from Southern Atlantic Ocean transect - Knorr_S15_td_AAIW_ad_750m_LV_A (SPAdes) (version 2) | ecosystem: Environmental > Aquatic > Marine > Oceanic | place... | reverse complement strand
TTCGTCAACGTATCATGAATGATAAACAGATCCGCATCGTCATTCAAATAAATAATAATTCCCAACGAAATATCAGCGAACTTGATGGTTTTCTATTACACATCAATAGTAAAGGTGATATATTATCTGAAAAACGGATCACTTTTTTAGAGCTTGCGGATGGTGCGCTGCAACCGAAACAATCAGTCTCTAAAGATAAGGTCTTTTCACTAAACCGTCGGCAACCTGACCGTTTTGAATTTTATATCGCTAAAGTACGATTCCCGAATGACTACCGTGTATATACATACCACCCCGCCATAGGTTTCTACCGGGTCGATTAAAAATTAAACCCCAGTGAAATAGATATCCAATTAGGTGGTAATTTTGTCTCTGCTGTAGAACTTGCAGATACATAGCGAGTAATCAGATCTAGCTTTTTCTTCCTTAGTGTAATCAATAACCCGCTGCTGAAAGAAGGGTTGCCTAATGTGGATCCCATTCCAATATCTAACATCATTCGGTTTATTAGTGGAATATTTGAATCCCGTAATCCGAATTGGACATATGCGGCAGTCTGGTTGCCATTCAAATTAGTTGAGAATTTTATACCACCTGTTTCCAAGCGAACATGAGTTTCAAGTTTTTCTGTCGCAAAATGAAACGGTGTCTTAATTATAAGATTATAACCTGATCCAGATGAACCAGCGCTGTCACTTACACTCCACCGATTAATCCCGCCTGTTATACCAAACTTCCAGCCTTGGAGTAATCGCATATACCAGGTCATTTCTTTATCACCCTTATCTGCTACTTGGGGATACTTGGGCTTTAACACTCGTTTGCGCTCATAATCTGGTCCACGACCATATTTATCGCTTATATCAAACGGTTTTGATAAATGCTTATCGAGTTTTGCTGCAAGGATTTCAACTGACATTGAATCAATATCTGCTTTCATACTATTGGCCCAGAATCGTGTTTCCTCAATATATTTGTATACAACTGGTTCGGTAATGCCCCCGATACGCATGTTGGCAATTATAATTGCTGAAATAACTGGAATTGTATTGTGTTTTGGGTCAGAATAAAAATTATCAAGTGCTTTAATCAATTCTTTATGCCGCAAGAGATCCAGCGGATCATCGTAGGCATCTTCTGCCAAAACTGGCTCTACATCCCAGGCTTTTAAATAATAATATAATCTTCCATCTAAAAGTCCATTAATATGGGCGGCTTTTACGCGGTAAATCGATTCAGACTCTTGATTCATCTGGATCGCAATGCGGTTCCAATTGCTGCCATCCCAAAAGACGCGGTTTTGCCTCTGGCCGCATAGCAATACAAAAGCAAATCCCACTATAATTAATGGGCGGGAAAACATGGCTTACATTATTGCTTTTGTTCGAGGATCATTCTGTTAATCCACTCTTTGGAATGACGTATATATTCGTTAATTGTATCCATTGGAATCCTTTCACCGAACATATTAGAGATGATTATTGCTGAAGGTAGGGGGATATAACCATTGATCGGATCAGCGTAAAAATTATCGAGAACTTTCACTAATTCTCTGGGTGTAAGATAATCAACGGTTTCGGCATACAAACTATCGGCAAAAGTCTGCTCCATCATCCATGCTTTCAGGTAATAAAATAACCTGCCATCTAATATGCCATTTATATAGGCTATCTTCATCATGTAGGTCAGTTCTAGATCATAATCTGCCAATTTCTCTAACCGACGCCAATCACTACCATTCCAAAACAGGCGATCCATTTGCTGTGCCGGTGAGTATGTAATAAATATTAGTAAAAGAAGGGTGACTCGTTTCATTGAATTACCACCGTTTTAATGTTTACAAATTCATGAATACCAAATTCCGATAATTCACGACCATAACCGGATTCTTTTATACCGCCAAATGGCAGGCGCGGATCTGATTTCACAAAATCATTTACAAAGCAACAACCTGCTTCCAAGACCTCCGTGGCTATCTTTTTTCCTTTTTGAAAATCGGTGGTAAATACAGCCGCACCGAGCCCAAATTTTGTCTGGTTGGCAAGTTCAAGGGCCTGCTGTTCATCTTTTGCTGCGATAATTACGGCAACCGGGCCGAACAGCTCATCATCAAAAGCGGGCATACCCGGTACCACATCCACAAGCAGCGTTGGCGGATAAAAAGAGCCGGGTGATTCAGGAATAATGCCCCCTGTAACTAACACGGCACCTTTATCCAGACTAGTAATCACTTGCTGATGCAATTCATCTCGAGCTAAAATATTCACCATGGGACCAATATCAATAGTTGGGTCAAGCGGATCTCCCATATTCATATTCTTGATCTTCTTGGCTACCTTATCAGTAAATTCAGGCCGGCATGGTTCGACCACAATGAAACGCTTTGCCGCGATACAACTTTGGCCTGTATTCAGCATTCTTCCAGCAATGCAGGCGTTAACTGCCTGATCCAGATCTGCATCTTCCAATATTACATATGGATCACTTCCTCCCAGTTCTAAAACAGTCTTTTTCAGCATCGAACCGGCTAATGAGGCTACAGCCTTACCAGCAAGAGTACTGCCAGTAAGGGTCACTGCTTTTACCAATGGATTCTTGATAACATTTTCAACCTTATCTGACCCAATCACTAAGTTTTTAAAGAGATTATCTGGAAAATCTGCAGCAGTAAATATATCTTCGATCGCCTGGGCACAGCCTTGTACATTTGATGCATGTTTTAAAATACCGGCATTACCTGCCATCAGCGCCGGCACTGCAAACCGGAAGACCTGCCAGAATGGAAAATTCCAAGGCATAACAGCTAATACAATCCCAATGGGCTGATAGGACACAAAACTGTTGGATGCTTCTGTTTCAATATCCTTATTGGCCAAAAATTTTTCTGCATTATCCGCATAATATTCACAAACCCCGGCGCATTTTTCCACCTCGGCTATACTCTGTTTATAGGGTTTACCCATTTCTTCAGTCATCAGGGTACCGAATTCCTCTTTCCCGTCTCGTAAGAGATGGGCTACTTTTTTCATTCGTTCTGCACGAAACGAAAAACTTGTTTTACGCCATCCGTTAAAAGCTCCGTGAACACATTCTACTATAGCATTAACTTTATCTTCCGTCATTTCTACAAACGATTGCAGAGTATTCCCTGTGGCAGGATTCACCGATCTAAGTGTCATGAGAGGTAAAAAATACTAGTATTTCATCCCTGCTAAATCAAGCATAAAAGCATATTTCAAGGACAATTCTTTGTAACGGAGGAATCTACCCGATTTGCCACCGTGACCTGCATCCATGTTGGTATGCAGGTACAAGACATTTTCACCAACTTTGTAATCCCGCAATTTGGCTACCCATTTTACCGGTTCCCAATACTGGACTTGAGAATCAAAATAGCCTGCTGTAACAAGCATATTCGGATAGGCCGCATTATATACATTGTCATATGGTGAATATGTCATCATGTATTCATATTCATCCTTTTTCCTAGGATTGCCCCATTCATCCCATTCATTTGATGTGAGTGGTATTGAGGCATCCAACATCGTATTGATCACATCGACAAATGGTACTGCCGCAATTACACCACGATATAATTCGGGGGCTAAATTGACAACGGCACCCATCAATAATCCACCTGCACTGCCCCCCATGGCAAATAAATGCCCCGGATCAGTATAATTATTCTGAATTAAATATTTACTGCAATCCACAAAATCAGTAAAAGTATTCATTTTATGAAACATTTTCCCATCCTCATACCAAGGTCGCCCATACGTTTGGCTGCCACGAATGTGGGCAATTGCATAAGCAAAGCCGCGATCCAATAGGCTCAGCCGGGTTGAACTGAATGATGGATCGTTTGTGCTGCCATATGATCCATAAGCATACAATAACAGGTTGCCTTGTCCGTTTTTTTTAAATCCTTTCTTATAGACAATTGAAATAGGGACTTTTTTCCCATCTCTTACCTTGGCATACAATCGTTCAGAATGATAGTCCGCAGGATCGTGCCCGCCAACTACTTCTGATTGTTTCAACAAAGTGGATACTTTCATATCCATATCATAATCAAAGGTTGATCGGGGTGTAATCAGTGAAGAAAACTGATACCTGAGAACATTGGTATTAAATGATGGATTCACAGATGGATAAGCAGAATAGACTGCTTCACCAAAATCCAGATAATGTTCATTCCCATTGCGCTGATCAATTACTCGAATTTGCCGCAAACCATCCCGGCGCTCACTGATGACCAGGTGATCCGCAAATACATCGATACCACTTACCATTACATCTTTGCGATGAGGTATCACTTCCTTCCAGTTTTGTTTTGTTGTGGCATTCTCAGGTGTTTCCATTAATCGAAAATTCATGGCATTCCAGTTGGTTACGATGTAAAACTTATCATTGTAGTGTTCTATTGTATATTCATGTTCTGTTTCCCTAGGGGAGAATTGCCTGAATTTCCCTACCGGGTCATTAGCATTTAGGATATAATAATCGCTAATCAGCGTACTACTGTTGTAGATGATGATGTATTTATCTGATTTTGAGCGACCAACACCAATATAGAATGAATCATCCTTTTCCGTGTAAACCCGGACATCATCTGTTTGGAGTGTGCCCAGTTTATGCCGGTCGATATGTTCTGATAATAAAGTTATCTCATTTTTTACCGTATAGAAAAAAGTTGCATTATCGTTTGCCCAAGCCACTGCATCTTCCGTTCCATGAATTTCATCCATCAATAGTTCGCCTGTTTGCAAATCTTTTATTTTAATCGTGTAGATGCGGCGGCTTAAGGTATCAACACCAAAAGCTAAAAATTTATTGTTCGGACTTACAGATAAATTCGTTAATGAAAAATAGTCATGTCCTTTCGCCCAATCGTTTACATTGATCATAACCTCTTCCGGATTTTCCAGGGATTCTCTCTTGCGACAATAAATGGGGTATTCCTTGCCTTTTTCATAACGGGTGTAATACCAGTAATCATTATCTAGGTATGGGACGGATACATCGTCTTTTTTTATCCGGCTAATAATTTCACTATATAATTTTTTCTGCAGATTCTTCGTATGCCTCAGTTGGGTCTGAGTGTACTCATTTTCTTTTTTTATATAATCCACAACTTGCATTGTTTGATCATCAGGCCAACCCTCTATATTTTTTGCCAATTTTTGTTCATCCGTTAGACGAATCCAGTGATAATTATCAATCCTTTCTTGCCCATGAAGGGTAGTCTTATAAGGATTTTGCTTTGCGACCGGTGGTTTCATATCATATCTCTCAGTTTGTTTTGCATAATAGTAAAGTACCATTATAATTACCATTACGGCATACCACGTGAAATTTCGATTCATTATTCTCGCCTTCCTCTGCTTAAAAAAAGAAATGGAACAAAAGCTACCAAGAAATGTGCTAAAGCAACAAATTCAGCCGCAAGAATATACCATGGCCATGGTCCCAAATAATCCAATAAACTCGGTATATGTTCTCCTAATTCGTTAACAGGTTTACCGCAAATCCAGAAATAATTCGCACCAAGTAAAAGATTGGCAATTATTGCAATGATCAAAAAGATATTCATGGCCAGCATCGCTTTCCAGACACTGGCGATTGTTGGTCGCATATCATAAACAACGGTGGCGTAAATCAAGGCTAGTATCATGCCATGATGAGCAAACCAAAACCGCCAGTATTGAAAATGGGGGAAACCGGCGGCGATATCAGGGGTAAGAACAGGCTGGATCATTATAGATAGACCCCAGAAATACAGTATTTCATAGAAAAAATAGCTGCGTCTGACCATTACTAGGGGGATCAGTAAATTGGCCAAGCGGCAGAGATGGATGGGTAAATGTAATTTTACATCAAATGTACCTGCGATTAATTCCAAGATTACCCATATTAAGTAACTACTCATCACGCAATAACCAATAACACTTCCCACTAGGTGCTGTTGCTGCTCGGATAGTTTCTGCCGGGCGTAAATGGGTAGAAAAATGACCAGGAATAATGCTACAATAATCGCCGCAATATGACTTGGTCCAAATAATACAAAGGGGTCGTACGTTTTCAGGTATTCTGCGACAGATTCACGCATAAATTTTCAAGCAGTAAATATTAGTCATCCACCGAATTGGTAATGTTTCCTGATTGATTTGGTGACCTGCCAGACGCAGGCTAATCCTTTCGGAAAAATAACAAAATCCCCCGCTTTAATTTGCACAGTATCTGAACCAGCGGCCACATACACTTCCCCTTCTAAAATTAAACAAGATTCTTCCACGTCATATTTCCATGGGAATTCTGAGACCTCACAGGTCCAGATAGGCCAGTTTAAAATACCCATATTATCTACTTCAACATCGGAAAGTTTTTTAATAACAATATTACTCATCGAACTAATTCCTTGTATTAATTAATATTGGATAACAGGCATATCTCCGGGGTTCGCAGTGCCAGCATAATCTTCTTTCCACCATTTCAGTTCATCCTCCACCCATACGCCATATTCCTCTTCATTATATATCATTGAACCATCTTCTGAATAGGAACGCCAATAACCTGTTGGAAAACCATCAGTATATTCACCTTCCAGAGCATAATTACCATTAGGAAAATACCAAATCCAAGTTCCGGTTTGTTTCCCATCGACAAAAGATCCTTTGATCCGCTGACCACCATTCTCATACCATTCATTAATATCACCAATCCAGATGCCATTATTGAATGTGAAATGATATTCCTTTTGACCGTTATTGTACCAGGCTATTTGTTGACCATCTTGCATTCCGAGATACCAATATAATTTTAAACGATGACTGCCATCTGCGTACCACCCAAGCTCCCACTGGTGCTTCTTGCCTTTGGTGTAAAACACTTCCCTTTTTTTCCTGCCATTCTCGTGCCAAATAGTCAACCGACCATGCAATATATCATTTTTATAATTCGTCTCAGACAATTTCTTGTCTGATTCATAATATTGCGTCCAGAGGCCCTCCTTTTTATCTTCTAGATAACTTCCTGATTCCCGCAAATTTCCAGATTCAAAGTAAGATCGTCCGTGTCCATGCCTTAAATGGTTTGAAAAAGTAATTTCTGATTTTTTCTCACCAGTTGGATACCACCATACCCAAGTACCATGCTGTAAACCAGATTCAAGTGGTCCTTCAAATTCTACCTGTCCATTAGGATATTCATTATATACCAATCCCTTAAAGGGTATTTTTGTTTTTGGTAAATACCTCCGACCTTTACTATCAAGGTCTTCACGGATCACTAGGCTGTCAATATTTACACGAACCTCAGCTACCGCAAATGTCATTATTGAAAATAAAATGATAGGTATTTTCACTTTGCAGAATTAAACAATTTTGATTGTCGGAAATTTATTGTAACGATAAGTGGTGTAAGCCAACAACAGCTAAATAAATTGGACAGCTTTACTGCAGTTGGGTACCTTGATTATCAAAAACAGAATATAGCTTTCCATCCCAAATTTTGAACTCGCGCTCGTCAATCAACAATTCGTCTTGATTAGTCAATATACTATAGCGAACTCGCTGTAAATGAAAATTACCCCTGATATATGGATCATACCATTTTATATACTTTATAGAACCAGAATTTGAAATATTTTCTTTTATCCATGGCTCAATAACGCTGTACATGGGCAAGGATTCTAACGGTTCGCTTACCGCTGGAATCAATTCCTGTTCTACCGCTTCATCTTTCCGGAAATTATCCACCCAGGAATTTGCATTCATCTTTTCATTTATTTCACCAGCGGCAGCCCTGGCTATATCTATGGATGTATATTTTCCTGCCCGCACACGATACCATAATGTACCGCTGTTATCTACGTAACCCTGTTGGATATAAGCATCTATACCAGCATTTTTTGCATTCCGAACCAATTCTTCCGCTGCTGCAAGATTTTTACCGGATGTAATCTGTACAGTGTACAACCTACCTATTGATGATAAAATGGGGACATTTGCACTACCGGATCCAACACTTTGGACAACATTACGTTGGCTTGCAGTTATTACATCTGTATCATTGGTAATTTCTTCATCTTCATAATATTCATCGTAATCAAAAGTTTCATCGGTTTCATAATCTTCATCATAATCAGCATCCTCGACGGCATCAGGCTGACTACGATCGGCAAGTTTTATCATATCATCCACAGTGGCATTTGAATCAACTGTTACGAAAAACATATTGATCCAACCTACTGTATCTTCGTAAGGTACCTGAAACCAGGTTGTGTTGAACAAGCCTTTCTTTACATCCTTTGTTTTCAGTACTTCTAATTCGGTGCCAATTGGTATAAAGGTTATGGGAGATTTTGTTCTAGGATTATCAACAAGTCTAGCAGAATTATCCTTCACAATGACCTTTTTTATTCCTGGTGAATTATCAGAGCAACTGATCAAGATTAGCAACACAATAAAACAATAAAAAGACTTACTGCGCATAGTAAAAATTACCACCGCTCATATTGAAATGTGGTCTTTTCTATGGGTATTTCATGGATTTTACCAAACATAAATTTCACATAAAATTTAACAGACTGAAGTAACCGTTCATCCTTCCCATATTGAAATATTTCCTTCTTCACTACACTACCATGGTCATTCTTTAGTTCTATACCAATTATATTATTTTTCCTATTATATTGATAAGTCTTTTTGGCGATGCCTTCGTAATTATTGACCAACTTACCATTTTTATCGATTAGTATCCATTCTTTGAGATTTTCATTTCGATCATATTTATATTGATCTTTCAGAGTAAGCTTTTTGTAGTAATCATAAAACTTTTCTTCGACCAGTTTGCCATCGAAATCATACGTATAAATGAAATCACTGCTACGCTTGCCATCGGGATAATAAGAAGTCTCTTTTACTAGTTGATTCTGTGAATCATACCGAAAGGTCCGGTTGACATATTCGTTTTCATCCTCTACAAGATATGAAACCTTTTCTAAAAGATGATCATTCTTATCATATTTATATTTGTCTTCCCACGCTAGTGAACCATCAGGATCATATGAAGCTTCATGGGTTATTTTGTTATGCTTATCATATTCAAATATGTTTCTCCATGCCAGCATTCCATCTGGGCCATAACTTGATAATTCTACCAGAAAACCATCATTGTTATAATAGTAAATATCTTTGCGCTGCAAATTGCCTTCTCCATCATAATGTACGATTGAGGACATTTTACCAAGTTTATCAAAGTTGGTTTTTTTTTGGTATTGCAGTATTTCAAGATATTCTCCGAAGCGATTATGAAACTCATATTTTGATTCAACTATTAATTTTACTGCGATGTTTGTACTAGTATCATCACCCTGTACATAATTAAAGAACAGTGTTAATAAGATCAATATTTTGATCAATGGGTTTATATATATATATGATCGCAAACGGTATTACTCTTTCAAACCGCTAAAAGTGGCAAACGAATTTTAGGAAGAAGACCAGCAATTATCCATTACATTCAAAGCAATTAAACCTTTGCAAAACCTAAATCCATAAATGACCTCATTATATTATATTAATTGTCAATGTAGTTGATGGATTAAATTTTTTCTGGAACCTGGTCCAAAATATATTCTGCCATGGCCGTAATTGTGAGACTCGGGTTTACACCCAGATTTGCTGGAACGATAGAACCATCTGCCACATAAAGATTCTTATAGCCAAAGATCTGGCCTTTATGATCGATCACACCATTTTCTGGGCTGTCGGCCATTACACACCCACCCATGATATGTGCTGTTGTCGATGTATTTAAGAATATTTCTGTAATGGTGGCAGCTGGATCACCATCTATCTTCTCGGCAAGGCGTCTGGTATATTCATTCGCTACGGGAATATAAGCCGGTACTTTCTGGTTTGTATCGCAATTAGAATTCATCGACCTTTTACCTAGGCGCCACCAGCGGCGTTTGTAATCGAAACGCATATAATTACTTATCGTCTGCATAACCAACACGTAGGTAGATTTTTCAGACACCCCAATGGGATTCATGCTGCGCAAAAAAACTAGTGGGTGGCGGATAATATTCCACAACCATAAGATCGGTCGGGGAACATAATCATGCTTATCTACTAATAATGTTGCCAAAAGAGACATGGCGCCTTGTCCCTTACCGTAGCGGCAAGTTTCAATATGGGTATTTTTATCAGGATAAATACCCGAAGTAATGGCAATACCTTTAGAATAATCAACATCTTTTCCTTTTGCTACGACTCCCTGTATAGCTTCGCTGTTTGTACGGACAAAATTTCCCAATTGTTGTGATATATTTGGTAAAGA
>Ga0207962_1000868_pt1 | contig 10352 bp, 6 predicted proteins | sample Knorr_S15_td_AAI_FD_185603 | JGI IMG/M metagenome (GOLD analysis project Ga0207962, IMG submission 185603) | Marine microbial communities from Southern Atlantic Ocean transect - Knorr_S15_td_AAIW_ad_750m_LV_A (SPAdes) (version 2) | ecosystem: Environmental > Aquatic > Marine > Oceanic | place... | reverse complement strand
TTGATTTGAAAGTCGCTACCAGAAAGTACTGTTTCAATGTCCCTGTATAACTCATTTGGCTCCCCGAGCACGTAATTAGCCGACCAACGCCTCCCGGCTTCATTTCCTAAGTGCCAATTGAGATACTCAGCCCTTTCTTGATATAACTCCTCATCGGCAACCCCAAGCTCTATCATTTTTCGTATGCGCTGAAGTTGTAAAATACCAAAATTGAAGTATCTGTCTAATATTACAGCATCTTCTTGATTTAGCTCATCGGGAAAGTATATTGCTTTCTCCAATGATTGGGCTGGGGATTCCCCCATCATTGTTAATTCGAGTTGTGCGTCAAGTAGGTAATATTCATTGGCCATTTGAGCCTTCGTAATATCAGTGTTCTGTTGAATTTGAATTGCTACAAGAACTATTCCTGCAAGAACACTAAGATTTACAAGCATTGTAACCCAACGATTAAGTTTGTCTGTGATCATATGGCTATCCTAAATATTTAGTTCAATTGCTATTTAAAAGTAGTCAATTAGCGGAAATTACATGTTTCGCTGTGACAAGCTCTTTCAAGTCAGCCGTAGTCTTTTTTTTACTATCTTATTAGTGTCCCCTATTACACGAAACAATCTACCGAAGTCTGTTCATTCAGACGCGCGGGACCCTAAAAAAGGAGCTGAGGTTTATCCGGTTAGTTCCCCTATTGTGTAGGTAATCCCCAAGGATCTAACTCTCCTGCCAATGGGCAAAAATCTCCGGTATCCAAAAAATGCGTATGAAGACATTCCAGGGTGGATCCCAATTCTTGTAACAACTTCACGGTCTCAGGAAAAGCAACTCTGGTAAAAAAACCTGCCCGACCACCTCGTGGGATATCAGCTGTTGATTGGCCTAAACGGGTTATCACAGTGACATCACCGCCCTTTGATACCAAATACCGGATCAACTCGTTGTCACCTCTTGATGCTGCATAGTGCATCGGCGTATAACCCCATGAATCTAAAGTGTTCACATCGATGCCGTGTTCCTCCACGAGATATTTAACAGCTGGTATAAAACTTCCGGGAACGTTCCTGACACTGAAGGATCCTAAGCCTGTAAACCCACCCCCTGCAGCCACATGTATCGGGTAAGCATTAAAAGCATTCGTTGGAATATACGGCAACCCCGAATCCTCCTGCTGTCTTCCATCCTGCTGCCGACGCTCTCTCATTTCTGGAGCTGGCCATGCGGTTGGGATGTTGGGATCAGCGCCATAGCTGGACAGTAACTTCATGGCCTCGATATCCTGCGCATAAGCCGCACGCCAGAAAGGAGTAGCACCCTTTAGATCGGTTCCAATTTTGGTCAGTCCATATTCCCAATACCAAAGATGGGTCTTGAGACGCACATTAGGATCGGCTCCTGCATCTAATAGAGCACTCAACAGGTCGATATATTCTGTCGTTTGTAGATCCTGAGCTCTGGGCTGAGGATAGTTGGATTTAGGCGCCCATTGTGTTTGTAGAACTGCAAACAGCGGTCCTGATCCATCCGTATTTGCCACTAGATTAGGATCAGCACCCTGGCTAGTGAGAAGCATCGCCAGGTCAAATTGTCCATTGAGAGTCGCGATAAGTAACGGACTTGTTTCATCTCCACCACTAACCTGATTAACATCCGCTCCTCCCTTCAGTAAAGCCATTGCTGCTTCCGAACTTCCTTCTCTGGCAGCATGCAATAGTGCAGTCATTCCGCCTGTAGCTCCTACTAGTGTTTCGCGGTAAGGAGGCCTTGGAAGATCTGGTCCTTCTGGATAATCTGGACGGTGATTGACTAAAGCTTCCTCATTAAAATCCCGATAAGCTTCACCTGATTGCAAAAATTCCCTCTGCGCTCTAATAGCCGCCTGAACCTCATCTACACTGGGTTCATTGTCTTTGGTCGCCGTCTCCGCACTGACATAATCACCGCTTGCATCCATGACCCTGTCATTGCTGATGTACTCCGAAAGCTCTTCTCTTAGAAAACGACTTGCCTGCCGATCAGCAAAAACTTGCTGTAAGACATCCACTACGGTTGTTGAAATAGAAGGGTCCGCACCAGCGTCTAAAAGCAATTCGACAGATTCAACTCGGTTCCTGGCCGCTGCGAACATCAGGGGGGTCTGTCCAGCCGATCCTTCTTTGGCGTTTGGGTCAGCACTATATTCAAGCAGAACCTCCACCGATTCAGCACCACCTACCTCCTGAGCTGCCAAATGCAAAGCCGTGGCAAAACTATTGGTGGTCGTTGCACTTACGTCTGCTCCTCCTTCCAAAAGCGTCCTGACAATTTCGCTGTTGGCCTGGCTGCTCGCCAAATGCAGAGGTGTATAGCTGCCTATTCTTGTTGTCGAGTTTACCTCGGCACCGGCGTCCAGAAGTGATTCCAGGATTGAAACATGTCCCAACTGAGCGGCCCAATGCACCGCTGTCATCCCATCCCCTGTCGCCTCATTCAAGTCAGAACCATCAGTGATTAGACTGGCAACTGTTTCAAGGTCACCTGAGCGAGTTGAATCTATCAACTCAGAAGCAAAACTAGTTGTAAAACCAAACAATAAAAACGACAGTACAGTCAGCCTCGACAATCCTGCAAACCGGAAACGGGCAAACATGTCCATCACGCTACTCCTGTCGTTGACGTCACAGCTCTTGACACCGTCAAGTCCAGAGAACCGTTACTATCGCCGAAGCTGTCTATCTCATGACCCATACCCTGCATCAGGGTAACAAACGCGTTAGCCATGGGTGTGCCTACCGCAGCAGCAACATGCACTCCGCCTTCCAGCGCTCCGTTCCCATGCCCCATCAGAAGTAATGGACATCTGATGTGGTTATGTAAGTTGGGATCTCCCATGGGGGATCCCCAAACTATTGCTGTTTTGTCTAAAAGAGTCCCATCTCCATCAACCGTATTCTTCAACTTTTCCAGGAAGTAGCCGACTGCGCCCATGCGATAAGTATTGATCCGATGGAAGTCCATAATGTCGTCGGCAACGTTCCCGTGATGAGAAGCACCATGAATAGACTTGGTAGTACCACTTTGCGGGAAAGTCCTATTGGACTGATCAAAACCAGTCTTAAACGTGATTGCCCGTGTCATATCGGACTGTAAAGCCAGGACTTGCACGTCGAACATAAGCTGCATGTGTTCTTCCCACGAATCAGGTATGCCAGACGGAGCCTCCGGCATCTCTCTTTCCTCGCCAGATAGATTTCGAGCTTCCATCAGCTGAATCCGACGCTCAACCTCTCGTATATGCTGCAGGTACTCATCCAAGGCGACCTGATCCATAGCTCCCAGCGACTTGCTCAATCTGTCCACTTCTGAAACCATCCAGTCGAGCATACTTCGATCAGTTCTTCTCCTTTCGCTTCTGTCTTGCTCGGAATCTCCGGCACCAAAAAGTCGTTCAAAAACGGCGCGGGGCTCCCGAATAGCAGGTAGCGGTTGACTCGGTGTTGCCCAAGCCAGGGAAGTTGTGTACGCACAATGGTAGTTGTAAGCACAGCCACCACCACGATCAATTTCTTCAATACACAGTTCGAGAGAGGGAAGTACCGTATCCTGGCCAAATCGTTGTGCATGAAGCTGGTCAAGAGAAGTTCCAATATGTATGTCAGAACCTTGAGTCTGCTTCGGATGTGCTTGGGTCAGGAAAACTGCGGTCGAACGATCATGATCGCCCCCTATCTGATCAGCATTAAAAGGATCAGCCATGTGGCAATCAGTAGAGCTTACAATGGTGAGATAGTCTCTATAGGCCTCTAGCGGTTTCAGCTGGCTGGCTGTTCCCAGGGTGAAATCTCTACCTGTTCCCTGCGGCGCAAATAGATTTCTGCCATGTCCCCAATCACTTCCTCCGGCACATCCCATTGACTCCTCGATACATACCAGTCTCGTCGGCGTCGCTGCATTGGAACTCTGTGCCCATGATCGTCCCGCTGGCACCATGGCACTCAAGAAGGGCAGTGCGACTCCTGCGCCCATCCGCCCAATGAAAGCCCTGCGTGAAAGATGTTTTCCAGTAATGAATGCCATTCTTTATACTCCTTCGTTCGTTGCAGCAAGTGACCCAGCATCTGAAACAGGAACCTGCATCATCTGGAAGGGGTCGCTACCTACGATCCCTAAAATGAATGAGGACATCCTGTAGTCACTCGCCTCCGCTTCTTTGACAATTTTTCGTACAGTTGGTTGATCAAAATACTCAATCCGTCTTCCCATCGCATAGGCCAATAGATTGGCTGTAAAACTACGAATGATGGGAATTGGCCGCTTTATTAGTACTTCATTCAAATCCATAGGCGTGTTAATAGCTGTGCCATCATAATACGTGCCGGTCGTATCCAACTCTCTACCGTCTTCTCGAATTCGCCAGGCACCGGTTACATCAAAATTATCCAATGCTAACCCTATCGGATCCATGTACTGGTGACAGGCGTTACATGTGGGGTTGGCTCTATGTATCTCTAACCTTTCCCTGGTGGTAAGAATTCTTCCGTCTTCAGCACCTTCAGTCGCCTCCAACGTCGGTATGTCCGGCGGCGGCGGCGGTGGTGGTGAACCCATAATGACCTCCATGACCCACTTCCCCCTTAACACGGGCGAGGTTCTGTTGGACATCGAAGTCAACATGAGAACACTTCCATGCCCCAGTAGGCCACGTCTGGTCTCATCTTCATAAGTAACTCGCTGGAATTCATTTCCTATGATCCCTTCTATCCCATAGTGGTCGGCAAGCCTCTCATTCACAAATGTGTAATCTGCCGAAACAATCTCCAACAAACTTCTGTCTTCTCTGACCAGGTTTTCGAAAAACAATTGGGTTTCCCGAATCATGTCTTGTTTGAGTTGTCCCGTAAAATCAGGATATAGATAGGGCTCAGGCTCATTCTTTCCAGCTTCCTGTAACCGCAACCACTGCGAGGCAAAACTGGTTGCTAAGTTCCTGGATCGCGGATCCGACAGCATTCGTACAACCTGGGTTTCCAACACATCGGGATCGGAGAGTTTACCCTGATTGGCCATCTCCCTCAGTTCATCGTCGGGACCCGATCCCCAAATGAAGAATGATATGCGTGCAGCCAGGTCACTTTCATTCAACTGATATAGCTGTCCGGGAACAACGTCCTCGGGTTGCTCTTCAAGCCTGAACAAAAATGATGGGCTGGCAAGGATACTTTGTAGCGCAGTCCGGACACCTATCTCAAAGCCAGAATTCTGTGCCGATCGGTCATAAAAATTCATTGGTCCAGCAAGATCCTGGTCAGTTACGGCACGTCTATAGGCTTGTGTAGCTACTCGCGAAATAATCTGCCGCGCACATTCATTCTCTTCGTCTTCGGTGTTCGGATAGCAAGAAAAAATCTTATTCCTGCTTGGTGTTTCCGATACAGGACCAGATGTGTCAGGGCCAGTGACCATTAGATCAGCCAAATGTGGAAGCGCCGTAATTCCATAGTTAGCCCACTGTCGAGCATCCTCTCCTCCCACAAACGACCAATTGAATGGGCTAAGCCGGTCTTCGTAAGGACCTTCGATGCGTTTCACGAAAGCAGCTGCAATTTGATGTTGACCCGCCGAAACAAAAATAGGCTTTGTCTGAATCGGTATCGTCCGGTCGCCATTATGTTCAAGCGCTAACTGAGCCATACCTCTTCCATCAATCGATATATCCAGATCTTGTCCGGGAAGACCTCTACCGAAAAGCGTCTCTATCGAAATGACATACTCGCCATCTGTGGGGAAATCATGCCTGACTACCATACCCCCTCTTGTCCCAAAGGGAGTGCCTTCCAAATGATCCCATGAGTGCTGTGAGACATGGATAGGATTAGTGTATTTAGAAGAAGCTGACAAAGCATCTGGATTCCCCAGTGCAAGGCGACTGACTTCGGCTGCTGCCCTCAGATACGACTCCAATAGAGTGGTAGAAAGACCCTGGGCAGCAGACAGATTATTAAAATTCCCCAGGAATGTGTCTTCTGGAAGCCAGCGACTTGCATCTATTTCCAAATCGAGAAGCTGCAGCACACTTTTTTCATACTCTGCCCGGGTTAATCGCTGGAATCTTCTGACTCCCGGATTTGGATTCGCATCAGCGTTCTGGTCCACCGTTGTCTCTAACTCTTCTACCAGGGCCAGAAGCGTATCAGCGTTCGGCCTCGGCATACCCGGTGGAGGCATCATGCCAGCCCTTAATTTTCGAATCATCTTTTCGGCTGTCTCAGGGTGGTTCGGCGCATTTTCTACCTCGAACCCGGTCAAAGAGAGATTCCCTGTCATCAACGCATCGTTGTGACATACCTGGCAGTATGTCTGAACGACGACTGTGAGATCCTCAGCTTCCATTTCAAGACTGTTAGGAGAATGGATTTCACTAAATTCTGGAGAAAGTTCTGAAGAAACGCTTAATTCCGTCTCCTGATTACCGGGAAATACCAGGATTACCCCCAGCACCAGGGTTGACCCCAGTACTACAGCCAGGACAGCGGTAACGGATTTTTTCATCTAGAGCCTCTATTTATTGAGCTTTTGTTGAGCTTTACGTCCCCACAGGAAAGCTAGCGTATTCCAGCAATCCTAACCAGATACAGCAACCCCCAAACAAGCTCTCAGAAAAGGGTAGATGGCATCACCCGAAGAGTAGCAAAAAAGACCCTTACTTTCTAAGGGTTTGCGATACCTGGAGCCTCCTGGGGAGCCGGCAGATTGTTATCGAGATTGGTAATGTGAACAGCGCTCACTAACCTCCCGCAACTTCAGTAAATACGCGCCATGGCTGGGAGTTTCCATCAATCGGTTATGCTATGGTTGGGAAGCCCATCAGCCAGGTGAAAGTGAAACACGGAATAAGTGTTAACGAATATTTGTACGGAGAGTGAAAATGGAGCTGAAACGTATCAGTCTGGGTCTCATACTAATTGTAACTGCGGTAGTGTCCGCATGCACAGGAGAAAGTGAGCCACCCGTCAGTCGGTTTGAAGTAGCCAAAGGTGGCGACGACCGGAACGGTCCTTATGACGTCATACCAGGTTGGTGGAAGCCGGCGCCGGATCATGATGAGACCTGGACCTGGGGGTCGGCTGCGGGTGTTTGGCCGGACACTCCCGATAGGGTTTTGATAGTGATGTGGGGAGATCAACGTAGACAATCTCGACCGGGAGAAGATAACGAGCGTCAGAGGAATTTCCTCGTAGCTGTCGATCGCGATGGCAATATCACTGAGAATTGGTCGCAGTGGGATTCGCTTTTCAATCGTCCTCATCAGATCTATATCAATCCCTATGATCCTGAGCGTGCCGTATGGGTGGATGAACGAGGCGGAAACGGTGTGCACGAAGCAATCCTCAAGTTCAGCAATGACGGGAGCGAGCTCCTGTTACAAATGGAAGATCCCAATCCGGTGTTTGGTGAAGGCGGACCGAATCCACGTGAAAATCCAAACCCAGGACCGTTGGATTTCGGGCAGAATGCAGTGCTTGCTTTCCTTCCCAATGGCGATTTTTTGTTGGGTGACGGTTACCAGAATGGTCGTGTCGTTCGTTATAATTCGGACGGTAAATTTCTATCCGAGTTCGGATCGGTCGGAAGCGGACCAGGGCAGTTCGATTTAGTCCATGGAATTGCCGTGGACAAAGAGAATCGGGTTTATGTATCAGACCGGAGGAATCACAGGATCCAAATCTTTACTGAAGATGGAACACTCCTCGATGAGTGGCCGAATATCTGGGATCCCGTGGCCATTATGATTGACGTGAACGACTTTGTTTGGATTTTGGATGCGACGTTGAACCGCATTCTCAAGTACGATTTGGACGGTCAATTACTGGATTATTTCGGGACCTATGGCGAGGCGTCATCGCTCGGTCGTCCTGGATTTACCTGTTCAGACAATGCGGCAGTTGCAGAGGCAGGGCTTGATACGGACCATACTGGAGCTTGCGGTGGCTTTTCTCTTCCGCATCAGATGAGTGTTGACTCAGAAGGAAATCTTTACGTGGCACAGTTTGGTGGACCCTGGATTGATAAGTATGTACCAAAACCGGGTGCAGATCCCTCGAGGTTAATCGGTCAACCACTGGGGCATTGATTTCCCAGGGATTTAAAGAATGAGCAATAAAAGGGACCAGAGTAAAAATACATTAGATTTAGCCCATTTCGTTGGAAATCTATAACACACTTTTTAGCACACTCTGATTTCGTGCTTTTAACTCATGGATTCAGTTAACGAATCGGTCACACGGTCTACTGAAAATCCTCGTGTCGGTGGTTCGATTCCGCCCCTAAAATTCATTAATGGGTGACCCTGCATATAAGGGTCGGGGGAGGCTTTCCCCTGTCTTAATAATTACAGTTGCCAGTCCCATACTTAAAAGCTAATTTGGGTGAGGAAAGTAGCCTTTTTACGGTGTTTCCTGACAATAAATTTAGTATCTTCTGGGTATGAATATGAAGAAAGTTAGCTTGGATATGTGTATTCAGTTAATGGTGTGGTGTTTTTTTGGCATGAAAATGTAATCTTTTACAATAATTCATAAGCGGGGGAAATCAATGATGAGATTTTTGCCTAAGGTAACACTTATCGCTATATCTTCTTTTGGCTTTTTTTATTCATCGCAAGCTTCAGAAAATACAATTGAAGGTTATTGGTTTGCTTCAGGTTCTTTAATTGAAATTAAGGTCTGTGAAGAATTAATTTGCGCAGAAATAGTACATGTAATTTCTGATGAGGGAGTGGACCCATTAACTATCTTAGATGAAAATAATGCTGACAGAGAACTTCGAACCCGAACTTTAGTCGGCATTAATTTATTTAATGGCTTTCAGAAAGAGCTTTTATTAAATAAAACTCTAAAGGGTGGCAGAATATACGATCCGAGAAGAGGTAAGTTTTATAATGCGGAATTATCCATGTTAGAAAATGGTAATTTGTTCGTCGAAGGTTGCTTACTATTTCTATGCGACGGAGAAGAATGGTTACCACTTGAGGTAACAATAAATCCAGATGGTTCCAGGCAGGCTACCCCTAAAGATAATCAATCTAAATAGCAGTATATTGCTACCATTTATAACACTGGTATCAGAATGAAGAACTCAATATTTGCTCACTCTATAGCGGTTGCTATTCTTGTATTAGCGGGTTGCAGTCCCGGCAACAATTAGCCATTGGAACTAACCGCTAGTCTGTGCCACTTCTGTGTTTCACTCAACCAGATGTAAGCCATGATTTTGAACCGCGACACCGTCTAAAACTGAGTCGGGGATAATCTGACTGAAGATGTGCCCACCCCTTGTTGGTGAATAGAAGGGTGGGCATGGCAGCTTCCATCTGAAGTCTAATCTGCTGGACGCACTTCCCAAAATTTGAGATCAACTTCTTTAGTCAGGATGTCTACATCCAAAATCACGAAGTTTACAGCACCGTTACTGCAAGCGTCTGTAAAGTAGACATGCGTATTCGATTGATCCCTTCTGAAGGTTCCCATATGTGGAGTACTGATCCGTGTACCGTCCTCTAGAAAGGTGCGACCTTGCCCTACAAGTTTACCTCGAGTGCGATCTTGCGCGTTGGGAAAGCATTCATGAGTGAGGAATGGTGAACCGTACCCTTCAACCTTTCCTTCGAAATCAAAAGAGGTAGACTCTTCATTGATTGTCATCCTAGTAATTTTGAGTTTTCCGCGACCGTCTGGGTTTGAAAGATCCATTAATTAACTCCTAATAAGAAATGTGATTAAAACAACTACACTTATTCTACAGTGGTGTTGTTACAGTTTTGCAATGATATGAGTTAAAAGTTTCTATTTACTCATGAGTAAAGCATACCGCAGATGATAGCGTTTCGTCGTTAAAACACGATGACGGTTCGAGCTTACTTCCTATGGTATACGGCGAATTTGATCCTGATTCAGAACGACAAGAACAGCGTTAAAATTTCACCAACTTTATAAATAGCCAAATTTGATACCCACAAATACTCATATTTTTATGGTGTCGGGTTTTCATCCCGGCAACAGGGGTTCGAAACCCCTAGGGGACGCCACTTTATTATCAATAGATACAATAACTTACGAGACTTTTTCGAATTTTTGTAAGTTTTGCAAAGTCTGAAAATCGTATTCTTCGCCAGTTTGTTTTTTCTCAGGCATAAAAAAGGAGCCTAATGGCTCCTCTTTTCACTCGCTCTCTCTTAGCTGATTTGCACCTGAGAGTTTAACCTGGACGGGTTATGCAGTTTTTCTAGTTGCCAACCCCATACTTAAAAGCTAATTTGGGAAAAATCTGAAAGAAAATAGATTTTCAGCTTTTTAAGGGGTAATACTTCAAGTATCTTCTGG
>Ga0207962_1000867_pt1 | contig 10355 bp, 4 predicted proteins | sample Knorr_S15_td_AAI_FD_185603 | JGI IMG/M metagenome (GOLD analysis project Ga0207962, IMG submission 185603) | Marine microbial communities from Southern Atlantic Ocean transect - Knorr_S15_td_AAIW_ad_750m_LV_A (SPAdes) (version 2) | ecosystem: Environmental > Aquatic > Marine > Oceanic | place... | reverse complement strand
GTCCGGTGTCCGTGGACGCCGTCTCCGACCAGTCGCTGAGTGCTGCGGCGCCGGCCGATCCGGCGCCCCGACCACCGACGGCGACGGTGCTCGCCGTGCTGGTAACCCGTGACCCCGGACCGGCCTTCGATGCCGTCATGGAGGCCCTGGCCGCCCAGGACCACGCCCGCCTGGAGGTGCTGGTGGTCGACGTCGGCGATGCGCCTGCGGCTGGCAGGGCTGCGGCGGTAGCCCCGGCAGCAGCCCCGTTGCTGGAACGCGTCGGGCGCGTCCTGCCGGGCTCGACCGTCGCCCTCCTGGACGAGAACCCCGGCTTCGGGGCGGCCGTCGCCGCCGGCCTGGCCGCCCGACCGGTCGGTATGACGCCACGCTTCCTGCTGCTGCTGACCGACGACGTCCTGCTGGGCGGCACGGCGGTCCGACGCATGGTGGAGGAGGCCGTGGAGGCCAACGCCGGCATCGTCGGAGCCAAGGTGCTGGGGTCCGAGGGGGGCCGCACCCTGGACGACCTGGGGACCTCGGTGGACCGGCTGGGGACTCCGGTTCCGCTGGTGGGGCCCGGTGAGATTGACCAGGGCCAGTACGACACGGACCGGGACGTGCTGGCTGTGGCAGGTGCGGCGGTGCTGGTCCGCTCCGACCTGTTCGAGGCACTCGGCGGCATCGACCCGGAGGTGCATGGCAGCGACGGCATCGTGGAACTTTGTTGGCGTGCCCGGCTGCTGGGGGCCACCGTGGCCACGGCGCCCACCGCCGTGGCCCAGCGCATTGACGCCGGTGATCGTTGGCCGGCGGGTCGCCCTGAGGGCGGGAAGGGAGACCAGCCGGGAGATCCTCCGGGAACCCATGGAGGGGTCCGGTCGGCAGTGACCCACCGGGCCCGGAACCGCCTCCGGATGGTGCTGGTCTGCCATCGGCCGCCCCAGGCCGCGGCGGCCGTCATCGGCCTGCTGGCCGCCACGGTCGCCGGGGCGGTCTACGGCCTGGCGACCGGGAGGTTCCGCCACGCCCTCGGGCTGGTCGGGGCCTGGCCCTGGAACCTGCGCCGCCTCTCGTCTGCCCGGCGTCGCCGCCGCCTCATGCCGACCCCCGACCCGTCGGCCGTTGCCGACGTGGCCAGCCTCGAGGTTCCCCACCGGGCCTTCTGGCGGGCGGTCACCGGACGGGACCTGACCGGCACCGACGACCGTTCGCCCAGCCAGGTGCGCCTGCACCGACTCTGGTCGATGCTGCTGGGTCCCGGCGGGATGGCCCTCATGGCATCAGCGGTGGTCATCGGCTTCGGGTCCAGGGCCCTGGTCGGCAACGGCCTCCCGGCGGTCGGCCGCATGCAGCCGCTGCCTGCCGACCCGATGGACCTGGTCAGGTCGTGGTGGCTGGGCTGGCGGCCCACCGGCACGGGCAGCACGGTGGTCGGGCCCGACGGCCTTGCCGTCATCGGGCTGCTGGACGGCCTCTGGCCGTGGGGGAGCGACCTGCTATGGGCCCTCGTTGTGCTCGCCGCCCTCCCGGTGGGCGCACTCGGGGTCTGGCGGCTGGCCCAACCGGTGGGCGGCGGTCGGTCCCGGGCGGTCGCCGTGCTGGTCTACCTGTCCGTCCCGGTGCCCTACGACGCCCTGCGGGCCGGTCGGCTGGCACCGATCGCCGCCTTCGCCGTGGTTCCCTGGGTGGTCCGTCGTCTGGCAGGAGCGCAGGGGGTCGCCCCCTACGGAATCCGTGGCGGTGACGCCGGACCCGGAACCCGCCTCCGCGGCCTGTGGTCCGAGGTGCTCGTGACTGGCCTGGTGCTGGCTGCGGCCGTCGCCGTGGATCCGACGCTCGCCGTGCCGGTCTCCATGGTGGTCGTAGGCCTGGTCGTGGGCACGGTCCTGGCCGGGAGTATCGCCGGCCTGTGGCGACTGCTGCTGGTTACCGCGGTCGGCATCGCCGTGGCAGCGCTGCTGCACCTCCCGCTGCTGCTCGAGCTCCTCGCCGGCCGATCCATCGGGTCGCTGGTCATCCCGGTCGACTGGCCGGTCCACGGGGTGGGCACGGCCGAGATGTTCCGCCTGGACACCGGCGACTTCGGTCTTGGCCTGTTCGGGATGGCCCTGCTCGTCCTGCCGGTCATCGCCCTGCTGGTCGCCCGGGGTCGCCACCTGGCCATCGCCCTCCGGGCGTGGTTCGTGGTCGCCGCCTCGTGGTCCGCCGTCTGGATCGTGGACCAGGGCTGGTGGGACGGACCGACGCCCGAGCCCGGTGCCCTCCTCGTACCGGCAGCCGTGGGCCTAGCCTGGGCCGCAGCTGTGGGCGTCGCCGGCCTCGGCTCGGACCTGCTGGGTGGCGGCCAGAGCCCAGCGGCTGATTCCCGGGATGGCCGTTCACGTCGAGAGCCTGACCGCCGCCTCCGGCAGGTCGCCGTCGGCGTGGCGGGCCTCTCCCTGACCGTGGCCGTCCTGCCCGTGCTGGTCGGTTCGATCGACGGGGCGTGGGGTACGGCGCGCGACGACCTCCGTGCAGCGGTGCCGTTCATCTCGACAGGACCGGTCGACGGCGAGACGATCCACGGCGGTGTTCCCCGGGCCCTCTGGCTCGGCGACCCGTCGGTGCTCCCGGCGGCCGGAATCCCACTCTCGGGTGGATTCGGCCCTGATGGCCACCTCCTGGACGGCCTGCATGGAGGGTCTCGCCTGGCCATGGCGGTCACCGACGGACGGCCCGACCTCCTCGACCAGTGGCCCATGGAGCCGACAGAGGGCATGGCCTCGATCAGGGCGTCGGTGCTGGACGCCATGGCCGGCGACACCAGCCGCCTCGGGGCCCGGCTGGCGACGTGGGGCGTGGGCTGGGTGGTGCTGGTCGAGCGTTCCACGCCGGTGCCCCAGCCGGCACGCGAGGTCCCGGTGCCGGACCGTCTGGCCGGGGCCGTGTCGCGCCAGCTGGACCTGGAGCGCATGGAGGGCATCAACAGGGCGGTGACCGTCTACCGCAGCACCGTGGTGGAGGCGCCCCTGGCGGTTGTCCGGGACCGGAATCGTCGGGCCGTGCCGGTCCCGGTGACCCGGGAGGCCTTCGACCGGCGGGTGGTGACCGCCTCGGCCGACGGAGCGCTGAGGTGGGCGATCGGCCCGGATGCCGCCTGGCGCTTCGTGGTCGACGGTGTCACCCAGCCACTGGTCGCAGACGACGCCACCCCGACCCGGCTGGACCACCCGTCGGTCCGGGTGGCCAGGGACACGGTCGGGGTGCTGGAGCTGGACGGATCCCGCTCCAGGGGTCGTCGGTCGGTCCAGGTGGTCCTGGTCGGCGTGGTGCTCCTGCTGGCCAGCTGGGCCCGTACCGCCCGGGAAGCTCGTGAGGGCCGCGTCAGGGGGAGCCACTCCGTTCCCATAGCCGATGCCCCCCGCTATATCCATGCCCTCTACCGGGAACACCGACCGTGAACGCCCACCGGTCACCGGCCCTGGTGGTGCTGCTGGCGCTGCTGATCGGCTCCCTGTCCCTGGGAGTGGAAGCTCCGGGCGACGTCCGGGAGGCACCGCCGGCGGTGGCCCGGACGGCCATGTCGCTGGCCGGACAGTCCTCGGACCTCTGGTTCTGCATCGGCCCGACCGACGCCCTGGAGGGGATCAGGGACCGGGTGGTGCAGGTGGCGAGCATCGCAGCCGGACCCACCGACGGTCGGGTGATCGTCGTCGACGACCGGGGTCGGGCCGTGGAGCGGGCCTTCCGGTTGGATGCCGGTGACAGGCTGGAGATCCGACCCGGCCGGTTCGTGCCCGGGTCGGCCTTCGCCGCCGTGACCGTAGAGGTACCCGGAGGGGCCGTCGTCGTCGGACAGCGCATCGAGGGCGATGGTGTCGACCACCGCCCGTGCCTGACCCGCACCTCCGGGACCTGGCTGGTGCCGTGGTCCACCACCGCCCGGCCGGGCAACCGGGTGTGGCTGCTAATGCACAACCCGTTTCCGGCCTCGGCGGTCGTGGACCTGCGGTTCGTCGGCGACATAGGTCGCCGCGAGACCCTCGACTCCCAGGGGATGGTGGTGGCCGGCCGGTCGCTGGTCGCCTACGACGTGACGGAGCGCATCTCCGACTCGGCCGTGGTCTCGGCCCTGGTCGATGTGCGTGTCGGCCAGGTGGCGGTGGCGCGGCTCCAGTTGGCAGATGGTGAAGGTCCCACGGGGCTCAGGGGGTTGGACCTGGCGCCAGGCCTGCCCGAGGCCCGGTCGCGGTTGTTCGTTCCCGGCGTCGGCCCGGTTGCCGGGTCAGGAGGCGACCTGTCGGTCGTGGTGTTGAACCCCGGCGAGGACACCGTAGAACTCGAGGTGGTCGCCCGGACGTCGCCGTCCGACGGGTTCGTGGAGCCCTGGCCTGTGGTCCTGCGGGCCGGGCAGCGCCACGTCGTGGACCTCGGCGACGGGAGGCTGGACGGCGTTGGTACGTTCGGGATCGAGGTCCGGACCCTGGACGACCAGCCGGTGGCGGCATCGCTGGTCCGTCGGGGAGTTGTCGCTGACGAGGCCGCCGGCGAGCAGGCAGCCACCGGCCAACTGGCCGTTCCCGACCTCGCCGTGCGTCCGGCCGTCGCCGTGGTGGCGCGCGGCTGGCTGGTCGACCTGGGCGAGCGGTTCGAGAGCACCGGGGACATCCTGGCCGTGGCCAACCCGGCCGGTTCCAGCATCGCCATCCTCGAGGTGAAGGTGCTGGCCGGGCGGGCACCGGAGGGCCTTCCGGCCGTGGTCGAGCTGGATCCCGGGACCCAGGTGGTGTTCCCCCTGGGAGCGGGTGGGCCCGTGATCCTGGCCGTGGAGTCCACCTCGCCGGTGGTGGCGTCGGTCCGGGAGTCCTCGCCGGCCGGGTCCACGGCCGGTGTGGCCGTGGCGGTGGTAGGTACTGAGGACTGGCCCGCCACTGGCTAGCTCACCCGCCGGCGTCGCAGCCGTCGGGCGTTGAACCGGGCTGGCGGAGCTCGGCCAGGCTCTCCCAGAGGTGAGTGGCCGTCACCGGACCCAGGTGGTGGTCGCGCACCACGCCCACCCCGTCCACCAGGAGCACCATGGGTACGGCATCGACGGCGTACCGGTCGTGCAGGTCGCGTCGCTCTCCGGCCTCGACCTCCTGGAACGCCACCGCCTGGCTCTCCAGAGGTCGGGCGACCTCGACCACCGACCCGCATGTATCGCATGTCGCCGATGTGAACACGGCGACCAGCCAGGGAGCGTCGGGGCGGTCGAAGTCGCGGCGGTCCAACTGCTGGGGTACAGACCAGCCCGTACGGACCGGGGCATCGGGACGCCGACGCTGCACCAGGTGGGCCAGGGTGCCCGCGGTGGCGGCCACCAGAACGAGGAGCAGGAGTCGGTCCACGGGTGGACCCGTCAGTCGGTGCTTGCCGGATCGCTGACGGCCGCCTGAGCACCGTCACTCGTCGAGCCGGACCCGTCATCTGCGTCCGTCAGGCCCGTCGTGTCACCGGCGTCCGTCGGGCCGGACGCGTCATCGGAATCCACGCCGGCGTCCGTGCCGGCGATGGGGTTGGCGGCGAGCCCCACCAGGCGGCTGACCTCCTCTCCGCTGATCGTCTCGTGCTCCAGGAGTGACCGGGCGATCAGGTTGAGGGCGTTCCGGTGTTCGGTGAGCAGCTTGTGGCAGCGGTCCTCCTGGTCGGTGAGGATCCGCTGGACCTCCTCGTCGATGAGCCGGGCCGTGTGGTCGCTGTAGTCGCGGCTGTGCAGCAGGTCGTCGCCCAGGAACACGTGGCCCTGGCTGCCCCATGCCATCGGGCCGACCCGGTCGCTCATGCCCCACTCCCTGACCATCCTGCGGGCCATCGCAGTGGCATTTATTAGGTCGCTGCCAGGGCCACTGGAATGGACGCCGAAGACCAAGTGTTCAGCGACGCGCCCACCCAGTGAAATCACCAGGTTGTCCTTCAGCCAGTCCTCGCGGGCAGTGAGGCGATCCTTCTCCGGCAACTGCATGGAGTAGCCCAGCGCCATGCCGGTCGGAATGATCGTCACCTTGTGGAGAGGGTCGGCCGTCGGGAGCACGGCGGCGCACAGGGCGTGGCCCGCTTCGTGATAGGCGGTGTGCTCTTTTTCCTCCGGTGTCATGGCCATCGACTCGCGCTTTAGCCCAATTAGGGTGCGGTCTCTCGCCTCTTCGAAGTGGTCGGGCCGGATGCTGTCCTCACCGGTCCGAACCGCGATGAGGGCGGCCTCGTTCACCAGGTTGGCCAGGTCGGCGCCACTCATTCCAGGTGCCCCACGGGCCACCACGCCCAAGTCAACGTTGTCGCTGATCTTCTTGCCCTTCGTGTGGACCTCCAGGATCTTGCGCCGGTCCTCCAGTTCGGGGAGAGGGACCACGACCTGGCGGTCGAAGCGGCCTGGTCGCAGCAACGCCGGGTCGAGGATGTCGGGCCGGTTGGTGGCAGCGATCATCACGATGCCCTCGGAGGACTCGAAGCCGTCCATCTCGGAGAGCATCTGGTTCAGCGTCTGCTCGCGCTCGTCGTGACCGCCGCCCAGGCCGGCGCCGCGCTTGCGGCCGACCGAGTCCACCTCGTCGATGAAGATGATGGCGCTGCCCATCTTGCGGGCCGTCTCGAACAGGTCTCGGACCCGGCTGGCTCCCACGCCGACGAACATCTCCATGAAGTCGGAACCGGTGACCGACAGGAACGGCACCCCGGCCTCGCCGGCCACCGCCCTGGCGATGAGCGTCTTGCCGGTTCCCGGCGGGCCGACCAGCAGCACGCCCTTGGGGACCCGGGCGCCGATCTCGGCGAACTTCTCGGTGTCCTTCAGGAAGTCGACCACCTCGCGGATCTCCATCTTCACGCCCTCGTAGCCGGCCACGTCGTCGAACGTGGTTCCGGGCCGTTCCGAGGAGTAGGTCTTGGCCCGCGACCGGCCAATGGACATCATCCCGCCCATCTGGCCCTGGGCCCGGCGGCTCATCCACCAGAAGAAAAGGATGATCAGGCCCACGGGCAGCAGCAGCGGCAGCCATGCCTGGAGGAACCCGGGTTGCGGTGTCTCGAAGAGCACGGCTGCACCGCTGTCGGCCAGCAGCCGCCGGTCGTCTATGGAGAGCTCCAGGGGGCCCGCGGTGACGTGGACCACGCCGTCGACGTCGGTGAACTCGATCTTCCCGGTGAGGTTGTCGACCAGGACGTCGGTGACCTCGTGGACGGCCACTCGGCTCAGGAACCGGTCGTAGGTGACCTCGTCGGTTTCGGGGGCGGGGAGGAAGTTGGGGAAGACGAGGGCGGAGGCGAAGAGGCCCAGCACCAGCCAGATGCCCCAGCGGGGCCAACCCTGGTCGCGTCCCGACCGGTTGCCCGTCGCCGATTGACCACTCGGTCGCTCGGAGCGCCTACCGGACGGCCTCGCACCCCGCTTGTCGGATCGTTCCGCCATGCCTCCATGGTACGGGGGACCTGTGTCGGACAGGCCTCGGCCCGGCTACGTACGGACGTGGGTGGTCCGGATCCGGCACAGACCGGGCACGGCGACGACCTCCGGTCCGGGGCCCCTCGCTAGGGTTCGCCCGATGGACGGCGCCACCCCCGAGGAGAACTCCACCGGGCGCGCCAGCGGCGCCATCCCCGAGGAGGGCTCCACCGGACACGCCTGGGGCGTCGGCCACGTGGTGGCCGGCGTGGTCATCGGGACGGTGGCCAGTGTGGTGGCGGCCGGGATCATATTCACTGCCGGCGGATACGAGGAGGCTGACGTCCTGCCGCTGTCCATGGTCGCCGTCATGCAGGCCGCCCTGTGGATTGGCCTGCTGGGGGTCCCGCTCTGGCTTGTGGCCGCCCGGGGCGTGCGTTGGGCCGACCTGGGCTGGGGGGCCACGGCCTCCGATGTCTGGCAGGGCCTGGGGATCGGCGTCGTCACCCAGGTGGCCGTCGTGCCGGCCATCTACGTGCCGATACTGCTGCTGACCGACGACCTGGACGTCTCCGGACCCGCCCGGGAGCTGGTCGACAAGGCCACGGGTAGCGGCATCCTGCTGCTGGTCCTCTCGGTCGTGGTCGGCGCCCCGATCGTGGAGGAACTCTTCTTCCGCGGGCTGACCCTGCGTGCCCTGGAGGCCCGGATGCGTCCCCGGGTCGCCCTGGTCGTCTCTGCCCTGGTGTTCGGCGCCGTGCACCTGCAGGTCCTGCAGTTCCCGGCCCTGGTCGCCATCGGCCTGGTGTGTGGCTGGCTGGCGCAGCGCGACGGTCGGCTCGGACGGGCGATATGGGCCCACCTGGGGTTCAACGGGGTGACGGTCCTGATGCTGCTGGTCGCAGTTCCCGTCGGATGAGCGATCCCACCCCGCTGCCCGTTCCCGAGGCTGCGTCTCCCACGTCTGGGCCCATAGCCGAGACGGCCGGTCCGGGCGCCGATGACATGGCCAGCCCGCTGGCTGCCGCCGTGCGACGCATCCCCCTCACCACGTGGGTGAACTGGTTCCTGGTGGGGGGCAGCGTCCTGTTCGTTCTCTGGGTGGTCAACCCGGACGGCCTGCTGTTCACGAGGTCCACCCCGACCGGCGGAGACCTCGGAGCGCATGTCTGGGGGCCGGCGTACATACGCGACGAGCTGCTGCCCCGGTTCCGCCTCACCGGGTGGACGCCCGACTGGTACGCCGGGTTCCCCGCCTACCACTTCTACATGGTCGTCCCGATGCTGGTCGTCGTGGCCGTGGACGTGGGCCTGGCCACGCCGCTGCTGGTGGTGGTGCTCCCGGCCATCGGCCTGGCTGCGGCACGACTCGTCCGCAACCGGTCGGCCGGCTGGCTGACTCGGCTGGGCTTGCTGGGGGCGCTCAGCGTGCTCGTGGTTCCCGTCCACTACGGCATGGCCATCAAGTGGGTGACGGTGGTCGGGCTGGTGGTGATGCCGGCGGCAGGCTGGCTGACCGGGCGCCTCGCCGGCCTGCCGTTCCCCGGGCCGGCTCTCACAGCGGTGGCCACCCTGCCCTTCGTGTTCGACAGGTCGTTCAACATCATGGGCGGCAACCTGATGTCGACCATGGCCGGCGAGTTCGCCTTCACGCTGGCGGTGGCGGCCTGCCTCGTCTACATCGGCCTCATGGTCCGGGGCCTGGAGACCGGCCGGGGCCGGGCCGCGGCTGCCGTGCTGCTGGCCCTCACCGGGTTGTTCCACCTGCTGGTCGCCTTCTACGCCCTGGTGGCCTCTGCGGTCGCCCTGCTGGTGCGCCCGAGCCGGGAGGCCCTGCGCTGGCTCCTCACCACGGGCCTGGTGGCCGGCCTCTGCTCGGCGTTCTGGGTCCTGCCCTTCTGGTGGCAGCGGGACCACCTGAACGACATGGCCTGGCACAAGCTCACCCGGTTCCGTTCCTACCTGCTGGACCGCGACCACCTGGCGGCTGACTTCCTCACCAACGATCCACCGCTCCAGGTGGCGATCCTCATCGCCGTCGTCGGGCTGGTCGCGTCGATCGCCTTCCGTCGCCGGCTGGGCTTCGTGCTGGCCGGCTCGGCGATCCTCCTGGGCCTGGCCTTCGTCCACCTCCCGGAGGGGCGCCTCTACAACGGCCGGATCCTCCCCGCCTACTACCTGAGCATCTACCTGCTGGCCGCCATCGGCGTGGCCGACGTGCTGCGGCTCCTGGGCCGGGTGGTCGACGGCATCCGGCGCTCGGCCGGTGGCCGACCCGGGAGGCTCGTCAGCGGCGGGGGAGCGGTGCTGGCCTTCCTCGCCCTGATCGCCTACCTGGGCATGCCGTTGAGGGTCCTGCCGACCGGCTCCATGTCGGGCAACACCTATTCGTGGTTGGGCTTCCAGACCGAGGAACTCAACCTGGGCAGGTCCTGGGTTCGCTGGAACTTCGACGGCTACGAGAACAGGGTGGGCGACACCACGGGCGGCGGCTGGGAGGAGCAGCGCGCGCTCACGGCGACGATGCTCGGGATCGCCGAGGAGCACGGCTGTGGACGGCTGCTCTGGGAGTACCACAGCGACCTCGTGCGGTACGGCACGCCGATGGCCCTGATGCTCCTTCCGCACTGGACGGACGGCTGCATCGGCTCCATGGAGGGCCTCTACTTCGAGGCCTCCACGACGACGCCCTACCACTTCCTGGTCCAGTCGGAGCTCTCCATCTCGCCGTCCCGGGCCCAGCGGGGGCTGCCCTACCGGGGCTTCGACCTGGATGCCGGGATCGACCACCTCCGGCAGCTCGGCGTCCCCTACTACGCGGCCTTCTCGGAGCGGGCGGTGGCAGAGGGGCGTGGGCACGCGGACCTGACCGAGTTGGCCACCAGCGGCCCCTGGACCGTGTTCGCCGTCGCCGGTGCCGAGCTGGTGGTTCCCATGCAGGTGGAACCGGCGGCCTTCACGGGCGTAGGGCACGCCG
>Ga0207962_1000866_pt1 | contig 10366 bp, 4 predicted proteins | sample Knorr_S15_td_AAI_FD_185603 | JGI IMG/M metagenome (GOLD analysis project Ga0207962, IMG submission 185603) | Marine microbial communities from Southern Atlantic Ocean transect - Knorr_S15_td_AAIW_ad_750m_LV_A (SPAdes) (version 2) | ecosystem: Environmental > Aquatic > Marine > Oceanic | place... | reverse complement strand
GGGTTCGTCTTCGGGTTCTTCGGTGGGTTCGTCTTCGGGTTCTTCGGTGGGTTCGTCTTCGGGTTCTTCGGTGGGTTCGTCTTCGGGTTCTTCGGTGGCGTCGGGGTCCTCACCGTCGGTCAACTTCTGCCAGCGGTCTAGCGCAGTGCGCCATTCGGCCTCGGCAGCCGCCACGGTCTCGGCCCCGGAGCCGCTGTCTTGGGCCTGCTTGAGCGCCTCGGTCGCCTGGTCTTTACCCTTCTCGGCCCGGATTAACTTTCGGGCCAGTTCGGCCTCGGCCTCCGCAGCCTCGGCCCGACGATTGAAGAGAAGCAGGGCCTGGCGTGTCTCATCGTCCATCTCCACCATGGTCCCCAATCATTGCCGTTTCCGATGTCTGTCCCACCCTCACCACGAGGCAGACCGCTACAACAGCGGCCTGACCTCCTCACCGAAGGCGGCTAACTGGTCGAGATACTCGTCAAAAGTACGGCTGCGGAACTTGAGGTGGAAGACGTTGGCGCCGACCTGCCGGTCGGCCCGCAACGACTCGGCAATTCGTTCGGCCGAGCCGGTCAGCCATGCTGACGGCAGATCCTCGGGCGGGTCGCCGATATAGCCCCATGGCGGCATGATCCCGATGTCGAAGGCCGCCCCCTCTCGCCCGGCCTCGGTGGCGGACTTGTGGATGGTGTCGATGATCTCCGGGTACTGGTCGCGGGGGTTGCCCATCGGGATGTAGCCGTCGCCGCGGCGTCCCACCCGGCGCCACGCTGCCGGACCCGACCCACCGATCCAGATAGGAAATTCGCCCGACGGAGGGCCCGGCGCGATACCCACCTCGGCGTAGTCGAAGAGGTCACCCCGGTGAGTGACGTGGCGGCTGGCGAACGCGCCGCGGACCGCATCGAGACACTCGTCGAGAATGGCGCCCCGCCGGGAAAACTCGATGCCCAGGGCAGCGAACTCTCCCTCGACGTGACCTGCTCCGACGCCGAGGATGGTCCGGTCTCCGCTGAGTTGGGACAGGGTGCCGAACGCGCTGGCCGTGACCAAGGGGTGCCGGTAGGCGGCGACCCAAACCACCGACAGCAGTCGGATCTTCTCGGTCATTGCTCCCAGCCAGGCCAGAGTGGCTACGGGGTCATACCAGGTGGTGCCCATGTGGGCGGCGTAGTCATCGTCCGGTATGGCCACGTGGTCACACACGCCGATGAAGTCGAGGCCAGCCGCCTCAGCAGCCTGGGCCACCGCGACCAACTCCGAGGGACCAGCGTCGTCCTCCCAAGGGTCGACCAGGGTGCGGGTCAGAGTCTGGACGGGCAACTGGATCCCGTAGAGCGCCTCACCTTCGGCTACCACGTTGGTCATCGGTCCTCCCCGCCCCGTGGGGGTCAGGATGGCACGTCCGGTCCCACCCGTTCAGCCTGCGGGGTGGAGCAGGGTGTGGGCCCTGTTCGAGTCCCACTCGCTGACCGGGTCGTAGTAGATGGGCCTAGTCAGGCGGGGACAGGGCTAGGGCCGCCGCCTCGGCGTCGGCCATGACCGCTGGAAGGTCGTTGAGGTGGCGTTCGGTGGCTCCACCGTCACCGAGGAAGCAGAAAGTCATGCGGTGTACTGGCAGTCCAGTGGCCCGTTCGAGGGCAAGTGTGTAGGCGCCACCCTGGAGCCGGTAGCGGTCGACCTTGGCGTCGAGTTCGACGTCCTCGTGAAAGACGTCGGTTTTGTAGTCAACGACGATCAGGCCGTCATCTTCGCGGTAGACGAGGTCGACGTAGCCCTCGAGGAGGAGCTCGTCGTCAAGCGGGACAGCCACGAAGAGTTCTCGCCAGTGGTCGGATGCTGCTGCGGCTTGGACCGAGGGTGAGGCAAGAGCAGCGGCGACATTGATGGCGACCGCATCGGGATCGACGTCCTCGGCGGCTGCCGCCGCACGGGCGTCGGCGATGCCGTCACTCCTTAAGTCGGTGACCTCGAGGGCCTGGTGCACGGCACGCCCGATGGCCGTGCCGTACCGTCCGGCCTCGCCGTGTCGTCGGGGCTCGAAGGGTTCTTCGGCGGGTTCTTCGGCGTGGCCAAGGGAGGTTGCGGCCACTGTCCTGCTACGGGCGCCATCGAGGTGAATGCGTTCGAGTGTGTCGTTCCATTCGTCCTCGTCAGGAATCGGCGTGGTGGCCGGTGGGGGATCTTGGGTGTACGGGTGCAGCGTTGGTTCGAAGCGGACGGCGCCCTCGTCGATGCCTTCGAGTTCGAAGAGGAGGCGGGCCGACGATACGTTGATCGCTTTTTTCGGCGGGCTCTTGGTCGTTTTGTGGTGCAGTGAGACCACGAGGTGGTCTCGGGCACGGGTGGACGCGACGTAGAGCAGTCGGAGGCGTTCGAGGCACTCGAGGCGCTCTGCCCAGTCGATCTGGCGCCGGTGGGTGGCGTTGGCCACCCCGTTCGAGAAGAAGATCCCGACTCCTTCATCGTCGGGGAACGACAACCCGAGTCCTCCAGTTGGTCGCCCCGAACCCAGGTCGGCGAGGATGCAGATCGGAAACTCGAGGCCCTTGGCGGAGTGCATCGTCAGGACTCGGACGGCGTCGTCGTCGGCATCGGGAACGAAATGCTCGTCAAGAGAGATCTCATCGGCGGCGTGTAGCCGACACCAGTGGAGGAAGCTCCGGAGGTTGCCGCCCTGCGCCTCTTCAAAGGTGCGGGCCGAGTGGACGAAGGTTCGCAGTCGCCGCCAGGTGTCGCGGGGGCGGTCGCCACACAGGGCTAGGGCCTGTGCCCTTCGGTCGCGGACGACCCTCTCGACGATTTCGGCGGTCCCGGTCCAGCGTCGGGCCTCGTGCAACTCGGATAGCCAGGTCATGCCGGCCACCACTGGGTGCTCGTCGTGTAGGCCGTGGTCACCGGGCCGTTGGTGGTCCCAGCGGCCGTGGGCGAGCATGAACTCCAGCAGGTCGTCGTCGCCGCAGCCGAACAGGGGCGAGCGCAGTGCCGCGGCGAGAGCGAGTTCGTCGGTGGGATCGTCGATCGCACGCAGGACCGTGACAAGGTCGACAAGTTCGTCGGTCACGTGCGGGTCGAGGCCCGCCTCGATGCGGTGCGGCACTCCGGCCTCGCCGAGTGCCTTGGCGAGCGCAGCGACCGGGCGCTTGCGTCGGACCAGGATGGCGATATCGCACGGACTGCAGGGCATTTCCCTCGTCAGGTCCGGGCCACCCGCAGGGTCCTTTTCTTCCCTGACAACGGTCCAACCCTCAGCGAGTGCGGTAGTCACCGCCGCCACGATGTCTGCGGTCTCGCGAATGGGGACGTTCGACTCACTGTGGTCGGCGTCGGCGCCGAGCAGGCTGACGGAGGGGCCGATGTCGACCTTCTCGCGGACCGCTGCCAAGGGCTGGTACTCGGGCTGGGCGTCTTCCTCGTAGCGAATGAGCTCGCCGAAGACTCGGTTCACCCAGTCGATGATCGGTGCCGTAGTCCGGAAGTTGTGCTCGAGGCTGAGCGTGTGCTCGCCGAACGCCGCCCGGGCGCGTAGATAGAGGGAGATGTCAGCTCGTCGGAAGCCGTAGATGGACTGCTTGGGGTCGCCGACGAAAAAGAGCGAGCCGTCGACCGGTCGTAGCGCCGCCCAGTCGTTGGCGTTGCCGGTCGGGTCTGCGATGAGGGCTGCCAGTTCGATCTGGAGCGGATCGGTGTCTTGGAACTCGTCGAGCAGGAGCCGCTCGTAGCGTCGGCTCAGGTTTGCCCGGACGGTCGGGCCATGGGTGGAGTCGGTCAGGACCTTCCGTGCCAGTACCAGGAGGTCGTGGAAGCTAAGAACCCCCTGCTGTCGTCGTCGCGTCGCCGCCCTGATCGTGCTACGCCCGATCACCTCGATGAGTCGATCGAGGACCTCGTCTACGAAGCGTTCTCGTTCGGTACTCAGGTGGGCGGCGACAGCCTTGAGTCGGGTACGGACATCGCCGATCTCGACGCCGTTGCACCAGTTCGACTGATTACCGGAGTTACCGACAGCCTTGATCGTTTCCAGGTCTCGGAGTTCGGCGACGATCTCGGCGTCGTCGAGGGCGACTTCCTCGAGCCGGTCGGTGAAGGTCTCGATGCGCCGGAACCGCACGATCATCGAATCGTCGGGCACGTGACAGAAGGTGTGGAGTTCGAGGATCGCCCTTAGGTCGGCGACGGCCCTCCCGAGGTCGATCGAGGTGGGATCGGGGGTAGGAGCCAGCCGCTGCTCGAGGAGGTCCCAGTTGGCGTCGAACTCCCGGGCCAGCTTCCGGAGTGTCTTGAGTCGGATGCCGAGCCCGAGCACTGCAAGGAGAATGGGCGCCTGGTCCGGGTCCTCGAGGAGCTCGCCCACGGTCTCTGACCAGCGTTCGTCGAAGTCGACCAGAGCCGACACGTCGTCGAGGAGCTCGACCGCTGGCGGCAGTCCGGCCTCGATGGGGTGCTCGATCAGGATCCGCTGTGCGAACGAGTGCAGGGTGCAAAGGGCGGCACCGTCGAGTTCAATCAGGGCGGTTCGGGCGAGCGAGGCTTCATCGTCGGTCCCACGTGCGAGGTCTTCAAGGCTGTGCCTGACCCGGTCGCGTAGTTCGGTTGCTGCCCGATCCGTGAAAGTGATGGCGGCGATGCGCTCCATGGGTAGGCCGTCGAGCACGAGTGCGACGATTCGATCGACAAGCGCACTCGTCTTGCCGGAGCCGGCGCCGGCCTCGACGAACAGGGTTTCGTTGAGGCGCTCTCGGATCTGCTGGCGGGCTGAACGATCAGGCATCGGTTATCTCCGTGATGAGGTCGCCGATGAGGTCTCGATACGGACCGAGGATTGGGTCGGTGCGCTTGACGGCCCAGCGGGAGGTGCGCTCTTTGACGAAGCGCCCGTCGGGGCTGCAGTAGGGGCATCCCCGGCCGAACTCAGTCTCGGGTGGACGTGCCGGGAATATCCCCTGCTCGATGCCGTCCGCGATGACTGTCAGGACCTTGTCGAACCGTGCTCGGATCTCAGGGGTCAGCGTGTAACCGATCGGCTCATCCCGATGGCCGAAGAACCAATAGCGCGAGATAATCGCAGCAGCATTGAAGGCGGTGCCCACCGCCAATCCATAGATGCCCAACTGCAGGTGCTCACCGCCGCCGTCAGGGGTCTCGGGCGTGATGTCCTCGAAGGGGGAGCGCAGGCCGGTCTTGTAGTCGGTGACCACGACACCGTGGTCACCGATCCGGTCGACGCGGTCGACATTGCCGGCGAGTGCCAGGCGGCGGCCGTCGGGGAGGGGGTGCAGGTACGGGTCGGTGCCGTCGCGTCCGAAGGCCCACTCGGTGGCAAACGGAACGCCACGGTGTGTCGGACGGTCGCCATCGTCCCTACGGAGAAACTCGTGGAGCATCCTCCGCAGGCGCTCCGATTCCGGCTGCCAGAGGATCGGTCGTCCGGTCAGGCCGCGCTGCTCGGCGAGGGTGAACTCGTCGTCGCAGAGGCGGTCGAGGCGTTGGTGATGTGCGGGGCTCCAAGCCTCATCAGGGGTCGGCACGTCGTTGGCCTGGAGGGTCTCGTCGACTAGACGTTCGAGAACACGGTGTGCGAGCGAGCCGCGCTCGCGGGGGTCGATGCCGTCGAGGTCGGCTGGGTCCTCGATCGCTTGGATGCCGAGTACTTCACGCATGAAGTAGGCATGGGGACACCGCACCCATGTCTCAAGGCGGGTGGCAGACGACGTAGTGCGACCATCGGTGGGCGAAGGGACGCGCAGGCCGGTGAGGCATCCGTCGAATCGAGTGAGGACGGGGCGCTCGCGGCCCCGGACGAGGTCGATGCCGAGGTCGAGCACGTTGTCGTGGGACCGCCGAGGGGAGTCGTCGATGGGCTTGCCGGCGTACTGATCGCGCAAGAGGTGGGCCAGGGCGTACTGGTGGTGGTCGATGGGGAGGTTGGTCGATTCGAGCGATGCGCAGTACGACTTCGACATGGTGAACCAGGGTGCGCCGCAGTTCGTGAGTTCCTCGGGCGTGGGTCGGATCCCTAGAAGAGGTTCGATCTCGTCGAGCAGCCAGCGCGATGGGAGGTTCTCGACCTTGGATCCGAGGGTGCCCCGTGGGAAGGTCATAACCCTTCGGGTCCCTGCTGCGCCGAGCGCCGCCAGGACGTCATGGTGGGTGTGCTCGAGTTGGTCGGCGCGCAGATCGAGGGCACCGTCGACAGCTTTTCGGACGGAATCAGGGAGTAGTGGGTCCTCGCGTCGACGTGCTGGGGTGAGCCCCTCGGCCAGGCCGACGACGACGACGAGATCGAGGTCTAGGCCAGTGGCGACACCGAAGCCTCCGACGAGCACGCCGGTGCCGAATAGTCCCTCCCGATCGGCGATCCGGTCGAGGCAGTCGGCAACCACCCGTCGGAGGGCCGTAGGCGCCGGATCCGGCTCCACCGCCGAGAGTCCGGCGAGCGAGCGGAGGGTATCGAGTACCTGGGCATGGGCGTCGGCGTCCTCATCGGGCCATCCGGCTAGTACGTCCCCGTGGCCGACGAGTCGCTCGAGCAGGTTGACCGCCCAACGACTCAGACCGGGCCAGTCGCGGGGCCTTGCCACAGGATCAAGGTCGGCTGCCAGGCTCTCGATGAACACCTGAAGGGCGTTCGCCCGATCGGATTCCTCGTCGTGGCGCCGCAGGCGACCCGGGTCAACGCCCTCAACGGCGAGCGCCTCGCGCTGTTCGGCCTGGTCGGTGACGAAGCGGTCGATCCGGTCGCGCCACTGGTGGAGTCCGGCGACTATCCCTGCCCGGCGGGCGATCCGTTCCCAGGCCGCAACCGGAACCGGCTTGCCGCTGCCGTCGAGGAGAATTCCCGGGGCTAGAAGTGCCATGACCGCCACCCGGGAGTAGTCGTCATCCGGCAACCCGAGTAGCCCGAGGATCGTACGGCCGCTGACCGCCTCGGACAGCCGGCGATCGGCGACGCCGTTGAAGCGCACGTCGGCTCGCCGCAGGTGCTCGTGCAGGAGTCTCCGGTAGGCCCCGCTAGCGGGATGCACGATCGCCATGCGGCTGAACGGAATGCCGGCCGCTGCGGCGTCGAGGACTTCGCGGACGGCGTAGGAGGCCTCCTCGTCGGCTTCGGCTAACGACCGGACCGCCAACTGCGGGACCGCCGATGGGTCGGGCGTTGGAGGGCCGGGTACTTGGTCGACCGGACCGCCAACGAGGCGCTCGACCACCCGAGCGGTGGGGGCGTCGGCGATAGCAGTTTGACCGGCGACCACGTGGAGCCCACGGTGTTCGCCGATTGCGGTGAGGAGGTCGAGGCCCGACGCCGGGATGCGTCTAAGGAGGTGGAGGACGACGGCACCCAGTTCGTCGAGCAGAGGGTGGTCGTCAGCGACGGTAGCTGCGGCAGCCCGGTGGAGGTCGACCTCGTCGACGTAGTGGCTGGTCAGGCGGTTCTGAACCTCGCGGTGGAGGCGTACCACCTCGGCGGCCCGCGGACCGGTGCCGGCCAGCACCGTGAGGGCGTCGTCGTCGAGCTCGCGTAGTTCGCGGTGGACCCTAACGAGCGCCCGCTCCGTGGCCGGATGGCGAGCGACCGGTCGCAGGAGGTCGGCTGATGACTCGAGGACGGACCGCACGGCAGCGCCCACCACGGGGTCGGTGACCCGACGGGGTTCGCCGGAGAGCGAGGGTCCGGCCAGCAGGCGGGCCAGGCCCAGGACGGTCTCGAATCGGACGGCGACCAGTCCGGTAGGTGAGCGGGCGGCAAGCGTGCGGCGGGCCGATACGCCCACGAGGTTTGATGGCACCACAACGGTGACGGGAGCCAGCAGGTTGTCTCCCTTGGCCGCGGCGATGGCGTCGGCGAGCGCGGCGGTGGCCGGTGGCCCATAGGCGGTGAAGGTGAAGGTCGTCGTCATGTGTGAACCGAGAGTAGACACCACCTGTGATGCCCACCTCGACTTGCTCCACCTCGGCCCCATCTGCGACCCAGCGGTACGGTCCGACACTATGAGCGACGCCGTCCCCGCCGCTGCACCGCAGCTGACTGAGTACCCGGGCCACTGGGCCGCCGAGAACCCCGACCGTCCCGCCATCGTCATGGCCGGCTCGGGCGAGACGATGACGTTCGCCGAACTCCACGAGCAGGCCTGTCGCATCGCCAACCTGTTCCGCAGCCTCGGACTCGGGTTTGGAGACCACATGGCCTTCTGCCTCGAGAACCGGATCGAGTTCCTGCCGCTGGCCTGGGGCGCCCATTACGCCGGCCTCCGCTACACGGCGGTGTCTTCGCGGCTGACTGCCGATGAACTGGCTTACATCGTCGATGACTGTGGTGCCCGGGTTTTCGTCACCTCCCCCTACAAAGAAGATGTGCTGGCCGAGGTCACCGCTGCAACGCCGAACGTCGAGGCCCGCTTCTCGATCGGGGGCGAACTGCCCGACCACGCACCCTTCGAGGACGCCGTCGCCGCCCAGTCCTCCGAGGCCGATCCCGACTGGAAGAGCGGCACCGACATGCTCTACTCGTCTGGCACCACCGGCCGGCCGAAGGGGGTCAAGCGGACGCTGGTCCCCGAGCCGCTCGGTACGGGCGGGTCGATCTCGGCGATGGCGCAGTTCTTGTTCGGCTCGCTGCCGGGAGGCACCTACCTCTCGCCGGCTCCGCTCTATCATTCGGCGCCGCTGCGATTCTGCATGGGATACCTGGGCCTCGGCACCACCATCATCGTGATGGAGAAGTTCGATCCCGAGGAGTCTCTGGCTCTGATCGAGCGCCACGGCGTCACCGACAGCCAGTGGGTGCCGACCATGTTCGTGCGGATGCTCAAGCTCGACGACGAGGTCCGAGCCCGGTACGACGTGTCGACGTTGCGGGCTGCTATTCACGCCGCCGCCCCCTGCCCGGTCGACGTGAAGCGTCAGATGATCGGCTGGTGGGGTCCGGTGGTCTACGAGTACTACGCGGGTACCGAGGGAACCGGCCTCACGTTCACGAACTCCGAGGACTGGCTGGCCCACCCGGGCACGGTCGGTAGGGCGTTGATGGGCGAGGTGGTCATCGTCGACGACGAGGGCAACGAGCTCCCGACCGGCGAGGAGGGCGGCATCTACTTCCGCTCGGACATCAAGGTCGAGTACCACAACGACCCGGAGAAGACAGCTGCCGCCCGCCTTGGCGACGACCTGAGCACCCTGGGCGATGTCGGGCGGCTCGACGAGGACGGGTTCCTCTACCTGACCGACCGTAAGGCGTACATGATCATCTCTGGTGGGGTGAACATTTATCCCCAGGAAGCCGAGAACATCCTCACCATGCACCCGGCGGTCTTCGACGTGGCTGTCATCGGGGTCCCCAACGACGACTTCGGCGAGGAGGTCAAGGCGGTGGTGCAGTTGGTCGAACCGTCGGCCGGTGGCGCCGACCTGGAACGGGAACTGATCGCCTACTGCCGGTCCCACCTGGCCGACGTGAAGTGCCCTCGTACCGTGGACTTCCGGGACGAACTACCCCGTCACGCCACCGGCAAGCTCTACAAGCGGCTACTCAAGGACGAGTACTGGTCAGGTCGCGACGCTCGGATCTGAGTCGTTGACCGGTCAACCGGCCTCCGAGTGGGTGACCGGTTTCTCACCCATCCATTCCCGGAGTGTGTTCTTCAACTTGGTCTGCTGGATGAACAGGTCGTGTTCGGGCCCCGCCTCGGTCGCCGCCTGTGGAGCCTTGAGGTAGAACGACAGCCACTCCTGCACGCCGGACTGTCCGGCCCGGGCCGACAGGTCCAGGAACAGGGCCAGGTCCAGCACGATCGGTGCGGCCAGGATCGAATCCCGGCAGAGGAAGTTCACCTTGAGTTGCATCGGGTAACCCAGCCATCCGAAGATGTCGATGTTGTCCCACCCCTCCTTGTTGTCGCCCCGTGGCGGGTAGTAGTTGATCCGTACAACATGGTCGATGTTCCCGTATAGGTCCGGGTAGGCCTCGGGCTGGAGGATCGTGTCGAGAACCCCGAGCTTGGAGACCTCCTTAGTCTTGAAGTTTTCCGGGTCGTCGAGCACCTCGCCGTCTCGGTTGCCCAGGATGTTGGTCGAGTACCAGCCCCGTAGGCCCAGCATGCGAGCCTTCAACCCCGGGGCCAGCAGCGTCTTCATCAGCGTCTGGCCGGTCTTGAAGTCCTTTCCGGCGATCGGAACCCCGCGCTGGGCCGCCAGCTCAAGCATGCACGGCACGTCAACGGCCAGGTTCGGGGCCCCGTTGGCGAAGGGCACGTCGCTGACCAAAGCGGCATAGGCGTAGATCTGGCTGGGGGAGATGTTCTCGTCTCCGCTGCGTAGCCCCGTTTCGAACGACTCGACACTGGCGTGGACGGCGCTCGGCTCCTGGTAGGCCTCGGTGGATCCACAC
>Ga0207962_1000864_pt1 | contig 10374 bp, 7 predicted proteins | sample Knorr_S15_td_AAI_FD_185603 | JGI IMG/M metagenome (GOLD analysis project Ga0207962, IMG submission 185603) | Marine microbial communities from Southern Atlantic Ocean transect - Knorr_S15_td_AAIW_ad_750m_LV_A (SPAdes) (version 2) | ecosystem: Environmental > Aquatic > Marine > Oceanic | place... | reverse complement strand
CCACCAGCACCACGGCTGCGATTGTTGTGAGTAGGAGGTGTTTCATTTCCCTTCAGCTTTCAATTCTTCACCCGTCTTGCCGGCGGGAGGGCCTTGAAGCCCCCTTTGGACCGGAGCGGAGGGGTGTGAAAGGGGGTTGTTCTGATGGCTCATTGCTATCGTCTGGTAAAGTAGTCTGACGACACGATCTCCAACAAAATGTCTCGCAGCCTGAAGTTCGTATTAGCGGACTGCTCGTAGAGCTGTTCAATATGCTCACGGTCGAGAAAGTTGAGCTCACGAGCCATTGCATAGGACAACATGTTCTCCACGAACGCTTTGGAAAACCTCTCTTTGTCTTCCATCAGAATTGTCTTCAGACCCTGGGGACCTTCGAAGGCTCGGCCGTCTATATGGACAGTTCTCGCATCCACTGGAAAACGTCCACCCTTCTTATTGCCCTTTGGGGCATAGTTGCTCACGTCAGTGTATTGGTCCCGCCAGCGTCCTATTACGTCGAAGTTCTCCAGGGCGATTCCAAGGGGATCCATCTTCTTGTGACAGATGTTACAACTGGCATCCGCTCGATGTGCATCGATCGTTTCTTTGATAGTCTCCGTTTTCGTAGGGGGGCTGAGTGCAGAGATCTCAAGGTCCTCCGGTGTCTCCAGATGATCTCCGTAAAAACTCTTCAATACCCAGGCCCCGCGATAAAACGGGTTGGTATATTCCCCGTTGTTGGTCGTCATCAGCATGAAACCTGCCTGTGAAAGTAGGCCTCCGCGATAGCGGTCTTTTTCGTCCAGCATCACTTTAGAGAACTCTGATGTGATCTCTTTAGGCCTGTAATCTTTCGGTGATATTTTACTTGCACCAGGTCTTTTGCTAGGCGTCGCGACTGGATGTCCTTCGATCCGATAGATGTAGTTGAGCTCCGGCGTGATCATCACGAAATCAGAGTCAATAAAATTCACCAAGCTCAAATTGCTCGACAGTACTTCCTTGAAGAACTCAACCGGTTCTTCTTTGATCTGATCGCGGACAAGGTCAAATTCATCAACAGTGAAAATGCTTAGGTCTGGTTCGATGATCTTGAGTTTTTTAAGATCGAGCCATTGATAAACATAGTCTCTGACGAAGCGATCAGTTCTTGCGGCCTGTAACATTCGGAGCGTCTGCTCACGACGGACTTTTGGGTCCTTCAGCTTTCCCTGTCTCGCCAGCTCGAAGAGCATCTCGTCGGGCAAGGAATTCCACAGGAAATACGACATACGTGCAGCGATCGCGTAATTATCCAAAGGCCCTGATTCGCCTTCCTGCTTAAACAGGAACTTCGGGGAACATAACATTCCGCGAATGCCTGCCTGCAGACCTGAAAAAATGCTTCGGTCTTGGGCAACCGCTTTCATGGCATGCTTATAGAATTGCTGCATCTCAGCGTCGGAGACCGGACCGCGAAACAGTTTCCGTGCAAGCCTCTTCAAAATGGCCTGGCATGCCTCATAGCCAGCAGATGCATCTATGTCTTTGCAGTAGGTTTTATAAAAGTAAGTATCTGGTGGCCATGACTCGTACACTCGTCCCGTAATGGTCGCCGTCTCAATACAGAACATCCGCTGAGGCCCCCCCCCTTTGACCGAATTGCATCTGAGAACGATCGTGTCATCGGACGACAGTTGCGTCGTGAACCCGATGCTGGGATTGAAGTCTTTCCACGCAGCATTTTTGGGAATCACAGTAACAATGCTTTGTCCTACTCCAGAGTTTTTCCGAAGGAAGTAGCTCATCGAGTGGTCGGTTGGCGGCGTATCGTTGGTATTAATCTCTGAAATGTCCGTGACGGCAGGCAATCTTTCTTCAACCCGGCTTCCTGCAACAAACTTGGCCTGGATATAGAACCCCTTTGGAACAATCCGATAAACACCACTCGTTTTGACCGATGGATTGATTTTTATTTGGATGGACTGAGTCGCAAAAACCAGGGGTCGTGAAGCCAGGGACAGCGACGGGGCAAACCCATTGGTATTGTCCTTGTGGCTGTGCGTATCAATATCTGTGTCTTTCGTTGAGTAGACAACGACGCGTGGAGCAGGTTTGTCGCTGACAACACTCTCGGCAATGAGATTCGCAACGTTGAAGTACAACTCCATATCGAAAACCGACATGTGCAGGTTGTCGGCGTTGTTATTAAAGCCAGCTTCGATGTTGTCAAGTGGCAGCCGGTCGAGCAGTGAGAAGTCGCTTCCAAAGACATCATTTACCGTGTTTTGATACTCGACTCGACTCAACCGTTTCAGCATTCCTGGTTTCTGCTTTTCTGCGAGTAGGTGCAGTTGATTGCGCAATACCTTCTGCAATGCTTTGAACTGATCGGGTTCTGGAAATTTCGGTGCATCTTCCGGCGGCATCTCGCCAGATTCGATTGCCGTATAGATATCATTCAACAGACTTGGGTCGTTCCATTGCTGCACGTCAATCTGATCCAGACGGAGGTCAGCCTTACTCTTTTCCATTCCGTGACAGGAAACGCAAAACGTATTGAAGAAATGCTGTGATTGCATCCGATCATCTGCAATGCTGCACGAAGCATGGGCATCGGCAAACAGCAGTAGAAACGCTGCAACCTTTGTGATTCTGTGATTCAATATGATGTCACAACTCGATGATCTTCTTGCTATTGCCGAACCGGCCTTGTTCGATGCCAAATTGCTGAAGTATTGAGAGGTAGATATCGCAGGTCGTCTCGCCTTTGCGAATGATATGGCCGCCGTGATTTGCGAATTTTCCGCCCGCAACGAATACCGGGATTTCATTCCCGTTGTGAGGCCCCATTTTCTGGCTCACGCTGTTGTTTGCTGTGGAGACGGTGATCGTCTCATCCATCAGCGTGCCTCCGGATTCGACTCTCGTGCTGGAGAGCTTGTCGTAGAAGTTTGCCATCAGTGAAAAGAACGAGGAGTCATATTTCGTCAGACTTGTGCGTGCTTCCTCGGATTTGGGTACGTTGTGCGTCGTGATGTGATGATCATTGTCGAGTCCTGTCATATAGAAATTGACCACGCGTGTGACATCGAACTTGAAGGCCTTGTAAATCATGTCGAATGCAATACCGCGTTGAATCTGACGTGGGTTTGTCAGGAATCTTTGTTTGTCAACATCGGTTGCGAGGAATTCATTCTCAAATGAAGGGGCGACAGGGAATTCGACATCCTGGCGAGATCGACTAAGCCACTCGATGGATTTGTTGAGTTCCTGCTCCGATTCACGTAATGCCGCGAAATACTCTTCCAGTCTCTGCTTGTCCCGGCCCGAGACCCGTGCCATCAGTGATTTCGCCTCCTCAAGGGAACCGTCAAGGACGCTCTTCTTATTCGCCAGTAGTCGCTCCTCCGTCTTCCTGTCAGTCCTGGCGAAGAGAGTTTCAAACAGCACCCTCGTCGATTGAATTGGCGAAATGGGCAGCCTGTTACGCCAGGAAGCAACGATGTGGTGATGGGCATGGCTGATGAAAGTGACCACGTTTCTGACGCGGGTTAAATGTCCAACGTGGTCCGCTACAAGTTGGTCCAGAGAGTCCGGGTTCGTCGTGGTGTTTCCGACAAAGCACTTGTGGTCATTTTCATGGTTCCCTCCAAACTTCATTTTCGAATAGAGCGTGAAATGGTCTCTGTGTTTTTTAAGAGGCTCCATGTGGTCGCTGAATGCGTAGTCCGCACCATCAGTCTGCGGCAGGACGTCGGTGAACAAGCCGTAGCCCATGCTAACACAGAAAAGCCTTTTGACATCAGCGTCGGCCGGGGCAGATCGATTCTTCCCGAAACTCTCAAGAGACGGCAGGAAAAGTATGCAGCCAGCGGTTTTCAACATATCGCGACGTTTCATAATACTACTGCTAGGAATTTGCTTTTGGCGGGAGGGCCTTGAAGCCCCCTTTGGACCGGAGCGGAGGGGGAGAAAGGTAATGGCGTGTGTTCATAACTCACTGGAAAATAGGGGAGGCGATGCGCCAGGGCAAGGGGAGAATGGGCACCTGCCCTAGTTCATGCTCAAAAATTCACACAAGATACTGATCTTTGATTTCCCCCATCCTAGCAGTCGTTTTGCCGCCAATCCCATCCTTCGCATTCACATTCGCACCTTTCTCGATAAGCAGTTCGGCGAGTTCCTTGTGATCGTTAGCAGCCGCAGGATGCAAAGGAGTCGTTCCAAACACACCCTCCTTCGCATTCACGTTCGCACCAGCAGCCAAATGCTGTTTGACGGCTTCAATGTCTCCGTCTTTCGCAGCTTGAATCAGCGCACCATCTGAATTCCCACACCCCACCAGCACCACGGCTGCGATTGTTGTGAGTAGGAGGTGTTTCATTTAGCGTTCAGGTGGTGGAGGGAGTCTTATTAAGTAGATCGAAGAAACTGATCAAATACCCCCATCAGTTTTGGATGCGACTTACCCGAATGTTTCACTATGACGTGCAGCATGAGCCGTAAAAGCAACTGTTGAGGCAACGCTCTAATGGAACGCTACTCCAGATGATCGCCGATGCCGTTCTTGTTCTTGTCTGTAACGCCGGAGAGGGGATGCTCCACCACCGCCTTCCAGGCGATTTCGCGGAAGATTTTGTCCAGGGCGGCGCTTAGGAAGCTTGGGTTCTTATTGAACTTGATAGGCGCTGAAATGAGTTCAGGGGATTTGCCATAGAGCGTGGCGTAGAAGACATAGCCCTCCAGGCGGTCGAAGCCGGGGCCCAAGTGGCCGATTTTGTCTTTCCAAAGAGAACGCTCTTTTCCGCCGATCACCGTATACAGGCCTTCAACGCCGGGAAGTTCGCCCCGGATGAACCGCCTGGCGGCCTCTGTCATCGCGGCGTGGGTGGGCAGGATGTATACTTCATCTGTTGATTCGCGCAGGGCTTTCACGAGGCCTGCAAAGCCAGCGTTCGCGTGGGCGCTGAGTTGATCGTAGACCGCATCGGTGAAGAACGCTTCAGATTCCGGGTTTGCCTTGAGGTTGAAGGCCTTCCGGACTTGACCCGGCGCGGGCCAGGCGTCGGAGAGAAAGAACTTCATGCCGGGATTGTATTTTGTGCAGAAATTGATCCAGCACGCGTAGAATTTTGGGCGATCAGTGTAGGGGCCCCAGATCATGGCCTCCCACTCCGCGTTGGAAATAGCGGCTAGGAGCTTGGGCAGGGGCTTGCCGTCGAATTCGAAGATGCCGTTTTCCTGCTCCCATTTGTAGCGCGCGCTGCCGGTGATGCCGCCGCCGGTATGCAGGCACAGGGGCTGCTCAAAGCCGACGGCCCGGCAAATGACGGGCAAGGTCTTGTAGGCGGGCGCCATGAAACTGTGGCCCGTTCCCACGATACGCATGATGCCGTCGGCAGGTTTGGGAAAGGACAGGGCGTCGCTCGCAGCCGAAGTGCGACCCGCCGCGCCGCGCTTATAAATTGCCATAATCTCTTCAGGCGTTTTGAGACTTACCGCGTGCGGCGGAAATTTCTCCTTCTCCCATCCGGGATCAAATACCAGCTTCGTTTGCGCTGCTGCGGCCGGGCGCGCATTCCCCTGCCTGGATCGTTGGAACTGTTGCCGGGCGGCCTTGAACTCCTCCGCGGTCAGCTTGCCATCGCCGTTCGCATCCGCTGCGGGAAAACGCTTGAGCAATTGAGCCAATCGCGATTCGGAGAGCTGTTGGGCTTGTGCATTTGAGAACGGCGCGGCTGCCGCCAGGGCGAGGATCGCAAAGAGCAGGACTGGGTGGTGATTTTTCATGGCTGTGTGATTTGGGTTCGGGTGTGTTGAGAAGTTGTTTCCTTTGTTTCGATCAGGGCGCTCATCACTTGGGCTTCGCTACCGAACGTACGAATTTTGGCAGGAATTGCATGACTTGATTATCCTTCGTGTCGTTGAGGCTGTGCACCAATTCAGCTCTATCCCCGATGCCAAGTTTCTTATATCTCCCCAATACCCTCAGACCATGCGCAGGATCGTGGATATCCCCGACCACTCCGGGTTCTTTGCGGTAGGCAAGAAATATAGGGGGCGCGTTTTTCGTGATCGGCTCTAACAAACGTTCATTGAAAGACTTCCCCGGCAGAGCTTGCCCCATATAAATCCCTACAATGCTTGCGTCTCGAGAGTGAGCGAGTTCCCAGCTCACAAAGCTTCCTCGCGATTGTCCGCCGATAATGATCTTATTGATATCGAAGTTATAGGTCGCCGCATTTTCCTTCACCCATGCGAACATCACCTTTGCATCCGCAGTGCAGATTTGAAAATCTGAAAGACCTTGAACCTTCGCAATCGATTCCCAACTGACGATCGCCGTTCCCTCAGCCAAGGTAGGATTTGCCCAAGAACTTTTGACGTCATCCGCCGTCGAGCCGTTATGGTGGGCATACAAAAACACAGGGGCAGGATCACTGCCGGACGGCAAATAGAGATTCAGCCATTGCCTGTCCTCCGGCCCGTATGAAACACGTGAGTGAGTCGGAGTTTTTACTTGTCCGACAAGAGCAACGGACGAAAGCGACAGCGCGCACATCAATGCGAAAAAGCGCCTGGCAGGCGTTCCGGGAAGTTTATTCATCTTAATCATACTCGTTTTTGGGGGTCATAAAAGCTTGCGATATGACAATGGCAGCATCGGTGATCCCGACTTCGCCTCTATTTCTCTAAAAAGCCTTTAAGCTTGAGCCAATCTTCCATTCGGTCGCTCCAAGAGGTCACGGGTTTCTCAGTGCGACGGAGTCCGTAGCCGTGGCCTCCTTCACTGTAGATATGCATCTCGGCGGATACGTTTGCTTTCTTGAGCGCAATGTAGACCTCAGCCATGCCAATGGAACGCTCTTTGTCGTCGTGCGTAATCACCATGAAAACCGGAGGGCAGGCTTCAGATAGATCCGCCCCTTCCGGCATCCACCAACCGGAATAAATCGGCGCTGCAAAGGCGGGCTTAAAACTGTGATCATCATGCTTATCCACCGGTTCATAGAGACGCTCGGTTACCAAGGCGGTACAGCTAACGGGCGCTCCTCCAGCAGAAAATCCCATGATGCCGATACGATCCGGATCAATGCCCAACTCATCGGATCGAGATCTCACCAGACTCATGGCCCGCTGACCATCCTGAGCGGCCGCGAGCCAAGGCTTGGCCGGATTGCGAGCCCTGCCCGGCACCCGATATTTGAGCACGATCGCGGTCAATCCGATCGAAGTCGCCCACTCAGCCACTTCCGTACCTTCCAAGTCAAAGGCAAGAATAGTAAACCCACCTCCTGGAGCGATAATGACGGAGGCTCCCGTATCGATTTTAGAGTCGGGTTTGTAGATCGTGAGCGTAGGAACAGAAACGTTTTGCAAACGAGTCACGCGTTTACCCGCGGCCAGCCTGCTGTCGTCGGTAGTACGATCCGATTCCGGCGGCAGGGTCACAACTTCGCCTGGAGGGGTGTCGGGCCAGAGGTTCCAGGTGGCTGGATCAGCCGCTGACAATGCATGGGCTGAGGTCAAAAGAATAAGAAGAAATGAGCTGTTGAGGTATTTCATATAAAAATCCTACTACTTCCCCTTCGAAAACCCCAGCATCCAATCCACCAACTCCACCGTACTAAACACTGCTCTGCCCCCCGCGCGATGATCCGCCCCTTCAAACTCCGTATGTTTTACATTCACATTCCCCGCCGCCTTCAATCGCTTCACCATTTTTCTAATTCCAGCTGGATTCTTCCCATCATCGCCGCCCGCCATCGCCCAAATCGGCAACTTCGCGAGCTTCTTCGCATCGTCCTTTTCACTACCACCCGTAAAACCACAAGGCGCTGCCGCTGCAAAACGATCCGCCGATTGATTGATCCATCTCCAAGTAGCCCCACCCCCCGCGCTGTAGCCCATCACATACACACGATCCTTATCAATCTCAGGGAAGGTTTCCAACACATAATCAAGCATCGTATCGAGCGAATCCGCAACCCAACGTTCCGCCGTGTTAGGATCAAGCACAATCAGCCCCTTCCCCGCAAGCTCCGCCAAATCAAACCCCCGCTTCATCCCCATCTGAGCCGCAATCACAAGCTGCTGTTGAAAACTATTGTTCCACCAACGCTGTCCTCCACCATGCAAATTAATAAGCAACGGCAGCTTCCCCTCAATCTTCTCCACAGGCCGCGTCACCAAAGCAAGTTTCGTCATTTTTCCAAGTTTCTCATGCAACTCACCAGGCCACTCAAGAAGCTCCACCTCAACATTCTTAAACCGCGCATTCATCCCCGCCAGCGTCTCAGTAAGTTTCGCATCCCCAGCCTGCGTCGGTTGTGCCGCTGCGGCCGGGCGCCTATTCCTCTGCCTGGATTTGAGGAACTGTTGGATCTCCTCCGTGTTCAGTTTGCCGTCCTTATCCGTGTCCGCTTCGGGAAAACGCTTGAGTATTCGCGCCAGTTGCTCTTCGGAGGGCTGTTGCGCTTGCGCATTCGTGGAGGGCGCCGCCGCCGGTTTCCTCTGAGTCTTCGAATACGCCTCCGCAGAAAGTTCAACTCGGGTGTAGGGGCTTGAATGATACTGCTGGTAGCCGTTGGCCATGTGCCCGTGATTGCTGAAAAAATCGATACGGGAAGCCCCTTCCTTCAACGGAATGGTAACGGTCCAGGAACCGGTCTTGGGGTCCCGCTCCATGTCCGCCCATTGGTCTTCGGGGATTGGGATGTGCAAGAACGGGGCGGAACCTGCGGGCGCTCTGTCATACATCCACCAGATGCGGCCGCTTGTCGGCTGAGGTCCTTCATCAAAACTCACACGAACCCTTAGTTTATCCTTGTTGATTTCATGGCTCGACGCCGGAGGGCTCAGCAAAGAATCGCCGCCAAAGAAATGATTCCAGAGGAAGGCGTCTCTATTCTGTTCGTCCTTTGCTGCAGCGACATGCGGCGTTTGCGAGTGCCCGCCATTGGGTTGATAATAGACTGGCACCTGGGGATGGTTTTGCGCTCCCCAGAGAATGTCATAGGCGACATAGTCATGCGTTCCCGGCTCGAAAAGAATATCAACGCCGCGCTCCATCAACCGATCCCAATTCTCCGAAACGCACACGCTAGACAATAAACGATTCAAAAAGCTTTGCATTCTGCTCTCTGATCCCACCATAACGCGCTGATAAATTTTCCCGCGGTTTTGATCCAGATCGATATCGCCGGCCTTGACGGCCTCAAAGAATGCTTTGTTTGCCGCGTCCGCTTTGGCCCTTGCTTCCCTGTCGCCTCTTCGAGTCGGCGAATAGTAAGCAAACGCATGGTCGGAGCATGTCGCGGTAAAACGCTCGTCATTAATCAAGGCGACCGCGGGCGATATGCCGTTCTTGGAGCTGCCCGAACCGGCCACTTTGCCTTTTTCGAAGTAATCGGTTTCCGCATACGCCGCGGTGGTTGCCCGCATCAAGGTCATCGACCAAATCCAGAGAATCGTGTATCGCGGATTCAGGTCTTTCATGAACATGCGCCCCATTTTTTGCTCCAGGCCCCGTTTCCCCGGAATCTGCCTAAACGCCTTGACGTGCGTCTTGACGATCCCAACCCCGCCGGCCAGCAGTTTCGTCTGAAAGTCAGTTGGTCGCGTGTCTTCCATCAGCCCTTCATAAGGATTGGCTCCGGTAATGCTAAAGCCCTTCGCCTTGCCTTCGAGCGGAACAATCATTCGCACCGGGATCCGGTAATCCTGTCCCGGCCACCATTGGGCGACGTTGATCTCGATCAACTTCTGTCGCGTGGCGCCTACGGGATGCCAATCCTGCAGCGTCTTTGTCTCCAGTGTGTTTTCGTCGAGAATCTCTTCGGTGTTGAAAATGGAGTTCACCTTCGTTTGTGCTACTGCGGCCGGGCGCGCATTCCCCTGCCTGGATCGTTGGAACTGTTGGCGGGCGGCCTTGAACTCCTCCGCGGTCAGCTTGCCATCCTTGTTCGCATCCGCTGCGGGAAAACGCTTGAGTATTTGCGCCAATCGCGATTCGGAGAGCTGTTGGGCTTGTGCATTTGAGAACGGCGCGGCTGCCGCCAGGGCGAGGATCGCAAGGAGCAGGACTGGGTGGTGATTTTTCATGGCTGTGTGATTTGGGTTCGGGTGTGTTGAGAAGTTGGTTGCACGGTATTGAAAAATTGGGAGAATCGCAAGACGGCCCAATGAGACGCCACTGCCAGTTCACCGTCAAGCGGTCAGAAAGAAGGGTCGATTTAACTGTTGCCCCCGAACAACAAACCTGCGGTATTCTGGAGTATTGTCAGGAGTTGGCCGACCTCACCAAAATGGATTCGCCTCCTGCGTCACACAAGAAGTGCACCTTCTGCAAGGATTTCGACAAAAATGGGCTTGCAAAAGCCACAGCAGGCGATAAACATTTTGCCGATGAAA
>Ga0207962_1000857_pt1 | contig 10419 bp, 9 predicted proteins | sample Knorr_S15_td_AAI_FD_185603 | JGI IMG/M metagenome (GOLD analysis project Ga0207962, IMG submission 185603) | Marine microbial communities from Southern Atlantic Ocean transect - Knorr_S15_td_AAIW_ad_750m_LV_A (SPAdes) (version 2) | ecosystem: Environmental > Aquatic > Marine > Oceanic | place... | reverse complement strand
CTGATCATAACCGTAGACTGCTTTTCGGCTGTTTTCGATAATGCCGAGCGCACCGTTGGCGAATTTCAGTGAAATGACAGCCGTGTCAATATCGCCCGCCTTGCCGATTTCCGGATCAACCAGAACCGCACCGTAAGCGTGAACTTCGGTTACTTCACTGCTGCTGAGAAAACGGGCCATGTCGAAGTCGTGAATCGTCATGTCCAGAAACATTCCTCCGGAACCCGCTACATACTCGGCCGGCGGTGGAGCGGGATCGCGTGAAGTAATCCGGATGATGTGCGGATCTCCCAAAGCTCCGGAAGCGACCTGATGCTGTACTGCAGAAAAATTTGGATCAAAACGCCGATTGAAACCAACCTGGAGTTTGACACCGGATTTGTCAACTTCTGCCAAGGCATTCCTAATTATCTCAGGATCGAGCGCAATCGGTTTTTCGCAAAAAATATGCTTTCCTGCTTCGGCGCATTCTATCATTTGCGGTGCATGTTCAGCAGATGGCGAGCCGATCAGGATTGCGTCAATTTCCGGATCGTCGAGCAATATCCGGTGATCTTTTCCGGTCAGTGGTATATTCCGGGAGGCAGCCCAGTCTTCGTCGAGAAACGGATCTGTGATTGCTTTTAATCGCGCTCCATCTACGCGGCTGAGCAGATTGTCTGCATGTAGTTTGCCTATGCGGCCTGCTCCAATAATTCCAAAAGTTACAGGTTTCATTTAATCCTCATTATTTTTTTCATTCAGGGAATTCTCCGTATTGCAGAGTCATTGAGACACTTGTTAAAACGATCGAACGGCCACTCCTCAGTCAAGGCACGTTCCATCAAAGTCCATAAGTCCTCTGTAACAAGACCTTCCATAGGAGAATCTAAATCCAGGTTGGTCGGAAAAGCGTATCCATCAATAACTGATGCCCAAACGGCTTTTGTTCCATCTGGACTAATTTGATGGTATTTTTTTCTATCAAGCAGTACTTGATAGATCAACTTTGTCATCTTGGTACGATCCACAGATTCCATAGTCTTACCGAAAGCACTGGAGGCCTGTAATAGGTTGGCAATACGGTCGCTAGATTTGGAATTAGTTCCAGCAGCGTGGAATAAAGCAGGACTGAAGAACACCGCATCTCCTTTTTTCAAGGCTAATTGAACTGCGTGCTTTTGAAAATACTCTATGAATTTCGAATCTCGCCACGCCATATAGCCGAGTGGATATTGATGAGAAAAAGGCAGCATCATAGTTGATCCGGATGAAATGTCCATATCGGTGTGTGCCACAGACTCTTGTAAAGTAAGAAACTGCGAGAGAATTTGGGCTGATATTGGATATTCGGAAACGAGTGAATTCTCCTGAAAACCTAGATGATAATCGCGGTGTGGTTTCTGTGCCTGTCCGCCAGGCTTTACTATGTTGACTTGTGAGGTCATTTGAAAAAACGGACCGAGCCATGCTTCTGTTACAAAACAAAGAAGAGGGTTGTTATAGTAGTCAATGAAGGTTTCAGTGTCTCGCTCACAAAATTTTTGTAAGGCATTCCAAATACGCTCGTTTTCTCCCGCTTTCGCAAAGTGATCACCTCGGTGTTGGTCAGAAGTTTTTTCTTCGTCAATGATTTCTTGGAATATCTCAGTAGCCCTATCAATTACTTTCATATCCTGAAATGCTTGACGAACGACCACTACTCCCGGTCCCTCTTTGATGCAATGATGCAACTCCGTTTTTAAGTCAAGAGCTTGCGGTGTGCTGATCAAAGAACGGATGTTGTCTCCCTCATAAATAACAACCCTTTGTTGGATATCAGAGGAAAAATTATAGTCTTCCAAACTTACAGTCTGAGAACACAGAGAAGCAAATTCAGAGAGTTTAATATCATCAACATCGAAAAAATAGCGTTGCATAGTTATTTTTAAAAAAAGGAATTTAATAGTTTGTCATTTACATTTTTTAAATGCGAAAATTCCCCCTGTTTCTTTCGCCAAAGTATCAGCAGCGGCTGAATTGGCATCTGATGCGGTGGCAAGAGTTGCGTGATCGCTTGTTGCAATACTGTGGGCATGAAATTGACCAATTCACTCTCACCCAAGTAATCCAATCAAAATCATTCTGGTTTCCCATTTAAAGCGCTGATAACTTCAATTGTCACACTTTTTACGGCATCGACAGTTGGTGAAAGCAATCTAATGCGGTCAAAACTATCTCGATTCTCTGTTAATGACTTTCGTAATGCATTGCCAAATGCCATCCGCAGTTCAGTGCCGATATTAAATTTGGACACACTACTTTCTCGAGCCAGACGCTTGCGAATATTCACTGGAATTCCACTGCCTCCGTGTAAAACAAGGGGCAATGTTGTGACCTCTTCAATTGCCTTTAAGGCACCAAAATTAATACCTGAGGTTTTTTCAGTTTTCAAATGAACATTGCCGACAGAAATTGCCAAAGCGGTCGCGCCGCTCTCGTTATTAAAACGGGCGGCTTCCTCAGGTAGCGTGTTTGCTGATGGAGCCCCCTCGGCGTAACCGACAAAACCAACTTCTCCTTCTACAGAAACACCAGCGGCATGTGCCGTTTCGACAATTCGAGCTGTGATGTCGATATTTTCTGATATCGGTAACTTGGAGCCGTCAAACATAACGGAGGTAAATCCACTGTCGATTCCTTCTAGACAGTCCTGGACAGAATACCCATGATCAATATGGCATACGATGGGCACACTGGCCTGGTCTGCAAGATGGCGGAACATTTTACCCAATATTGGGACAGGTGTATGGGCACGGCAGCCGGGTCCCGCTTGAAGAATAATTGGTATGCCTGTTTCCTCTGCAGCTTCTACGTAGCCCCGCGCGTCCTCCCAGCCCAATACCACAAGGCCTGCCACGGCACGGTGTTCTTCCATGGCGGGCTTAAGGACTTCTTTCAGAGAGACAGCAGTCATTTAAATTTAGCAATCATATCTTTAATACCAGGGATGGTTTCCACCTGATAGGCGTGCTCAGGCTGGAATGACTGAATCAGCGAACGCTGGCTTAAGCCTCCCAAAATGGTGAAATAGTACATTTCGTATCCAGGTGCTGCGACGCATGGATGGTATCCAGCGTTAAAGGCGAATGTTGAGCCATCAATAAGATGAAATGCTTCTCCGACGGAATCAACATCTTTCTGGAGAAGCTGCATTCCAAATCCGTGATCCGGTTTAAAACGAAAGTTGTAGACTTCGTTGTGGAGCGTTTCATTAGGTAATTGATCAATTTCATGTTTGTGTGATGGGAACCCTGACCATCCGCCGGCCCCTACGGTGAAGAGCTCTGATACCAGCAATCTGCCAACTTTATCGTTATACTTGGTCCCCAGGATGTGTTTGATTTTGCGATGGGTTTTTGTATCGTCAGAGCCATACTGTATCATATCAATGTCATCGGCACGGACTGCGAAAGGGTCCATCACTTTGTCATACTTTGCACCAGCAACGAAGACTTCTGCCGCTTCAGAAGTGCAAACAAATTCCGTTTTTGCACCAGAAGGTACGTAAACGCACTCGGGCTCCCCGTCCCAAACGTTTTCCTTACGTTGACCAATAGCAGCATAGTTTTCGCCTTCTACACTGACATCAACAGTACCCGTAGCCGGGGCAACGCAGGTTTCGTATCCAGGCGTTTGATAGGAAAAAGCTTGCCCTATTTCTAGCTTAACAATGTTGAAATATGTCAACGGAACAATTGAATCATCGACATCTACAAGCGGTTTGTTGTCATTTTCAAAAGGTGCTATATGCATTGAAATCTCCAGTTCAAATTTGAGAAAGAGTGTTGATTTTTAGAAATTCAGACAGCTCGGTCTGAAAGGGCATTGCGGTTGAGCAGGCAACACGGGTGACCACCAAGGCCGCACAAGCAGATCCTTGAACGACCGCGTCTTCCAAGGTCATACAGTTTGCAAGCCCAGCAATGAGACCACCCATAAAAGAATCACCAGCCCCTGTTGGCTTGATTGCTTGTACCGGAAATACGCCCTTATCAAACGATTGGTCTTTGGTTAGCGTCGTAGACCCAAACTCGCCCTTTTTGTATATTACTATCTCAGGAGTTTTGGTGACGAGTTGAGTCGCATAATTTAACCCCTCCACTTGATTCCCTGCTGCGACACCAAATTCCACATCGTTACCAATGACAATATCGCACAGAGAAATTGCCGAAGAATAAACTACTTTTGCTTCTTCAGAAGATGTCCATGAATAGGGTCGGTAATCCATGTCAATAATGACGGTCGCATTGGCGGCACGAGCAAATTCAATAGCGTCAAAAATGGCTGAACGTGATGGCTCATCAGCGAGGGCTGTGCCGGATATGATCACACCACCAAACCCTTCGTAATCAATCATTTTAACATCGTTTGAATTCATTTCAAAATCGGCAGCCCCGTTCCGATAAATTACGGACTGGCAATCCTTTAAACGAGTTTCAATGACGGCAAGCGTGTTACGGGCTTCGCCGCCAACGATCCTACAATGGGATGTGCCGACGCCAAATTCTTGTAGCTTTTTCGCCGTAAAGCGACCGACAGCATCGTCAGAAAAACAAGTGACGAGTTCCACCTCGCTTCCTAATTTTGCTAAGGCGACGGCAATATTGGCCGCCGATCCACCGACATGTGCCGAAAAATTGTTGGCTTGTTCAAATTCAGTTCCCGGCGGTTCGGCATATAAATCCATTCCGGCACGACCAATTGAGAGAAAGCGTTTGCGCTTCAGTTGTTCGATAAGTTTGCTTTTACTCATTACACTCCCTTGCACTGTTTTTCTCCGCTTGCTTCCCAGTTAACGTGGTCGATGCAAACATCTTCGTTTTAAGAAATCTCAGGTCTACCTCATTTTCACCAGGTGTGTCCCTTCTGAGTCCAGCCCTCAAAAGAGTCAACTTGCATACAGATCAAAAGTCATTTTACATAAAAATCGATTTGAAAAAAGTAGTCAGTAAATTTCCTTAATGTCTACTTTACGGCCTTCTTGGGAACTGAGAAAAGCTGCGTCCAGAATCCTTTGAATTTCAGCTCCATCCTCAAAAGTAGGGCTGCAGGTTTTACCTGAAGCCACTGCCTCGATGAATTCACCGGTCATTTGGCCTCGTTTGCGAAAGGTTTCCTTGTACATTTGCTGTATATCTCCCAGTTGCTGACCTTCCTGTATCAATTCAGGAATCTCAATTTCTTGGAATTGCTTCTCTTCCGCTTTGGCTCCAAGAAGTTTATAAGTCTTTTCCCAATCGGTCCAGCCACGTAAAGTTCCTCCGGAACCGTGTAGGTCGAAGTAGTGCGTTTGTCCCCAAGGAGTTGGTTCATGGGCAACGGTGGTGGCTTGCACTACACCCTTTGCACCATTTGAGAATGTTAGCACTATTATACTAAAATCGTCTGCCCTTACATATGGCTGACCTGTGGGGTCAAGGTCTGGACGCTCTATAAAAGTACACAATTCGGCTGAAACATGTGTTACCGCACCAAAAAACCAAACTGATAAATAAATAAAATGGGAACCAATATCGCCCAATGAACCTGAACCAGCACGTTTTTGATCGAACCTCCAACTGTATTCCGGAGACCGACCATAATTAGCGTTATAACGGAAATTTAAATGATAAGGATTCCCCAAGTATCCTTCGTTCAGTAAGCGTTTGATCGTCTGGGTCATGGGTAGAAAAGAGTACGTGAACGGAACCATTGTTATAGCCTTGTGCTCCTTTGCAGCTTCCACCATGCAGCGTGCCTCGGTATAATCCAGAGCGAGTGGTTTTTCACAGAGCACATGCAGTCCTTTTTCCAGTGCTGCCAGTGTAATGGGGCAGTGAGTGTCATTAGGTGTGGTAATGATCAGAGCATCCAGAGGTTCTTCATCCAGCATGGTCTTCCAATCGGTATACACTTTCGGAATATTCCAGAGCTTCGCCAACTTCCGGGCACGTTCCTCGTTACGCCCGCAACAGGAGGTTATAATTGCCTTTCTTGTACCAGCCAAAGAAGGTAAATACATTGTATCTGCCCACCAACTTGTTCCAACGATTCCAACACGAACTTTTTCCATCATAGTCTCTTAAAAAATATCAGGCTCCGGTGTTTCACCCGGAGTCCCTTGTAAAAAATCAAAATCACAGCCTTCGTGTGCTTGTGTCACGTGTTGTGTAAAGAGCTTCGCATAACCCAGACTGGCTTTTCCCTCAGGAGGTTCCCAGCAATTAATTAGATCAATATGTTTATATTGAATCATCCAATTTTGAGTTAACCCAACAGCCATTGTTATCAGCAGATTCTACACAAGCTTCAATAAACTTTACTCCGTGAGCACCATCTTCTAAAGTGGGAAAATCCAAACTTAGTTGATCCGGTGTTTTCCCTGAAAGCTTGGCTAGTAGTACTTCCGCAAAATCTGAATAGATATTGCTGAACGCTTCAAAGTAACCTTCCGGATGTCCGGCTCCCACACGCAACAAACGTTTAGCTGGAGGGTGGAGTTCAGGAGAATCTAGTTCTAATATTCGCTGGGTCTGTCCCAATGGAGAAAGAAACAATTGATTTGGACGCTCCTGATGCCATTCAATTCCGGCTTTAGTTCCGAAAACCCGGATTGCTAAACCATGCCGATGCCCTAAGGCCACCCCGCTGGCCCATAAATATCCGGCTGCACCTTTTTCAAAACGGAGCAAAACATGTGCGTTGTCTTCCAGTATTCTCCCTTTAACAAAGCTTTGCCGGTCAGCGGCAACTTCTCGAACCTGTTGTCTGGTGATGAATGTCGCTAGATGTAAAGCATGAGCACCCACATCTCCCAACACAAAAGTCTCTCCGGACGTTTTTGGATCGTTTCGCCAAGCGGCCCCTTCGCTATGTTGTTCAACAGCTGTGGCGCAATTCCCATGCGCAAATTCTGTCTGTACTACCCTGATCTCGCCTAGTTCTCCAGCTTCCACCATGGCTCTTGCTTGTCGGACCATTGGATAGCCGCTATAACCGTACATGGATGCACAAAGTACGTCTTTCTCTTTAGCCAGCCTCATCAAATCAAGTGCATTGTCTGTGTTTGTCGTAATCGGTTTTTCCAAAATAACGTTAACCCCAGCTTCAATAAATGTTTTTGCTATGGGGTAGTGCGTGCTGTTGGGAGTCATTACTCCAACGACTTGAATCTTGTCTTCGCGAGACGCTTCTGCTTTGGCCATCTGAAGATAGTCTGCATACGTTCGGTCTGACTCCAAACCCAATGATTTTCCATATTGTTCTCCACGCTCTTTATCAATGTCAAAGGCTCCGGCGACGAGTTGAAAATAGCTGTCTCGTCTCAAGGCGGCCCTATGACTGTCTCCAATTTGGCTTGTTACTCCTCCTCCGACCATTCCATAACGTAGTGGGGGGTTGTTGTGAAATCGGTTGCTCATTTATATTCCTGTATGTTCACGAATAAAAGTTCTAGCTTTTTTAGCATATTCCAAAGGATTCGCCTTGTCTGGGTCTTGTTCTGCTTCTACCACAAACCAACCTTGATAATTATTGTCTGCGAGAGCTTGAAAAATTGAATCATAGTCGATGCAACCGTCACCCGGAACAGTAAAAACACCAGCCTTAACCGATTCCAGAAAGCTTAGTTTGTTTTTTTTAACCTCATCAAGTACAGGTTGACGAATATCTTTTAGATGCACATTTCGTATGCGTGAACCATACTTTTGAACCATTGTCAATGGATCTCCTCCCGAGTAGTAGGAGTGTCCGGTGTCCACAAGAAGGTGAACCAAATCAGGATCCGTCATTTCCATGATTCTATCAGTTTCTTCAGAACCCTGAATCATTGTCCCCATGTGATAGTGATAGGCGATCACCATATCATTTTTTCGGGCCATTTCACCGACACGGTTTAATCCTTCAGCGACCTGCAGCCATTGTTCATCGGAATATTTCGGACGATCAAATACATACCCTGATGTCATTTGAATACAATGTCCACATTCACAAATATTTACAACTTTTGCTCCCAATGCTTTAAGAAAATTCATATGCTCTACAAAATTTTTGACTGTGTCTTCGGTACGTCCTTCTTCACTGAAAAAGGTACTCAACCATGCTGATGAAATTTGTAGACCTCGATTTTCTAAAGCTGATTTTAGCACAGTGGGATCTTTAGGATATTTATTCCCTATTTCACTACCGGTAAATCCCGCAGCTGCCATTTCGTCAATACATTGCTCAAAGGTGATGTGTCCTCCGAGTTCCGGTAGGTCATCGTTGGTCCATGCTATGGGAGCGATAGACAATTGTATGGAGTTTTTTGAAAACATGAAAAACCTTGAATAGTTTTGGAAATAATATTGTAAATTAACCTTAGTATGCCCTAGCTTTGCGAATTTCTTCAGACATTTTCAGATTTGAATCAGTCGTTGTTTCACAATTGGAAACCTCCGGAACACCCACGCGCCACCAACTATGATAGCCACCTGTCATTGTACCGGGAAGTACTTTTACTTCAATCAACGTTGATACATCTTCGTTTCTAGTTGTTCGAAGTAATTCTTTAAACTCGCTAACGTTGTTCGCATAAAAGGCTTTAACCCCTAAAGCTTCTGCGTATTTTTTGAAATCAACCGGTGTAATTTCACCTGTAAGCCGATCAGAATTTTTCTCTCTGTAGCGGAACTCATTCCCAAAGCCCTCGCTGCCGTGCTCCATTTGTAAATTCTTGATGCATTGATAGCCTGAATTATCTAAGAGGACCACATTTATTTTGACATGTTCTTTGAGCGCAGTAAGAATTTCGGTATGGAGCATCAAATAACTTCCATCCCCGACTATGACGTAGAGTTCGCCTTGATCCATCGCCAGCTTTGCACCAAGTCCCCCGGCAACTTCATAGCCCATGCAGGAATAGCCGTATTCCATGTGGTAATTCTTGGGCAACTCTGAGCGCCACAACCGATGCAAATCTCCCGGCAAACTGCCTGCAGCACAAAGAATTACATCTTCCGGAGCCATGAATTCGTTGAGTGCTCCTACAATCAAAGTTTGTACATTGCCCTCTTCAGAAGTTAATTGATAAAGCCGGTCTACCTCGACATTCCATTCCGATTGCAATTGAGAGATCCGTTCGCGGTATTCCAGGCTGGTTTGATAACCCCCTGTTTGGAGTGCGTCTTTCAGTGATTCCAATCCGGATTTCGCATCGGCTTGTAAGGCAACACTGTCCATTTTGAGACCATCGTATTGACTAATGTTGAGGTGCAACAATTTTACATCTGGACTAAATATCTGTTTTGAGGCCGTCGTGAAATCTTGCAGCCGCGATCCGACCACGAAAACCACATCAGCATCCTTCGCTATTAAATTAGCTGCTGAAGTTCCAGTGACACCAATCGCGCCGACGCTCATCGAGTCTTTCCAACTCATTGCACTTTTACCAGCTTGTGTTTCACCCACGGGAATACCAAAGGTTTCAGCAAAATCACGGAGAGTGTCTGCTGCTTGTGAATAATGAACACCTCCTCCTGCTATGATGAGCGGTTTTTTCGCTTTGCTCAAAAGTGTAGCCGCTTCATGAAGTGACCTTTGATTTAAAGGTCGTCGATCTATATGCCAGATCCGCTTTGCCAAAAAATAATCAGGGTAATCATAAGCTTCTGCCTGAGTATCTTGCGGCAAACAAAGTGTTACTGCGCCAGTTTCCACAGGGTCAGTCAACACACGCATGGCATTCAGTACCGCAACCATTAACTGTTCCGGACGTTCGATGCGATCCCAATAACGACTGACGGGTTTGAAAGCGCTGTTTGCATTGATCGTGTGATCCCACGGAGTTTCTATTTGTTGCAGCACAGGGTCTGGCTGACGTGAGGAAAATGAGTCTCCTGGCAAAAGTAATACTGGAATACGGTTTACGGTGGCGGTAGCTGCTCCGGTAATCATGTTTGTAGCTCCAGGACCAATCGAGCTGGTGCAAGCATAAATCCCCAACCGGTTCTTCTGTTTGGCAAACGCTGTTGCGGCGTGAACTAGTCCTTGTTCGTTGTTGCCTTGGATAAAACGTAAACTGGAATCTCCATATTCCAATGCTTCACCAAGTCCAGTTACATTACCGTGCCCAAAAATACCCATCACTCCATGGACGAATTTGTGTTCAGTACCGTCAAGTTCTACATATTGAGCATCCAGAAAACGTAACAAAGCTTGGGCCATTGTAAGACGAATTGTTCTCATGATCTTTCTCTGGTTTTAGTTATTATTAATTGTTGCTGAATGGTCAATTAATATTCTGAGACATTCTTGAAAAGAAAAACACACTATAACTCGGGCACGGCGTTGAAAAATTAACATCCGTTGGGTTCATCCACCAAGCTATAGCCTCTTGAAATCATCCTAACATTACCGTCGTGCACAGCAATTATTTCTGCA
>Ga0207962_1000856_pt1 | contig 10424 bp, 14 predicted proteins | sample Knorr_S15_td_AAI_FD_185603 | JGI IMG/M metagenome (GOLD analysis project Ga0207962, IMG submission 185603) | Marine microbial communities from Southern Atlantic Ocean transect - Knorr_S15_td_AAIW_ad_750m_LV_A (SPAdes) (version 2) | ecosystem: Environmental > Aquatic > Marine > Oceanic | place... | reverse complement strand
TAATCCTATTACGCCCTGTGCAGCTATAATTTCTGGATCATCAAATGCATGAATAATTGTCGCACCTGTTGTTTTAGCAATTCCTTGTGCTTTTATCCAAGATTCATCATAATTTTTTCCCGCCAAAACTACTGTTGCACCATATGCCTTTGTTGCGGCAATCTTTGCTGGTGAGGCATTTTTTGGCATGACTATAACACATTTGATTTTTTCCAATGCTGAAGCAAATGCAACTCCTTGAGCATGATTGCCAGCAGAAGCTGCAACTACACCATTCCTTTTTTCTTCTTCAGACAATGTTTTGATTTTATAATATGCTCCACGTAGTTTGAATGAGCCAGTTTTTTGCTCAAATTCATTTTTTAGGTAAACCATCGAGCCTGTAATTTTAGTAAATGTATCAGAAAAGGTAAGAGATGTTTTTCTGATAACACCATCTTGTGTTTTTTGTGCATTTACTACATCATCATGTGAAATTGCCATCAATTGCCTGTATTTTTTCCATATTTGATTTTTTGTAAATGCGTATTTCTAATAATTTTATAATCTCAATACTGAATCTGTATGGTATAGATGACTGACACACTCTCAAGTACTATAGTCACGTTAAAGACGGAATACATGACTAATAATACCAGTCATGCTCACATTCATGAGTTTATCCCTAGTTCTTCGTCAAATATTCTATCGATTGATAAGAATCACTTAGAATTACTTCACCAATTCATGCTCAGTAATCCCATCTATTCAAGCTCCCATGAATCAAAAATTGATGAAATTCCATGCACGATCTATGAAGGTGATGTGACACATTTTTGGCTGGACAGTATCAAACATGATACAAGTTATGCGCCATTTTATCCAACATGGATGCTTTCTGCATACACTTTAGCATTAATTTCAAAAAATCTTGGTGTTGACAATATTATTGATATTGGTTCAGGGGATGGAAGGATAGCATATTGTGGTAAAGTTGTAGGAATGGAATCATATGGAATCGAAATAGATGAAAATCTTGTTCTTTTACAAAAATCAATATCAAACGGTACTAAAGTTAATTTTAATATAAAATTAGGCGATGCTACAAAATTTGATTATACTTCATTAAACTTATCTCAGCCAATATTATTTCTTTCTGGTTTACCGGAACAAGGGGAATTACTAGCCAATAGTGTAATTGAAAAAATTTTGAATATATCTAATTTAAAAAATAATACTATGTTTGTATTTATGGGAAGTTATTCAAAGAGAAAATATACAAAAGATGATTCAAAGTTTGGATGGGGAAGTGTAATCAACTCTTTTGATCTTGATATTGTGAAAACTGTTACATTACCAACATATTGGACTTCTGATCAACCTGTTGACACACCTTTTATTTTTACAAAACTTAATGATTAGTACTAATTATAATTTATTTTTACTTTATAACTTTTAGAATTTCTTCAACCCTGATGGTAATATTCTTTTTTGTTTCTTCTGACATTTTGTCAGAAGAGAATTGTTTTGACTGTTCATCATTGATTTGTTCTACATCCAAATTAAAAACAAATCCTTCTTCGCCAGTAACTAATCTGGCTTCATCAATCAATACGGGCTCAATTTGGTATATTTCTAGTAGAAAGTTATCCAATTCTTTTAGAAGACTTTGTTTTTGCTCATAAATTTTATTTAAATCACCATCAGTTTGTTTATCAATCTCTTTGGTGACATTTTCCATAATTTTCTCATCTTTAAAGAAAATTTCAAAAAGATTTTCAGGGTTGAGATCCTTATAACCCTCATCTTTTAATTTTTTGAGTATTACTTGATCACTTTTCTCCGCAAGTTTTTTTTCATTTTTTTCTGTCATCGTTAAGAAATCTGCTAATTCTTTTTGTTTTTTCATTACCTGATAATCTGGCTTGTAGTATAGTAAAACGTGGTACTGCGTTGATATATGCAATAATATTCTGTAATCATCTACTGTTGCATGCATTTTGATAAAATCTCGGCGTAAATCCTCATTATTTGTGGTAGAAGTAGTTTGCAATGTCCAATTTGTTAATTTTTTGGCAATTTTATCATAAAATGCTTTTATCATTTCCATACTGCAAGTATCCTGTTTTTTTGCAGTTCCATCTTGTAACATAACATCAACCGGTATTTTTTCCGTCATTTTTTTAGCCTCAGCAAGAAAAATATCTTGAATTTGTTCATTTATTTCGTTTAATTTTATCAGGAATTTGTCTTCAGTATCTAGACCTAATCGCATTATCTAACTAGAATTATACTAAATAAAATCTTAATTGAAGGAGATATTGATTACAATATAACTGAATTTCATAACAATTATTATAATCTAAAAGTGAATTGAGATATTATATGAAAAACATATTTTGTTTTAGAGGTGAACCAAATTTTGAGTGATGAGACAGAAAAAAATCAATTAGATATGATTGGAATGATGCTTGGGAAGCATATCAACGGTGCACTAGATATGGATACAATGGTTATAAAAACACAAGAAAGACTAATGAATTCATTAGAACGTGGCATTGAATATGATGGTACTACCAATGAATCAGATAATTTTTTGAGAGAACACGTTTGGAAAAAATTACCAATGGTGGTTATGTATGTAGATATAGTTGGTTCCACACAAATGGTACTATCTTTGCCTGAAGAAAAGGTGGCTATGTTATTCAGTTCATTTACACAGGAAATGGCAATTTTGATAGAACAGAATGCCGGTATGGTGTTAAAATTTGTTGGTGACGCTGTGATTGGTTATTTTATAGATGCAAGTAATCTTCTGGCATCAGATAATGCAGTAACATGTGCTAGATCTATGATTAGAATAATCAATGAGGGAATAAATCCTGTTTTAGCTAAATCTGACTATCCAGAACTTGCGGTAAAAATTGGTATAGATTTTGGTAAAAATATGATTGTAAGATATGGATCCGATAAAAAAACATCTCATGTTGATTTATTAGGTCCGTCGATGAATGTTGCATCAAAAATACAAGGTTTAGCCAAACCACAGCAAATTTTAATTGGAGAAGATGTCTATAATAAAATCCATCCTACTTTACAAATAAAATGCAAACAAGAAATCTTAAGCGAGGCTAAATGGAAGTATCGTTATAGAAATTCAGATAAGTTATATCCAATTTATCACTATATTGATTAAATCGTAAAATTATCAGGACACTCTACATGTTCATAATGATGATCAGTAAATTCATCTTCAATAACATACATAACAACTTTATGTAATTCCATCATCTCGATCTCCTTCTTACATTTCAAACATGTCTTTTTTTTCCTTTGAATCATTTTTTATCAAAAACATATGATCGCTATAAGGATCAGCGATCAACTGAAATTGATAAGCCCTGAATGAATTGATCAAAAATTCTTTACTAAGATTTTTTCAGGCATACTAAAGCACAAATATGGCAATAAAAATATAAAAAATATGACTGATTTCATTAATATGAAAAAACTGAACCCTTACGATTTCATGCATGATTTTTTGGCTATGCCAAATTCTATACGCTATCCACCCGGTTCAAATATTCCTAAAGGTTTGATAAACACATCAAAACTCAAGGAAAAACTTTCTTCTGATAATGCAGTACTTGGTCCTAAATTAGAAAACTTTGCCGAAATGTATCGTCAAATGGCAGCAAGCCTTCTTAACATGTCAGTTGATAAATTAATTCCTCCAGGTCATCCATTATATTCAAAGAATCATTCACTTACATTACTGAAGGAAGAAAATGAAAAAATTCTTAAAGAGAATTTTGAACTAAAAAAGAAATTAGAAAATAAAAAATAAAATTTTATTCAGGAGTAAATCCTATGTAACCGCCTGACTGTATGTTTTTTTCAGCGCTAAAATCTGGTTCAAACAATGAAATCATATAATCATCAGGATCTAATATAATTGCATTTTTTCCAGATGACTTGTTTTGTATATCTCTATGAATTTTTACATTTTTAGACTTCAATTCATCAATCGCAGAAGAAACATCACCTACTACAAAACCAATCATAATCATATCATTTGGTGTCATAAGTTCTGCAGATGCTGGGTGAAGGCTAAGTAATGCCCCAGATTGGCCAAGGTCGACCCAATTCTCTCTTTGTCTTTTAATCGGCATTCCTAAAATTTTATTATAAAATTCGAGTGATTTTTCTAGATCCTTTACAGCCAAAATAACATTTCCGACCTTTCTAACATTCATATCTTTATCACTACATACCGTCCTAAATGCTTTATTATTTTACCTGAACCATTGTTTCAGTGCGTATAACCCCAGTTATTTTTTGGATATTTGTTGTGACATCTTTGATTTGAGATAAATCATTAACTTCTATTATTGCTACAGCGTCAAATTGGCCACTAACAGGAAATGATATAGAGATAAAATTAATCTTTTTGAGTCTTGCAGCAATGAGTTTTTTTGGTGATTTCACTAATACTATTGCCTTTACCATCCTAGATCAACCTCAACTTCTATAAGGGTTTCAGTGGAAGCAATGTCTTTGATTCTTTTCAATTCATTTACTCCATTATTTATGTCATTTAATGAACCGTTAAAAAGAATAGAAACATCTGCTCTTCCAGTAACAGTCATAACTTCTTTCATCGGTTTACGTTTTTTTGAAAGATAACTTGTTACTTTATCAATCTTGCCTGGATTGACTGTAATTAAACATAATGCGTACATAATGAATACCATGTTAAACATGCATAAAAATTTAGTTAGACTATTCAGAAGCATCCTGTGAACGTGATTCTTCCAAATACGCCTCTCTCTCTTCTGATACCTTCTCTGTATCAATTTCTAAATCATCATCAATCAAAACTATCCCAGAATCATCATAAGTATCTGAATTTTTACTTTTTGCTTTCTTCTTTGCCGTTGCTGATGAAGCCTTTTTCTTGGTTTTCTTAGCCTTGCCTGTTTTTACAACCATATATTTTCAGAAAATCAATATAAAATCTTCTATTAAAATATTGTCATTATGAAATTATGCAAAAATTTAATGCCAGAGGCGGGATTTGAACGCGCGACAGCTCGGTCTTCAGCCGAGTGCTCTCCCAGGCTGAGCTACCCTGGCATAACGCAATTCAAATTAATAGGGATTTAAGGTTGTCTTTTATACTATTTTTTATTAATTATTAAATTTGGGTTTGGAATAACTATTATGTCTTAATTTTAGATTATATCTGAAAAAATAATAAATTTATGAATGTGATCAAAATAGATACTTTATGATTTTAAATTTTTTCCAAAGAGTTATGGAATTAAAAACTGTTCCTAGACAAGGTTGGAAAAATAAACTTGGATTAAATGATGTTGAATCTGTTGCAGAGCATACTTACTCTACGGCAATTTTATCTATGATATTTTCTGATTTACACGGATTTGATACTGAAAAAATAATCAAGATGGCATTAATACATGATTTAGCAGAATCAGTGATAGGTGATTTAACACCTAACCAAATACCAAAAAATAAAAAAAATAAACTTGAGAACACTACAATGAAACAAATATTGAAAAACCTTCCAAAAAAAATATCAAATGATTATTATCATATTTGGGATGAGTATCAAAAAAAATCCTCAAATGAATCTATACTACTACATGAAATTGATAAACTAGAGATGGCATTGCAGGCTAAATTCTATCAGGATCAAGGTATATCAAAAAAAGATCTGCGATCATTTTTTGCAACTGCTGATGCACAGATAACAAATAAACATCTACGCCAACTACTTAGATCATTTTTAGAATAATATGATGTAACTAAACACCAATAAATTTTCTTTTTGTGAACAAAGATATTTTTTAACTTTAAAAACAGGTCTGATTATCATGAATTATGGTGGCAAGAAGACATAAAAAAAAATCAGCAAAACATAGAAATCATGGATCAAGTCATGATTCAATCGCCAATAAAATAATTCATGAAATTATTAATGCTAAGTATGATATTACTGAAAATGAGGCTAATCTTGTTAAAGATGCCTTAAACTATTCTACTGAAACAAGGACTATGACTTCATTGATGAAGAGAGATTTGGAGTCAGTAACTAGCTCAATTTTTAAATCCAGAAGAAAACTAATTGAAAAAAAAGTATCTGTTGATATCTTAAAGGCATCAATAAGGGAGAAAAAAGATATTGTGAAAAAAGCATCATCATATGTATCTCATATGAAAACAAAACTAACGAATGAAAAAATTCAGATGCTTAATACACAAAAGGATCTCTTGGAGATAACAAAAGCAATTGATGATATCACAAAAGTCACGTCAAAATTAAGTGATGCAGATGCAGATGCTGCAACATATGGACTAAAGGCTTCATTAATTGCTAAAGAAGCAAATTCTAAAAAAGCAAAAGTGCAGTACAATTCTACAGAAAAATTGACTAACCAAGCAGCAAATAGACATGAAGATGCAGTAAAATCACTTGAAAAATTAGAGCACTCATTTGCTTATGAATCTTCAAACCTAAAAATAGTTACTGATAATATGAAAGATGCATTCGACACATTAACTAATACATACAATGATGTGAAAGATCTTTCAATAAGTTTGTTAGATGAAGCATTTGTTCCAGAAAAACCAAGTCAGACTGCTGATACTCTTGCTGCACAATAAATAATTTTATTAAAATAAAAAAATCATAAATGTATTAATAATAATCATTACAATAAATCATGTGCAATATTTTCTAGCTTTAAAATTAGGTCAGAAACATGTTAATACTGCAAGAGAATATCTTAATAAATTTGCAAATGGTAAAGCAATGCCCGCATTAGCATTGAAAGATAATAATACAAATATTTGGGAGCCAGTTGGGGAAGAAAATTTGTATGCTACTGTTAATGGTGTAGATGGGTTTGTAGTAACCGATAATACTGGATATATTCTTGTTTTATGTGATAAAGATGGCATAGCCAAAACAATTGCTCAAGGATTATCTGATGAGGAAAAATCTACTATCATAAATTCCCTAAAATCAGATAATGTTGAAGAATACCACGGTAAGGTTAGCCTCCCAGTATAGTAGATACTCAAATTATTTTGTCGTAACATTTTACTTACCAATAATTCATGTCAACATATGAAGAAATTCTCATCGGAAATAGAGTTACGTGGACATATCATAGATTCGCTTATCCTGACAAAAGTATTTGATGGAATTATGGACCATGGTGGTTCGTTTGAAGTTTTGGACATCCAGGTTGGTAAAAAGAAAAAAGATGAAAGTTATGCAAAATTACTTGTAATAGGTAAAAATGAAAAAAATCTTGATAGAATATTAAATTATGCATATCGTCAAGGAGCTACATCTAAGACTCAAAGTGATGTAAAACTAAATACTGCATTAAAAGATATGGTAATGCCTGATAATTTTTACAGTACTACAAATAATCAAACACAGATTTTTCTTAAGAATAAATGGATTGACGTGGAAAATATAATGATGGATAAGTGCATTGTTGTTAAAGCAAAAAAAGCAACTTGTGTTCCAATACGTCAAATAAAAAAGGGAGATAAAATTGTAGTTGGAGAAAATGGTATCAAAGTAATTCCTCCAGAAAGACCTAGAGAAGGAATGAATGTATTTGAATTTATGGGAAGTAGTAGTTCAAGTGAAAGACCAACACAGCATATAGCTAAGAAAGTTGCAGAAGATATACGACTTACTAAAAAAAATGGTGGTAAGATTATTCTGGTTGGTGGTCCTGCTATTATTCATACAGGAGCTAGCGAATCAGTTTCTACTCTTATTCGGCATGGATATATTGATGCAGTCTTGGCTGGAAATGCCCTTGCAGTTCATGATATTGAATATGCAACATTGGGAACATCACTTGGGATGAATGTTCGTGATGGTACATTAGCCATAAGAGGCCATAGAAATCATATGGAAGCGATCAATGCTGTATTCAAAGCTGGTTCTATTGAAAAAATGGTGAAAACAAAAAAACTCACACGTGGAATAATGTATGAATGTGTAAAAAAGAAAATACCATTTGTTTTGGCGGGATCTTTACGTGATGATGGTCCGTTACCTGATGTAATTACTGATGTTGCAACTGCTCAAAAAGAATACAAAAGGGTTCTAAAAGGTGCATCAATGGTAATAATGGTAGCTACAATGTTACATTCAATTGCAACTGGTAATATGCTTCCTGCAAATGTCAAAGTGATAGTGATTGACATAAATCAACCAACTGTCACAAAATTAATGGATCGTGGTACATGGCAGGCATTAGGAATAGTATCTGATGCGGGTGCATTTTTACCAATGGTAGCTAGAGAATTATAATTCAAATAAAATTAGGGCTGCAGGAATAAGATTTCAGGATTATAGAAAAAAGATGCAATAAAAATACCACCTAAAACTCCTGCAATAACGCCTGATGCCAAATAAAAGAATACTGTATTCATATCTGCGCTAATAATAACTATCTAATAACTAATATCAACTACCAAACATCATCTACTTCATCTAATTCACGATATTCTTTGGATGTATCTCGTTTGAATCCATATCTAGAGATATCTACTCTAGAAAATAAATCAATGTTCCAATCCAACCAAACTCTTATTCTTTTTTCTATGTTAGGCATTTTATTAAGATAATAATTTCTCCATAGCACCCATGCCCAAAATCCGGTAATCTTTATCCCCATTGATTCCGCTATACCATAATGCTTTCCAATTATAGCACTCTGTCCTTTCCATTTGTATACAAATTTCTTTTTTTCTTTGTTCTCAATTGATTGCTTAATATTATATGCGGCTAATTTTGCATGTGCTTCTGCTAACTGTGCAGTGGGTGGAAATTTGTTAGCATCTTCCTTATCAAATTGTGAACAATCACCTATTGCAAATATTTCTGGATGATTTGGTATTTCCAAAAATTCATTTACAATTATTTTCCCATTTTTGAGTTTAAATGCAGAATTTTGAATGATATCAACAGGAGTTACTCCAGCTGTCCAAACCAATGTATGAGAATCAATCGTGGCTTCATGTTTTACATTTGATAAAGTACTAGGCAATTTTTTTATTATAACATTTTTCCCGTCAAAACTTGTAACTGCGTGCTGAAGTAGTATCTTAATGCCATTTTTTTCTAATTTATTATGTGCATGTTCTGATAAACTTTCATTAAACCCCTGTAAAATAGTTCCAACAGCTTCAACTAGTATAACATGTACATCAGCCTGTTTGATATTATGATAATAAGAAATAGCTTCGTTAAGAAAATCGTTAATTTCACCTGCTGTTTCTACACCAGCAAAGCCACCACCAACAACAACAAATGTTAGTAATCGCTGTTTAATTTTTGAATTTTTTTCATTCTCTGCCTGCTCTAACATATCAATTATTCTGTTTCTTAATGATATGGCATCTGCTAATGTTTTCATTGTAAATGAATTCCTTTCAACATCATTTAACCCAAAAAAATTGGTTTTGCTTCCCAATGCAATAACCAAATAATCATAATGGATTCTAATACCAATTTTTTCTGGTGTGCCCTCCAATGTAACATGTTGTTGAATGGGATCAATGTCTCTAACTACTGATTCGTATATTCGTGCTTTCTTACATAACGCTCTAAGTGGCATAACAATATGCCTAGGAGTAATTGTTCCAGCAACTATTTGTGGCAGCATTGGAGTAAAAAGTAAAAAATTATCATCGCTTACCAGCGTTATTTCAATATCATAATTTGATTGAAAATAATTTTCTAATTTTTTGGTGCAATCAACTCCTGCAAAACCACCACCCAAAACCAAAATTCGTTTTTTAGTCAAAATCAAGGCTTTTTTTTAATAGTGATAACGTCAATTCTGGATCTGCCTTACCACGTGTTTTCTGCATAACTTTGCCTACCAAAAAATTAACTATTTCAGGATTTAGTTTTGCATCTTCCACCGCTTTTGCTTCTTCATTTAATACTTGTGTAATAATATCAGATAATTCTTCTTTGTCTGAAACATGTCCTAAATCAAGATCGTTAATTATTTGTTCTAGCGATTTTCCATTCTTTATGATTTCATCTAACGCAAGTTTTGCAGAAGCCCTTGTAATTTTATTTGATTTGATACACTCGACTAGATCTGAAAGATGTTCTGGAGATAGTTTTGATGTTTCACGTTTTTCACGTGTATCAAGTAATCCCATAATATCGGTAGTAATCATATTTGCAACATCTTTTGCATTTGTTTCATTCTTTGCATTTTCAAAAAGTTCTGAAAAGTATCTATCTGAAGCCAATATATCTGCAACCTGTGGCGTAATACCATACTTTGAAACATATCGCTCCTTTTTTGAACTGATACTTTCAGGCATATGTGCTTGTAATTGATTTTTTGTATCATCATTAATTCTAATCC
>Ga0207962_1000854_pt1 | contig 10431 bp, 9 predicted proteins | sample Knorr_S15_td_AAI_FD_185603 | JGI IMG/M metagenome (GOLD analysis project Ga0207962, IMG submission 185603) | Marine microbial communities from Southern Atlantic Ocean transect - Knorr_S15_td_AAIW_ad_750m_LV_A (SPAdes) (version 2) | ecosystem: Environmental > Aquatic > Marine > Oceanic | place... | reverse complement strand
TCATTCCTAGGCCCATGCCAAGGAGGGAAGATATGGCCGCCTTGTGTAGGATTTCATTTTGATATAGGGTTGGAAATATTGGGAACTCCGTTACATACGCACCCAGGATGCCAAGCGTGAACAGCATGAACATTATAGCCATCAAGAAGTCGTTAGTGATAGCAACAGTAGCAACTGCAAGGTACGCTGGTGCACAAAGCCCCATGAGGAATGGGTTCTTTTTATAATCCATAAAATAACTCCTTTTTCACTATAGCTCAGGCACAGGGAGTTAAACCCTATTCCTGGAACCAGAATCTAACGCCTCGTCATTAGACAACGGCTGTGTGCTAATTTCCCCCAGAAGGCCATGGTAGATTTTGGTGTGATGGGTGTCAAGTGTAAATCCCTGTCTTTGCAAGGGATTTAACCGGTAATTTAACAATATTCCGACACACGGACTGCCCATTTAGAATTCATTTATGAAATTGCTACGGAATAAGCTAAAGGAAAAAGATAGGACCCAAGAGGGGACGGATTTGGCCAACTCTGGATCACGTCAGAGCATCTTTGTTCAAAGTAAAGTTTTATTGGGATTTTAACCAACAATTCTCACGTTTGTTTCAAGATTTTTAAAATCCAAGGTTACGAGGAATCTGCAATCAACTTAATCTAAGAAAATTGAATTAAATGTCAGTGAATGTAACGCCACTCCCTTCGCAGATGCCAGCTTGTCACCATAAAATACTCTTTTTACCTTTAATCCATTAGGTCACCACCCTACTCCTTAACCTATCAACTAACCCAAGAAGTTGAACTAATCTCACAATCCTTATAAAATGAATAGGTTATTTTCAAATCTCTCCATTTTTTGGAAACAACCCTAAAACAAGAAAGCCATGTCTCAAAGGGATTACTATAAAATTCTTGGTGTTGCCAAAGATGCGAAGCCCGGTGAAATTAAAAAAAGCTATCGTGAACGAGCTAAAATATTTCATCCAGACGCCAATAAGGGAACTAAAAAATCAGAAAACCAGTTTAAAGTTTTGTCTGAGGCTTACAGTGTTTTAAGCAATACTAAAAAACGCAAGGAATACGATCGAAAACGCTCTCAAAAGGGCTCTTACAAAAGAGGTCCATCAAAAGGGTGGGGTTCATCGGAGTCTGATCGCTGGGGATATGGGTTCGGCAACCAAGAATCACAGGGTCGACCTCGGCAGGACGGACCATTCGGCCAAACAGCAGCGGAAGATCCTCAGCCGCACAACCCCAATGCTCCTACTAGAGGATTTGACCTTCAGTTCATGGCCGATGTAGATTTTGCTACTGTCGCGCTCGGGGGAACCATCTCCTACAATTATGAAAAGTATGTCCGTTGTGAAAACTGCGAAGGAACTGGTGAAACGGGTGAAAAAACATGTGCGGAATGTGGAGGAAAACGCCAGATTGTAAAAGAAGCCAATCTAGACGTAAAAATTCCGCCTGGGGTTGCAGATCAGTATGTCCTTCGTCTTCAAAATGAAGGAGGGGAAGGGATGAATGATGGCCCGCCAGGAGATTTGTTTCTAAAAATTTGCACCAAGCCTCATCCTATTTTTAAACGAAAAAAAAATGACATCTACATGGAAGTTCAGATTCCTCCAGAATTAGCAGAAAATGGAGGCCCCCTTGATGTCGAAACGCTAGATACCGTTAAGACTATAGAAGTCGAAGAGAGCACTCTTACTGGAGAGGAACTTCGTATCCCTAAAAATGGAGCAGCCATTTTGTGGGGGAAAAAACGGGGTGACTTAATTATTAAATTTGCAATAATGGATTCAAAAATCTAGTGAAATTTATTTTCATAATTCTCTTGATAACTTTTAGTATTGTTATCCTAACTGCTTTTATTTTAAGAAGTAAAAAGCGTGGGAAGCGTGCCCTCTACGTGGGAGGGAAACCCACCATCAAGAAGAAAAAAACCAAACCCAAAGTATCCAAGGCAAAGATAATGGGCCCGGAGAACCCAGCATGGGTCAAAATGTATGCTGAGGAAATGGCCAAACGAAACACGGCACAGACTACAGCAGTAGTCAAAAAATGGTTGAGAGAGGGATAATTGAGGGAGGTTTTACTTCTTTTTCTCTTTTGCCCAAGCCTTGGCTCTAGCCGTAAAAGTGGCTTTGAGTTCTTCTGAAACAGGAGCTGGACTCACAGCACGGGGCCCTGAACCAGAAGATTTGGGTGCCACAGGCGCAGCATCAGTTTTTGCAGTAGATCCCTGGGCGGCTGGTTTATCTCCCTTCGCAACGGGCTCAACCGGAGCTGGTTTTGCTCCAACTGCAGTAGATGCTTCACCTGGCTTGCTAACAAGTCTCATTGATGACCAAACATCGTTTCCTGGGTAGGGAGTATCTAAGCCTATTTTCAAGTCATATCGTATGATTTGATCATCGGAGCACTCACTAATCCAAGTGTTCGTAACACAACCTGCATCGAAAATCGGGTCAAGAGGAAACATTGTCCCATTTTTATCTTCACAACTTTTAGTCCCTGTTTTGTCAACGAGAGTGGAGGCTTCCTGTTTGTTGGGAATCCTCCAATTATCGATTCCGGCGTGCTTTTCTTTATTGATCTGATCCACATAAGTCCGATGATCCTGCCAAGTATAAAATTTATGGGTATCCAGCCAAGCATCTGTCTTTTTCCATATCAATCCAGTATTAGGGTCGGTAACTGTTCCGTCACCATTGTCAACAAAAGGCTTTAGTTCGGGGGCTGGTTTTTTTCCAGGAGCTGGTTTTTTTGCAGGGGGAGCTTCTTTTACAGCGCTTGGCTCGGCTGTTTTATCCAATGGAGGATCAACTTTTTCAGAAGGTTCTGCCTCAGTCATACTACAATGCCTCAAGTTATCTTAATATTTTATTCAGGAGACCACGCAAACCAAAACTAATGCTGAGGATAGTTTTTTAAAATTTCATCCAAGTCTTTTTTAGATTGGGTCAACATACTCAACATATCTCCAAGCTCTACCGCAGAATAAGAATCCAAACACTCTTTATAGTTTTCTCGATAGCTGACAGCGTTGCACTGAATCCACTTCATCACTGCATCGTCCCCAGACCCGTCACTGCATTCGTTTTTTTTTCTAGCCAATAAGTTCGTTTGTGAAATGCGTATGATTTCACAAACTAAATCGTCTTTGATTCTGCTCACCAGCCAACCTCGTTAACATATCAAAACTGTCACAATTTAAAATTTTGCCAATTTATAACGATTTACAACACTTGTCAATTCGATATTTCTAAGCAAACTTAAGCTAAAAAAAACAATAACATTCCGATTCATCTCGGAAGTTTCCAACCTACTTTCTTTTAAAGCTATGCCTTATTTTACCGAAACTTAAAATCAGTTAAAAGAAAATATTCTTTAAACTTTGATCATTAGATCAAATGACATTTCTACCCTAAAAATAATCTGCTCAGCCAAATCGAGCTTTATTTCTCGGATCCAGATCATCTCTAAGTCTATCACCTAAGAAGTTGAAACTTAAAATTGTAAAAAAAATAGCAAGTGATGGGAATAGAATAAGATGAGGATAAAACTTTATAGACTTCCAGCCTTCATTGGCCATTGTTCCCCAACTACTAAATGGAGGTGCAATCCCTAATCCAATAAAACTTAAGGTCGATTCGGCTAAGATTGCTACAGGAATTCTGAAGGTCAGGGTGACGACCATCAAACCCAAAATATTAGGCAGTATCTCCTGCATTAGTATCCTTGGGCTACTCGCACCTAGTGCGCGGGCAGCTTCTACATAAGTTTTTTCTTTGATTCGTAATACTTCTCCTCGAACCAAACGAGCAACTGTCACCCAACTCACAAGCGTAAGAGCGATGAACATTCCTGCAATACCCCTCCCCATCATAACTGTGACAAGTATGATCATCAGCATGTCTGGGAGAGCAAATATGACATCTACCACACGCATCATGAAACCATCCATCCGCCCGCCAATGTAACCCGAAATGGAGCCATAAATTGTTCCTATTACAAGCGCTAGCAGTGTAGTCGAAATGCCTATGAATAAAGAAACGCGTGCGCCATATATAAGACGCGAAAATAAATCACGCCCCAATTGATCAGTTCCCATTAAATGACTAAAGCTAGGTGTTGCTAATGTATTAAGTGTGTCCTGAGTTTCATAGGAGTACGGAGTAATCCACGGGGCAAATATCGCCGAAAAAAAAACTACGCCTAAAAACCCAAAACTTAATTTTGAAAAAAAACTCACACTCTCACCCTTGGGTCAAGCCACATATAAATAATATCTACCAAAATATTTGCAAGAACAATCAATACAGCATAAATCAAAGTCACTCCCATAATGAGTGGGTAGTCTCGATTGGTCACAGCAGTGATAAAAAAGCTCCCCATACCCGGAATCGAAAATATAAATTCAATCACAAACGAACCTGTTACCAAGCCAGCGGTTAAAGGGCCTAGTACTGAAATTATGGGGAAAATCGAATTTTTCAAGGTGTGTTTGAAAAGAATAACGGATTCTGTAAGCCCTTTCGCACGAGCCGTTCGTATATAATCTGAGGCCAATACTTCCAGCACTGCAGAGCGGGTCAATCGAGCAATATACCCACTAAAAGGTGCACCTAAAGCTATTGCTGGCAAAATCATGTGACGCGGCCCTTCCCACAGAGCTGGAGGCAACCATTGCAATTTATGAGACACCAACCAGACCAGCACCGTTCCCAAAACAAAACTGGGGATAGAAATCCCCAATGTCGCATAAAACATACAAATTCGATCAATCACAGAATTCTGACGGTACGCCGACCACACGCCCATGGGAACGCCTACTCCCACGACAACTAGCATGGCCAACACCCCTAAAGTTAGCGACACCGGGAACGTATCCAATATGATATCAGCAACATCCCGGCCAATATATTTATAGGAAGGCCCCATATCACCCTGAACCAATTGTTTTAAGTAAAGTAGGTATTGAGTAGTTACGGGTTGGTCGAGATGATACTTAGCCTGAATATTGGCTAGAATTTCTGGGGGAAGTTTTTTTTCTTGATCAAATGGACCGCCCGGAACCACACGCATAATAACGAAGGTAATCGTAGACACCACAATTAAAACCGGGATACCGTGCAATAATCGTTTGAAAAAATATATCAGCATATATCTTTTTATAAAAATAAAAACCAAGTTCTTAAATACTTAACAAACACCAAAAAAAGCTAACTACCGAAACATCCCTTAACATCACTACTTCATAAGTTTGATGATATTACCTGCCGCGTATGTACGCACTACCTCCTGAGAATCTTCCAATTTACTCAACAATAATGGGAATGCCCTAGACCCACCCATCATACCAACAGCTCTTGTAGCCGAAGTTCGGACTCGGATATTCTTGTCCATAAGAGCAATTGAAAGCAACTGCTCTCGATTTTGAATCTCCAGCTCCCCAAGTATTCTTGCCGTTGTACTACGTATTCCGTAATCTGCATCTTTGATCGTATCTAAAAATACTTCACGGCAATAACTACTCCCTTTCCGAACTAGGGCCACTGCTGCTGACAAACGCACCATTCCATCTTCGTCAGAACAAAGAGAACGGAGTGCTTCAAGCCCTGAAGTTCCTCTTAATGCACCAAGAATAAGCGCTGACTGATATCTCAGTGAAGGATTAGTGTGTTTCGTTAAATTTAGTAACCGCGGTAGCATGCCCTTATCTACTTTTTTGCCAATTGCTTTTAAGCTGTAAAATATAATTTCATCCTCACTTCCATTTAATAGGCCCTCTAGATACGGAATCACTTTTTCATCATTTAACTTACCGAGATAACCTATGGCCTGATAGCGGTCAATAGAACTACCACCCTTGAGTCCATCTAACAGAACATCTAATTGATTCTCATCTCCCAACTTGAACAACGCTCCTGCAGCAGCATAACGTACTGTTCGATCTGGTGATTTAAGGTGGGGTTGGATGATATTTCCCAATGCACCATCGCCCAGTTCTCCCAACATTTCAATCGCGGCACCACGAACCCATATATTGGGGTCCCTGCTCATGTGAATAGATATAGCGCGGGCTTCATCTAATGAAATTTTCTTTATCCCTTGCAAGGCAAATAATCGCGTTGTGTGATACGAGTCTTTCGCTGCTTTTTTTAGGAAAGGAATGAGGCCAGAATATTCCGATTCACCCGCAGCGCGGGCGGCAGCACTACGGATAAATGCATTTTCACTCTGCAAGGATTTTTCTAAAATTTTTATAGAAAATGTACGAACACGATCCATTGCCTCCTGAGGTTTTTCATTTGCTTGTAATGCATCCCCCGGAAAAGACAAAAATACGGCTATAACCAGAAATAAGAAACCTGATTTCTTTGACACAATCATATTTTATGAATTCCTAACTGTATTTATTAACGATTGCTCGGTAAAAAAACTCGTCTTCCTTTTTGCCACGTTTTTCAAATCCCTGGATCAAAACAGAGCATTTTTCTACCAACGCGGAGCGGGTTAATTTCAACTTCTCTTGATCGAGTGAGTTCTGGTCCAGCAACTTTTTTAAAGCAGCGACTCTAAATCGATCCATACCCCAATACTTGCGCGATAACTGGTCTGCATGACCACCCTGTTTGATAATAAGTGGTTCTTTAATAAAGTGAAACGCATATTTCACTGCAATTCTCAACCATAAATCATAATCCTCACAGGCAGGAAGCGACTCATCAAAGTTTCCAATTTCACTAAATAACTTGGCACGAATCATAACTGAAGAAGGGCTCACTATACAAAGGGCCAAACAATGACGAAATATATCCCCGGTATACTTACGGTGCCTGTTCATTTGGTTTACCCGAACTCCATTTCGAATCCATATTTCATCGGTATAGCAAATCTGACTATCCGTATTATTTACCATCCAATGTATTTGAATCTGTAATTTTTTCTCATTCCACAAATCATCAGAGTCGAGAAAACAGATAAATTCTCCCTTTGCACAGGCGAGACCTATATTACGAGCTTTGGAAACACCAGAGTTTTTTTTCATAGGTAAATACTGTGCACTAGGAAATGATTCTATTACCTTTGATGTGTTATCAGTAGAACCATCATCGACGACTATGAGCTCAAAATCTTGATAGGTTTGACTGACTATCGAATCCAAGGTTCCTTCCAACCGGTCGGCGCGATTGTATGTGGGCACAATGACTGAAACTTTGGGTGAATTGTTCACATTACAATAAGGTGAAATAGCGTTTTTATCCTGTCCTTCCATAAGCTTTAATCTCTGCATGTGGATCTCAAGGTACGAAACACCCCTATGACAAAAGGATACGGGAAAGGCTTGATACATCAATCATATAGGTTACCCCTATAAAAGTTGAGTCAGGAAACTAACAAGTATTGCCTTGACAAAACTACTAAATTCCAATAGAAATATACCCTTCCCATACTGAAAAAGTCAGATAAAACAGCCCACTATGGGAAATTTGACTGATATTTCCCTAGACGGTTTAGCCATTCTTGAGTGTAAATTTTCTTATGGATTTTAACGATGTTACAAATATTTTTAAAGAAGATCTTTTGCGGTTAGAGCGCTCTATACAGGAAAACTATCGATCGGACGTTCCGTTAATACCCGGTATAGGGGACTATTTACTTAAGAATGGTGGAAAACGCATACGACCTCTCCTCCTTATGGTTGGGACCAAGTTATGCGGTCGCGACCTAGATGAAAGAGTCATTCGGCATGGCTGCGTCATTGAGTATATCCATTCGGCAACACTACTCCATGATGACGTCGTTGACCATACCACTATCAGGCGAGGACGCGAAACAGTGAGTGCAAAATGGGGAAGCGATGCCAGCATACTTGTGGGCGACTTCCTGATTTCACGATCCATTCTCATGTTAGCCGCGGATTGCGACTCAAGGATAATCAATTCGGTTTCAGAGGCAACCAAGCATCTTGTAGAAGGCGGAATTATGGAATACAGTCAGGCTCGGAAGTTATCCGTCACTGAATCACATTGTCTTGATGTTATTCTTCGCAAAACAGCATCCATGATGTCTCTCGGTTGTGAGCTAGCGGCATTACTTGCTGAAACAAACCCTGAGCAGGAAAAGGCATTAATTACCTTTGGCACACAATTTGGCATGGCATTTCAACTTATGGATGATGCGATGGATTATGGCAGCGAAGAAGACTATCTAGGCAAACCACCAGGAAATGATTTTCAAGAAGGGCACGTAACCTTACCCCTACTTCATTTGTATGAGAATTCCGAAGTTTCTCTTAAAAAAAGAATTGAAGGCTTCGTTAAAAATGAAAACCTCACACAAGAAGATTTCGATTATGTCCTTGAACGAATGCGCGAAACCAAGTCTATCGAGTACACCCTAGAGCTCGCGCGCAACTATATTGAACAGGCAAAATCATCCATTAGAGCCGTTACTTTCCCCCAACCTGAATACATCAAATCTCTTGACGCAATCGCAGATTATATTTACGAGCGACATGCGGCAATCCAGTCCTAACCCAACAGCATAGTTCCGGTTTATTAGCCCTTACATTAATTAGACTTGTTTACGCGTTGCGCAGGGTATTCTCTTACCTGATCTAAAGGGTGTCGACACCATCAAAAAATAAATCGACATTTCCCTGAAAAAAGCCGCTGTCCAAAAAACACTCACATTCCCAGATGTATCGCTTTGAAGTAAAAAGATATAACTGAAATAAAGAATAAAAAAAACCCTTCCCAAAATTGGGAAGGGGATTACTTAGTTGAGTTAAGATCAACCGACGTAGGAACACTTACTTGCAGGTGTGCGAGTATCCATATTTTTACCACGAAAAGTATGGTCGTCAATCTCAGCAGCACAACCAATCATCCGACCAAACAAAAACGTTGCAAAGCTTGAGGTTTCGATATCCGCTTCGGCGAGATTTCCTGCCTTGTATTCACCCCAAACCATCTTGAGTAAAATGACCGCAATGACCGCATCGATGTTTACACAGTAGACGTTTTTACTAACCTTGGCTTTAAACATTGAGTTCACAATCGAGTGGTAATAATCAAGGAAGACATTATTGATCCCTTTTTCCTCGAACAGTTTGCGAACAAATTCTTCTCTCGGGTCAAAATTAACATCCTTTCCTTTGAATATAGGATGGTTGATACATGGGACCTTGGCGTACTCTAAATTGCCAATAGCTTTTTGCTCAGCCTTATAATTTTTGTATTTATTTGAGTACTCGAGAGCCATTGCATCGAGATCAAGTCCATGGTTTTTATCATCGGCGGCTTTGAGATTTGTATCTTTGAATTGTTCGATAAGAAATGCTGCCGCCTCATAACCATTACCACCATGTGCAAATCCAGTATGCGTGAGAAATCCAATAAATGCCTTATTGACCTGTACACGATCCGGCATTTCTGGTCCATCTGCACTTACAGCTCCCTTGGAACCCTGAGCGGAAATAGTGCCCGGTCCATTCGTAATAATCAGCCCAAGAAGAACTTGAAACTCGAACAATTCATCATCGGTTGGCTCACGTCCCATGAGGGATAAAAAAGCCGTTCGAGTAAAAGAAAAGTTGGGAACTAATTCTTCTAGCTTGATTCCACAGAAGCTATCCTCACCATGCTTATCAGCAGAAGCAACCACTCCTACGATAGTACTATAGATACGTGAATACCAAGGGAGCCTGGTGATAGTTCCTCTGGTAATCTTCTTGGATCTTAGCCCACCCCAACCAAGGGTTGTCCAGATAGCAGCGATCATAGCATCCGTAGAAGGCTTACCTCCCTCTTGCTTCGCAAAATCTATTAGGAATTTGATAAAAATAGATTGTGCACCCTGACTAAGATGAGCGGCCATTCTCTCAGCACAAGTATCATCATTAGCAGCTAGTAGAGTATCCTTATGTGATTTGGCGGAATTTAATTCTTCCTTATAATCGTAATTACCAGTCGGATCACTAAGCTTGGAAAACTGAAATAAACTCAACAATGCTTTCGCTGCATCCATTGCTGGTTCAGCCATCTTTTTCCCGACGATGGCAACAGCCCCAGAGACAACGGTATTAGGAGAGTTCCCATTTTCACGTGAGGCTTCTGCTGCAGCTAAGGTAGCTTGACCGCGCTGGTTGACGTAAGCATTGAGTGCAATATTCGCAATTTTTTCGCCATACTCATTTGGGTACTCGCGACAAAGAGCAAAGACTAGATTAGCTTCAAAAGATTTCGTAGATGCATCAAGAATGGAAGTTTGATGAATTTTCGAAACCTGCGTTTTCGGATCCATCATTGAAGCACCGCTTGTATCCTTGAGAGTTTCTCTCCGATACTGAGCGCCCACCTGCTTATCGAGTGCAGTTATCTGCTCATTATATGGAGAAATCGCCTCAACCACAGGCGTATCCAA
>Ga0207962_1000852_pt1 | contig 10435 bp, 9 predicted proteins | sample Knorr_S15_td_AAI_FD_185603 | JGI IMG/M metagenome (GOLD analysis project Ga0207962, IMG submission 185603) | Marine microbial communities from Southern Atlantic Ocean transect - Knorr_S15_td_AAIW_ad_750m_LV_A (SPAdes) (version 2) | ecosystem: Environmental > Aquatic > Marine > Oceanic | place... | reverse complement strand
TGCCGGTTCTACTTGTGAATGCTTCGCGGGCCCACCCAGTGTTTCTTCAGTGTAAAGACCAGGCCGCCTGAAATCCATCCAGAACTGCCTCTTCAACGGTTCTGGGGACGAGCGCATCACCGACTTTTATGAGTGTGGGTCGTTTGTGCGTGCCTGTTGACTCGAATAACCAGTCACATTCCTTATTTGATTGGGATGCATAGCAACTGACGATCGTGTCGACGTTTTCGCAGATGATCGGTTCGCCGTTGATCATATGTTGGAAATATGCCGTGCGATCCTGCGCTCCGAAAAAACGGGCGAAGTTGATTAATTCAACATTCAGACTCTGCAGTTCGCCGATCCATTGGTCTCGAACAATACCCGGAATCGACTCTCCAGGAATACTGGCACCCGACAGCAGCCTCACGTGATGCCCTTCCTGCACCAGTTTATGGGCAACCCCAAGACCGGTCCAATCGCATGCCCAGTCTGCAATGACAACGTTCTGTCCAATTTTCTTGTGGCGCTGGATGACAGACCAAGCGTGAACGAGATCTACATTGTTTACGTCAACTTCTGGCAGTCGGATCACTGCGCCTGTTGCCACAATTATTGCATCGGGCTCGAATTCGTTAACCGTCCCACTGGATACGGTTGAATTTAAGTAGACGTCAACGCTGTTTCGCTCCAATTCATGTACAAGATTAGTGGTGACACCGCCAAATTCGGCCCGACCGGGCAGTAATTCTGCAAGATTTACCTGGCCGCCGAGCCTTGCCTGTTGTTCAAAAAGTAAAACCCGGTGCCCATGTTCTGCTGCAGTCACGGCGGCTTTCATTCCGCCTGGTCCGCCACCGATCACCATGACAGTCTTCGTTGATTGCGATAGATTGGTATTCTGGAAAAGCTGCTCTCTACCGGTTCGCGGGTTCTGGATGCAGGAAATTGGGTGGTGCGTTAGACGATGCCCCACACAGGCTTGATTACATCCGATGCAGGCACGAATATGATCGCTTCTGTTCTGGGCAACCTTCTTTACAAACTCGGGATCGGCAATCAGTGCCCGCGCCATGCCAATCATGTCGGCCTTACCCTCAGACAAGATTTCTGAAGCCGTCTGAGGTTGGTTGATTCTTCCTGCAACCAGCACTGGTTTCGAGACTGCATTTTTCAACCGTGCAGCATCGTCTGCAACATAAGCGTGGGGGATAGCCATGGGTGGGAAGACATGAATCCAGCCGGCAGGAGAAGACGACGAACCGGCAATCACACTGAAATAATCGAGGTCATCGTCCTCTTCCAATGCGCTACAGATTTTGATGACCTCATCGGGGTCCAGGGCGGTATCCGTCTTCTCGTCCAGGGTGATGCGGATTCCCAAGGTTTTCCCTTGGCCAATGGCCTTTCTTGTCTGTGTAACCGTTTCGCGCAGGAACCGCAGTCGATTTTCGAAGCTGCCGCCAAACTCGTCTTTACGCCGGTTCGTTGCCGGGTTTAGAAACTGAGCAATCAGATAACCCATACTCGCTAGAATTTCGACGCCATCTAAATCCGCTTCCGCCAGACGCACAGCTGCCTTGGCGTAGCTATCGATGACCTCCCAGACCATTTCGTTGGGCATGGGCCTGGGTACCACGCGATAACGATCATCAGGAATATCGGACGGAGAGTAGATTAGTGGTTTTGATCCGTCATGACTGTATCGGACGGCACGCCCCGCATGGAACAACTGTCCGAATACCAATGTGCCATGCTCCCCACAAGCTCTGGATAGCTTTTTTAGTCCAGGAATAATGGTGTCACGACCCGCGTTCAAGTAAGCCGACTCGAACTCGAAGCTTGGGTGAAAAGCCATGCCCTCGAGAATGATCAGGCCCACGCTGCCTCTTGCGCGGGCCTCGTGGTAGGCGATCAGGTTATCCGTAACAACACCTTCGGAACCTAACGTCGTGCCGTGTGGTGGATTGAAGATCCTATTCGCTATCCACGTCGGTCCCAGTTTTATTGGTTCAAGCAGGTTCTCGTACATTTTCAACTATTCTCAAGTTGGTAATAGAGACGCCTTCTATCGTAGCGGAAAGCTCTTTGGAAAATTGTAAGTATCGACTATGATCAACTGGCCGTCTATTGAAATTAGAAAGGTTGGTGGATGGGGTTAAACGAGACTTGCGATGCTGGGGTTGTTCATACCTTGGATCCTGCGTACTACACGAGCGACGCGATCTACCAGCAGGAATGTGCGGGACTTTTCATGCGTGCCTGGCAGTATGCGGGTCATGCCTCGCAGGCGCCCAATCCTGGTGATTACTTTACCTTTGAAATTGCCGGCCAGTGGCTTTTCTGTATTCGCAATTACGATAACGTCCTACTAACCTTCTATAACGTCTGCCAGCATCGCGCGCATGAACTCGTTAAGGGTCAGGGCCACTGTGATAAGGCGATTGTCTGCCCGTACCATGCCTGGACATATCGCCTGGATGGTAGTCTGCTGCGTGGTCCTAATACCGAAGTCATCCCGGTCCAGGCCAGGGACAGTATCTGTTTGACCTCGGTGCATACGCAGGAGTTTTGTGGATTTATCTTCGTTAACCTGGATGATGAAGCCGAACCAATGGGTGTCTGGTTTCCAGAAGTGGAAATCCAGCTGCGTGATTTTGTTCCCAAAATCGACGCACTTAAGCCTATTGAAACGATCTCTGTGAGCGAAAAATGCAACTGGAAGGTCTCGGTTGAGAACTATTCAGAGTGTTATCACTGCCGGATCAATCACAGGACGTTTGCCACGGGTGTCATAAAGCCCGAAACCTACGACATTCAGCCCCAGGGATACTGCCTGCGCCACACCACCGAATGCCAGAACCTTGACCAGATGAGCTACCCCATAGACTTGGGTGCCAATGGGCATGCCGGTGACTATTCATCGTGGTTTCTGTGGCCCACATTTTCGTTTCAAGTCTATCCGGGTAATGTGCTCAATACCTATCACTGGCAGCCCACAGGTGTTGAAGCGGTCAGGCTGACCCGAGGCTGGTTTACGGTCGGTGGCGCAGAATCAAGAACCATCCGTGAACTGGCAGTACAGGACCGCGAGACCACGGTCGAAGAGGACATCCACCTGGTGGAGTCCCAGCAGCGTGGATTCAGGAACCGGGGGTATCGGCCTGGACCTTTGGTCATCGATCCGGCCGGTGGCGTGAATTCAGAGCATTCGATCAAGGTACTGCAGCAGTGGATGCGCGAGGGGCATGAGCTTTAATCGAACGTGAAAATCACACGCATTGAGGCATACCAGGCTCAACTCCCGTACGTGGGGGGCGCTTATCACTGGGGGCGCGGTAATGTTATACGGACTGCTCTGACTACGGTCATTACTGTTGACACCGATAAGGAAATTAAGGGCTGCGGAGAATGCTGCCCAATCGGGGGTAACTATCTGGCAGCTTACGCGGAGGGCATCGTGCCGGCACTTTCTCTCCTGGGTCCGGCGCTTATCGGTGAAGACCCGCGCCAGGTGCACGTGATCGAGCGCCTCATGGATAACACCCTGCAGGGCCATCCCTATGTCAAGTCGGCGATTGATGCCGCCTGTTGGGATATTCTCGGCCAGGACTCCGGTCAGCCGGTGAGCGTTCTTCTGGGTGGGGTTCTGACAGATGGTGGTCCGATGTATCGCGTGGTGCCGCAGAAATCCCCGGAAGCCGTCAAGCGCGAGATGGCTGAGCACCGAGCCAATGGTTACCGCCAGTTCCAGATAAAGGTCGGCAACGACTGGAAAGGGGATATCGAACGGATTATCAGCGCCGCATCATTGCTTGAGCCCGGGGAAAGTGCGTTTGCCGATGCCAACCGGGGGTGGACCTTACACGAAGCGGTCCAGGTGGTGCGCGCGGTGCGTGATACAGGGGTGATGATCGAACAGCCTTGTGCCAGTTACGAAGAGTGTCTCCATGTGCGCTCCCATTGTGACCTGCCGATGAAGCTGGATGAATGCATCACCGACCTGCGTATGGCGCAGCGTCTGGTGATTGATAAGGCGGCCGAAGTCGTATGCCTGAAGATCTCGAATCTTGGAGGTTTAACCAAGGCCCGACGAATACGGGACTACCTCGTGGAGCACGGGCTCTCGGTTGTCTGTGAGGATACCTGGGGTGGGGAAATCACGACTGCGGTGGTGGCGCACTTTGCGGCATCTACTCCCACCTCGCTTCTGTACAACACAACTGACCTGCACAATTACAACACAGTTTCAACTGGACAGCCGCCTCCAGTGGTCCGAAATGGCAAGTTATACGCAAGCACTGAACCAGGCCTGGGCGTGAAACCCGATGCCCAGGTTCTGGGAGAGCCACTCGCAATTTACACAGAACGTTGAAATGAAGATTAACAAGATTTCCGTCTATCAAAAGAATTTACCACTTTCCGAGCCCTATTGGTTGTCCGGTGGACGGCTGAAATTCGAGGTGCTGGATGCCACCTTCGTGAAAATAGAAACCGATAGTGGCCATATCGGCTGGGGCGAAGGCACGCCTTGGGGACATACCTATGTACCTGCCCATGGCCCCGGTATCCGGGCAGGAATCGAAACCATTGCGCCTGTTCTGATAGGCATGGATTCACGACAGAATGAGCGGATTGAATATGTGATGGACAAAGAACTCCCCGGACATCCTTATGTGAAATCTCCAATCGACATGGCCTGTTTGGATATTGCTGGCCAAGCCGCTGGCCTGTCGTTGCCGGACCTGCTGGGTGGGCGTTATGAAACCGGTACGCGCATCATGTCATCCGTGTCTTCAGGCCCGCCTGACTACATGATGGAGATCATCGAGAAATACCGGAAGATGGGCTATTGTGGCCATTCGGTAAAGGTAGGCGGTAGTGATATCGAGCTCGATATCCGGCGGATCCGGCATATCGAGCAAAACCGGCTTGAGGGAGAGCGCATCCTCTATGATGTTAACCGGGCTTGGACACGCCGGGAAGCGTCTATCGTGATGAATGCAGTAGCCGATCTGGGAGTGACGTTTGAGCAACCCTGCGAGACGACAGACGATATCAAGGCCGTGCGAGCGGTCACCACTTCCCCGATTTCGGTGGACGAATCGCTGGTCAGTCTGAATGATATGGTTAGGATCGCCCACGAAGGCATTGCTGATGTTGCTGGAATTAAGATCAATCGAGTCGGCGGGTTGACGAAGGCCAAGCGGATTCGCGATGTGGCCATCGCTCATGGTATCCAGATTTATGTTATGGCCACTGGCGGTTCCGTATTGGCCGATGCTGAAGCCGCATCTTTGGCACAAACTATTCCGGATGAGTTCCGGCTGGGTTGCTGGGCTTGTCAGGACATGCTGACGGTCGACGTAGCCCCAGGCAGGGGACCGCGTAGCCAACACGGCGAACTTAGGATTCCAGATCTCCCCGGTTTGGGGTTTTCTCCAGACGAGTCTCTGCTGGGAAAACCAGTCGCGGTGTATGCAGCATAGGACTCGGGTCGCTAACCGAGGAGATACAAGATGACAACCGAACTCCCAAAGACCATGCACGCAATAGTTCTGACGGGTCATGGTGGTCTCGATAAGCTGGTATTTCATAACAATTGGCCCACACCAGTTCCTAAGGTCGACGACGTGTTGATCCGCGTGGGTGCTTGCGGCCTCAACAACACCGATGTCAACACCCGCAGTGCCTGGTACTCCAAAGGCAACATGGAAGCGACCACCGGAGATGCCCTGGCGGGTGCCGGTGGGGAGGATGGCACCTGGGGTGGTACCTCAGTCAGTTTTCCACGAATACAAGGTGCGGATGTTGCCGGTATCGTGGTGGCGGTGGGGCAGCAGGCTGATGCCGTACTCATCGGACAGCGGGTGCTGGTCGACGGCTGGCTCCGCGACTGGAGTGATCCTATGAATCTCGACAAAACAAGTTACTTTGGCAGTGAGTGTGACGGCGGCTATGCCGAATACACCAAGGTCAGTCAGCGTCAGGTCCATCCAATCGATTGCGCATTGTCCGATGCGGAGCTGGCGACGTTCGCCTGTAGCTATGTTACGGCAGAAAATATGCTGAATCGTGCCCAAGTCGTGGCTGGTGATACCGTGCTGGTGACCGGGGCGTCAGGTGGTGTTGGGTCTGCTCTGGTCCAACTTGCAAACCGGCGCGATGCAGTTGTGGTTGCGCTATGTGGTGCTGATAAAGCTAAGGCGGTGAATGACCTCGGTCCTGCGGCGGTGCTTGAGCGTAATGCGGCAGATCTACGGCCGCGGCTACAGACAGCGATCGGTCGCGATACCGTCGACGTGGTGGCAGATGTGATCGGAGGTGTCCTGTGGCCACAGCTGATCGATGCCATTGTGCGCGGGGGACGTTATACCTGTGCTGGAGCCATTGCCGGACCGGTCGTAGAATTCGACCTGCGGACGTTCTATCTACGGGACCTCATCTTTACCGGTGCCACGGTGGCACCACCCGGCGTGTTCGAGGATCTGGTGCGCTATATTGAGCAGGGTGAGATCAGGCCCTTGCTTGCAGCGACCTTCCCTTTGTCGCAGTTTCATGCCGCTCAGCAGGCATTTATCGACAAGCACCACGTTGGAAATATCGTGGTGTGTCCAGGCACTTAATGTCTAAGCAACAAATCCACAGACTATGAAAGAGCATACGACACAAGAATCGGAGTACAGCAAAGTACAAAAGGTGCGTGATGTGTTGGCAGCATTACTGAGCAGGGCGTTTGATCCAGTCGCTGATGACCGGTCTGCCGCATTTGAAGATGATGTGCCCACAGCGGACCAGTTTGCGGCTCACCTGATCTGGACCGGCCGTGATGCCATGCTGCCCGAACGGCCTTATTTGATCCGTCTCGCGGGCATCGAAACGACCGTCCAGATCACGGATCTCTCGTATCGAGTTGAGCCAGATACGCTGGAGCAGCTCGCAGCTAAAACGCTGGTTGAGGGAGAGATCGCCTACTGCAAGATCGCCCTGGATCGGGCGGTACCGTTCGCCGATGGCAACAGTGATGACTGGGCCGGGGCGTTTGCCCTGGTCGATAAGGCTCAGAACATGACAGTGGGCGCCGGTGTGATCGACTTTTCGTTGCGCCGGGCTACCAATGTGGTGTGGTACGACATGGAAGTCGATAAAGCAGCGCGTGCGCAGACTAACCAGCAGAGACCGTGCGTCCTGTGGTTTACCGGTTTATCGGGTGCCGGTAAGTCGACCGTTGCTAACCGGGTGGAACAGAAACTGCACGCGATGGGTAAACGCACTTACCTGCTCGATGGGGACAATATTCGTCATGGGCTCAGTCGTGATCTTGGATTTACTGATCAGGACCGCGTCGAGAACATCCGGCGCGTAGCGGAAGTCGCTAAGCTGATGGCCGATGCGGGTTTGATCGTTATGGCGTCGTTTATTTCACCGTTTCGCTCTGAACGGGTGATGGCTCGCTCGCTCATGAGTGAAGGTGAGTTCGTAGAGATTTTTGTGGATGCGTCGCTTGCGGTTTGCGAGGCCCGTGATCCGAAATCGCTGTACAAAAAGGCAAGAGCCGGGCAGTTGAAGAACTTCACTGGTATAGACTCGGCCTATGAACCGCCGCAAAACGCAGAAATCGTCCTCAACGCCGAAGATACAGACCCGGATACGCTCGTAGAACAGATCATCTCCTATCTTCAAGCGCGCAACTATTTATAAGAAGTGGCTGCCATTGGAGCACACATGAACGACTACCAGAAACCAATCCACTGGTCGGATTCGAAAAACAAATTGTTCCCTCATCAGGTTGGTTTTACCTGTCCGCCGCGGGATTTCGATGCTGCGCCGTCGGATTTTCTGCGCATGGCACCGGAAACCGTGGGTGTACACGGCAGGATGCTGCACCTGCCGTCATATACGCATCAACTCTCCCAGCGAAAGGAGAACCTCAACCTGCTGGAGGAATTTGTCGAATGCATGGCCAACAACGGTGCTGATGTTTGTGGTCAGGTTGGCTCGAACTGGGTGCATGCCAGTGGTCTCGGAGTCGAGGGTATTCGTGAGTACTGCGAACAGCTCAGTGAGACTTATGAGACACCGTTTCACATGGCCGGCTATGCCATGGTGGAGGCCCTGCGTGATCTGAATGTCGACAAGGTTGCGCTGAACGGGGTCTACCACTGGCCAGACTGGTGGCAAGGCACGGCAGGCTTTTTGAAAGAAGCGGGGTTTGACGTGGTGTGGGCTGGCAACTTTGTTGACCAGGGCTGGTTTGAGAATCAGGAGGCGGTTAACGACTGTATCTGGTGTTTTGACGGTGATCTTGCCCGTAAATCCTTTGAGTACATTGCCACCAAGGCGCCGAATGTAGATGCCTATCTTGCTATCGGCATGAGCAATTATCGGCGCGACAGCGATGGCCTGGCACAGCGTTTCGTCTCATTGGAAGTTGGGCTCGAGAAAATGTTGGGTAAACCACTCATCACCCATGACAACGCGCTTTACTGGCGGCTGTTTAAGACGCTGGGTCTGGCGCCCGTCACTGAGCAGGGTAATTTGTTGTCTTCGCTGAAGGACTAAAAGCTGTGCATGAGATTCTCGTGCTATGGGCAACACCTCGGTCTACCGGCACTGCTTTTGAATGGATGATGCGCCAGCGTGGTGATCTCACATGTTTTCATGAGCCATTCGGAGAATGGTGGTACGAGGGAGATGGTGCGCCGTGGCCCCGACTGACACCGGACAGTCCCAGAAAGCCTGGCCTGACGTTTTCGATAGTCTGGTCTAACCTTCAACGGGCAGCGGCACAAGGCCCGGTTTTCTCCAAGGATTTTCCCCACTACATCGAGAAGCACTGGACCGATGAGTTTCTGAGTTACTTCACACATACCTTTCTGATTCGTGATGCGGCGAAGGTCGTCACCAGCGTGCAAAAGCGCTGGCCAGACGTGCACCTTAAGGAACTGGCATTTGCGGAGCAACGTGCACTGTTTGACCGTATCTCAGATCGAGATGGTCAGGCACCACCGGTTATTGATTCGGATGATTTGCTCGAAAATCCGGAAGGCATTGTCCGTGCTTATTGTGATGCCGTCGGTCTACCGTTTATTAAAGAGGCACTCACCTGGGAGGCGGGTATCGATACGGGTTCATATAGCTGGTATGACGGAGGATCCTGGCACGAGAAATTGAAAGGCTCGACTGGACTAAAACCGCAGAAGCCGGGTTACACGGATATTTCCAGTGCACCACGCCGCGCCAAACAGTTGTACAAAAAAGTACGGCCACATTATGAGCACCTTTATCAGTATCGCTTGATACCCTTGTAGGACAAATCCCGAGAGCTGTTAAGACGTCTTCCTGTCATTCAACCAGTTGTGCCAGCACATCTTCTCTACGTGCTGGATTAAGACCCAGGGCATTCTGTAAAAAACTCTCAGCCGAGCCGTAGTGTTCTGACATTGCTGCAAAAGCTGCTTCCAGGTATTGCGGGTCAGCCGTAAAAACGGCCTTCCGTACTTCGTCGGATTCTTCTGTGAGAACATCTGTCGGCATTTCCCAGTATGTATTTGATAGCAGGTAGTCATCGAATACCGCGTCGCGGGAGGCACCGAGCGCGGTCAGCAGCAGGGCCGCCGCTAGACCCGTGCGGTCTTTGCCGGCCACACAACAGAAGGCCAGCGGAAAGTTATTCGGATCCAAAATACTGTTGCAGAAGAGCTTATAGGCATCTGTGTGGTCCAACACCAAAGATCGGTAGATATCCGCTAGAATTTTTCGCGCACTTGTCCCCGTGAGTTTTTCACCGGAAAGCGCTGAGCGAATCAGCACGCTGACACTGATGGGAGCCGCAATGGTTTTTGTGTTTGCGTTGAACGAAATTTCGATAGGCACTTTCTGTTTCTGTTTGTCATCCCGGAAATCACAAAGGGTACGGATGCCCAGCGCCTGGAGCCGGCTCAGGGTGTCGGCATCCGTCGTAGAGATCTCGTTAGAGCGGTACAGTGTGTGCCAGCGCAATGACCCGCCCTGTACCGCATAGCCGCCCAGATCCCGCAGGTTACTGATGCCCGGGATGGGTCTTCGAAGCGGTGGTGTTGTCATCGTGCCACGAGTGGCGGCGGGAACACAGGCATTAAAGCGTTGCAGACGATACGATTAACCTATCTGTCAATCAGTCCAGCAATGACGGTTCCAGCGGATCGCTAGAGAGCATTTCATAACCGTCCGAGGTTACCAGCACCTGCTGTTCCAGTTTAACGCCATCGCGTTCCCCGACAGCACCCATGTAACTCTCCACACAAATTATCATTCCTGCTTCCAATGTCCCACTGTAGGGATTGGGTCCACGAAATATAGGATTCACTCTCGGATATTCATCACACATGCCTACCCCGTGAATGACACAGGTGTAAGCGTTCTGATGAAAGGCCTCCGGCGGCATAAAGGCTTGTTGCTGGAAGGCGTCCAGAGT
>Ga0207962_1000850_pt1 | contig 10451 bp, 7 predicted proteins | sample Knorr_S15_td_AAI_FD_185603 | JGI IMG/M metagenome (GOLD analysis project Ga0207962, IMG submission 185603) | Marine microbial communities from Southern Atlantic Ocean transect - Knorr_S15_td_AAIW_ad_750m_LV_A (SPAdes) (version 2) | ecosystem: Environmental > Aquatic > Marine > Oceanic | place... | reverse complement strand
CAGAGGCAGTAGCTGAACCAGAGGCAGTAGCTGAACCAGAGGCAGTAGCTGAACCAGAGGCAGTAGCTGAACCAGAATTAAATCTTGAGAATAAAAAACAAACTTACAAAACACGTGATGTTATATTCATAGGCTCAAAACCAATCATGACGTACGTTACGGCAACTTTGACTCAACTAGCTGGTTTGCCTATGGTCACTATTTCAGCTCGAGGTAGACGTATTACACAAGCAATTGATGTATCACAAATGATTGTTAAACGTATGGATGAGGTAGGGTTTGTGATAGATGACGTTCGTACTTCTTCGGATTCATTAACATCTGAGGATGGTCGAGTTCGTAATGTATCAAACATTGAAATAGACATTAAGAAAGTTTTAGATAATTAAATAATACCTAGTTTCAAAATTACCAAGACTCTAGTTTTGTAATTATAAATATTTTTTAGATTTTTGAATATGTTAAACGTTGTTTATCTATACATGTTACTACTAAGATCTTTACTTTCTGTTTCTGCTTGTTTCATTTGTTCTTCAATTTGTTTTGCTTGTTTTTCTAACAAGGACAGATTACATGAAATTCCCGGTATAATCTTTGATAAACTATCACACAGAGCATAGGTGGCTCTCAAATCAGGAGTGTCACTTTCAGATCCTACAAGCAAAACAATCACATCTTGACCATTCATCATTCCCTCGTTTAATAGGACACCAGGAATTCCAGGTATTGCTGCGTTTTCTACAATTTTTATTCCTGATGAAATAAGTTTACCCCTTGCGGTTCCGGTTGAGGCTACACCCATCATTTCTTCTGAGTTTGATTTGATTGTAATACTGCTAATAATGGTTGAGCATTTTTTCTCTCTAGCCCAGTTTAACATCATTCTTGCCGTATCTCTATGTAAAGAAACATCAAGAGTGATATATGATGAAAAAATTGCAGTTTTCAGATCATTGTTTACGAAAATTCTTGTAGGATAATTCGGAGCACCATTTTTAATTATGCTAATAGGCGGAAAGCTATCCGAGTCTATGGTTGCAGCAAATTCAAATTGTGATGAATTGATGATCAACTCGGTTGCTATGGCACTTGTTAGCCCAGTAGAGGGAAATCCGTTAATGATAAAACCATCTTGAATATTAATTGGAGATGTTTCTTTTATTTTAAGTTCTGATACCATTGATTTGTTCTTTAAAACAAGATAGTTATAATTTTCTTTATTGAAGTCTGGACAACAATGCAGAGTATAAAAATGGTAAAACTGTTGTTATTTCAGCATGAATTGTAGTTTGTTTTGCATTTTGTGCGACTTTACCCCATGAGATTGCTTCCCGAACCAAAGCACCACTCAAACTCCCATCAAATTCTTGCGCTGTGGTAATGTACACAGCATAGTCTAAACCTTCTCTATATTGATTCCACCATAACGTATGGTGTTTTGAAATTCCACCACCCAGCATTAACGCACCAGATTTTTTCGCTTTGAATATTATACCCGATAGTGTATCAGCATCTTTAGTAATATTTAGTTTGAAGTCTGCATGTTTTTGTGTAAACATCCAGATTTGACTTCCCACAGCACCATCAACAATACCTGGAACGATAACTTTTATGTCATTTTTTGATGCCCAGTAAAGAAACGAATCTTCTCCCAAATGACTACCAATCATTTTACATATATCTTCAGTAGACATCTCTCTAGTTCCTTTATCGTACTCTTCTTCTAAAAATGACTGCATTTTTTCTTCAATTAGCGGTCCATAACTTTGCATTGGAACTAGCACGTTACCTAATCTGTGGATATTCTGATCAGCAAGTTTCGCGTCATCTAAAGTGAACGAGCCTTCATTATAATTTGAAAAATGTCTAGCTATATCATGATCTAATGCGCCACATGTTGTTATTACAACATTGAACCATTTGTTTTTTATCATATCTTTTACTATACCTCTTAATCCTGTGGATATGATAGCAGCAACTAGGGACAAAAATTTTTGGCAATCATCATCTTTGATCATAGAAGTCAATATATCAAGAGATTCAGCCAAGTTACGTGATTCAAATCCACCAGATTTAGACATCTGTTCAAAAATTTTCTCAACACGTGTGTCATTCCTAATAGACATGTCTTCAACAGGTTTACCAGAATGACTCATAAGCTATGAATAAAACTCGCGTATAAAATTCTGACTTGGCAAGCAATAGTTCTGGAAACCCTTAAAGTATCTAACGAGTCATGACTGCTCATGGTTGGAAAAATAAAAGTTGCCCTAGTTGGTATAGGCAACTGTTTTTCTGGGCTAATTCAGGGTATAGAATACTATAGACAAAACCCTTCCCAGCAAGTAACTGGAATAATTCATGAGAAACTCCGAGATTATGGTATTTATGACATTGATTTTGTGGCAGGGTTTGATGTGGGCGAAAATAAAATAGGTAAGACAATCAACGAAGCGATTTATGAATACCCAAACATGGTTAACTGGATTCCAAAAGACGAAATGCCTAAGACAGACGCAAAAATTCATGAAAGCCCAGCACTAGATGGAGTGGGCATTTGGGTAGAAAATAGGGTAAAAGCAATTGAAAGTCGGAAAAGCATTGAAGAACTGGAAAAAGAGGTTAAAAATACATTAAAAGATACAGGAGCTGAAATCGTTGTTTCATATTTACCAGTAGGTTCTGAGAAAGCAACTCAATTCTGGGCACAAATTTGCCTTGATACAAATACTGCATTTGTAAACTGTATGCCTGCATTCATTGCTTCTGATAAAGAATGGGCACAAAAATTTACTGATAAAGGCATTCCTGTAATTGGTGATGACATAAAGGGTCAGGTAGGCGCTACAATTGTTCATAGAACGCTTGCTCGATTGTGTAATGAGCGAGGAACAAAGATAGAAAAAACATACCAAATCAATGTTGGTGGAAATACCGATTTTCTAAATATGAAAGAACAGGAACGGCTTGTAAGCAAGAGGATATCTAAAACTGAAAGTGTTCAAAGTCAGCTAGATGAACGCCTTGATGACGACCAAATTTATGTTGGCCCTTCTGATTTTATTCCATTTTTGGGTAATACCAAGCTAATGTTCATGAGGATAGAGGGAAGACAATGGGCCAATATCCCATACAATATGGAAGTTAGGCTTGAAGTTGATGATAAGGCTAACTCTGCGGGAATTGTAATTGATGCAATAAGATTAGCAAAAATAGCTAAAGACATGGGAATTGGTGGTCCTATAATTCCAGCAAGTGCATATCTAATGAAACATCCTATAAAACAAATGTCAGATACTGAAGCAAAATCTGCATGTGAAAAGTTTGTTGCAGGAGAGGATTAGGAAAACTTTCGTGTCTACAAGTTTGTTTAGAAACGTATTTGGCATGTGACAAGATCAATTTGCTTGGTGGTAGAATAATTGATCGCACTGTCAATGAAACTTGTCAGTATAAGATTATGCGATCATTTTTTAATGAATTACATTGGTTCATATTAAAAAAGTTGATATTTTTGGCTTCAAATCATTTGGTTTTAAAACTACCAGTGTAAATTTTGAGCCCGGGTTAATATCAATTTCGGGACCAAATGGTTCAGGCAAGAGCAACATCCTAGACGCCATAATGTTTGCAATGGGTGAAAATAAAGCGCGAGTAATGCGGGCACCAAATCTTAGGGAATTAATTCATGATATTGAAGGAAATCGTCACGGTCCTAAACTAACACGCGTCAAAATTCAGTTTGACAACTCGGATAGGAAAATACCAGTTAATTCCGATTCAGTAATTCTTACCAGAGAAATGAACGATAAAGGTGAAAGTACATATTATTTGGATAGCAAAAAAATTAACCGAAACCGTATACTTGATCTGTTCGAAATGGCAAATGCAGGTCTTAATCAATTAAATTCTGTTCAACAGGGAACAGTCACGCGTATTTCTGAATTTACGAATGAGGAAAAAAGGAAAACCATAGAGGATATAGTTGGTCTTTCGTATTTTGATGAAAAAAAGGAAGAATCAATAAAACAGCTAACAGAAGCCGATCAACGATTGGAAGTTGCACTGGCAAGGATGGGGGAGGTAAAAAAGCAAATAGATGAATTGGAAGTCGAAAGAAATCTCAAACTTCGACATGAAATGGTTGGACATGAGCTAGATCGATTCAAAGCCATGCATGCTGCATCAAAATTAAAAATATTAAGAGAAAATAAGAGTTCTAAGGAAAGTAGCCTAGATTCTAATTTATCTAAAATTACAGATTTTGGGAAAACACACCAAGTCTTAAAAAACGAGTTCCAAAAATTGGACAAAGAAAAATCTGCCTTCTTAGAGAAGGTTAATGCATACAATCAGGCAAAATTTACAATTGATAAAGAGTTGAGTGCTGAACAGCAAAAATTCGACGAGGCTGACAGCAGAATAAAAACATCACAAAAAAGAATTACTACAATTGAAAAACGATTTCTTGTTATAAAAAATGAGATTGAGCAAATGAATCAGGACCAAGGTACTGTTGATTCAGAACTTGAAGATGTAAAAGAATCTATCACTAAAATAAATAAAGAAAAAACAATAGATGATAAGAAAATTGAAAATGTAAATTCTGAGCTCAAATCAGTTTTGATACATCAATCACAAATAGCTGCAAAAAAAACTGAGTTCGACAATAAAATTCAAGAACTTAAAAACAAACTTTATGCTGAACAACTTTCAGAATCACAAATAATATCTCAAAGAAAAGATGTGGAAAACAAAATTAATGAAAACAAGGCAAAGAACAAAATTAGAATTGACGAACTGTCAAGTCTTAAACAATTACGACAAAGATTAGAGTCAGTACACTCTACTCAACAGATAACATCTTCAGAAATTAGATCAAGAATCACAAAACTTTCTGAACAAAGAAGCAAGATAGAAAATGATATCTCTGAACTAGAATTAATTTTAGCCAAGTCATCCAAGGCCGCTAATAGTTACAGTGAAAAAATCAAACTAGTTAAGGAGGTTATGCATGAAGATTATACAATTTCTCAACTCAAGGACGATACAAAAAAACTTGGCATTGATGGCATTGTATATGAAATATTGTCCTGGGATAAACAATACGAACGTGCTATGTTAGCTGCAAGCTCTGACTGGATAAAGGCTATAGTGGTGCCAGATTTTGAAACTTTAGTCAGTCTTGCTCAAGTTGCTAGAGACAAAAACCTTCCAAAACTAAAAATCATTCCACTAAATGCAATACCAGAATTTCAATTGAAGGAGCCAAAAATTTCTGGTGTATTAGGTGTTTTGTCTGATCATATAAAATGTGATAAAAAATATCGTCCAATTGCAAAATTTCTGTTTGGTAACGTAATTCTGACCAAAACTAGCAAAGACGCGCATACAATTTCCAAATCTGGATACAATACTGTTTCTATTGATGGCGAATTTTTCAAATCCAAATCAAGGGCTGTCATACTTGATATTGATTCTAAAATCTCGAAACTCACAAAAATAATCCATAAAAGTTCATCAGTAAATGGTTTACTTCAATCAATTACATCATTAGGAGAATATATTCAAAAGAAAAAATCATATCTAAAGAAAATTGAGCACAAGCAACAAAATTATTTAGAACGATTGCAAGTTTCTGAAACCAGTTTAGGAAATGCATCTCATAGCAATTCCAATTTGGAATTTCAAATTAATTCTGCATCACAAATGAATAAAAAATATTACAACAGAATTTCAGAATTGCATATACAAAAAGAAAGGCTTGCGACAAAAAATATTCAAATCTCATCAAGTGTGGAGTCACTTCAGCAACGAATCCGTTTGGTAGTGGATAATTATTCTGGAGTTGTTGAGCAAAAAAGAGTCGCGAATGAAATTGGGCTATTAAATGAAAAAAAATCTTCCCTAATTACCGAGCAGGCTGAAATAATGAAGAGATTAACTGATGCAAAAGCAATGATATCTGTAATAGAAAATAGGAAAAAATTCAAGAGAGATGCACTTACTGAGGAGGAATCCTCACTTAATACTGAAAAAAATGATTTGCAGTCTACTGTTGGAAAATCTCAAAATGGCAAAGATGAATCGGAACAAAATCTTAGAAGATTAAGAGAAAAAGAACAAGAGAATATTTCTACTTCAGGAACTTCAATATCACATGTATCTGAATTTGATACAAAACTAAAGGAAAAAGGTGACAAGGAACGTGAGATTACTAGGGAAATCAGTCATCTTGAAAGAGAATCAGATGGACTCAAACGGGATCTTATATCTATCAAGGAAGATGAAACTTCCCTCAAAAAGATTTTGGGTGCATTTGATTTTGATGAATCAATCGAAACCTTTGACATACTTCCATTAATCCAATCCCTAGAAAAAGAACAAAATTCCTTAAGCACATCAGTTAACGCCATAGCCCCTCAAAGATATGTAGAAATATCTACTGGATATCGCTCTATGTCAACAAGAAAAAATGATCTTGAGAAAGAACGTAACATTATCTGGGCGTTTATTGATTCTGTTGAGAAGGATAAACGTCAAACTTTCTTAGATGCATTTGATATCGTAGACAAAGAAATTAGAACTATATTTACTAAGATGAACGGTGGTAATGCATGGTTAGAATTAGAAAACGAAGATGACATATTTAATTCAGGAATATCATATCTAATTCAGTTTCCCAACAAAAACAAAAGGGAATCTACTTCTATCAGCGGTGGTGAAAAAACTCTTGCCGCCACAGTATTTGTTTTAGCACTGCAGAAGCTAAAACCATCACCGTTTTACCTATTTGATGAAATTGACGCGCATCTTGACGCGCCAAACTCCGAAAACCTATCAAAAATTGTCAAAGAGAGATCAAAGGGAAGTCAGTTTATCATGGTTTCACTAAAAGACTCTGTTGTAGAAAAAGCGAAACTCATCTACGGTGTATATCCCAAGAATGGTGTTTCACACGTTATAACATACAAAGACAATAGACCTCCTCCTCAAATTGCAAATTAATCTAAATCCACAAAACATGCAATATTTCTTTCATCCTTCTCTAACAGAGAAGGTGTTTTTTTGCAATCTTCAATAGCATAAGGACATCTTGCACGAAATCTACATCCAGAATAAACATCAATATCTAACGGTTCATTAATTCTAATTTTTTTTTCTTTGTTTAAATTATCAGGATCAGGTTCTGAAATTGCATCAAGTAATGCTTGTGTATACGGATGCATTGGTCGAGATAAAACCTGATTTATTGGACCAGATTCCATAATTTTACCAAGATATAATATTATGATTCGTTCCCCAAAATATTTGGCAGTTGTTAAATCGTGTGTTATATAGATGAATGAAATGTTATTTTTTTCCTGAATCTCTTTCATAAGTTCAAGAATTTCTGCTCGAACTGATACATCTAACATAGACACTGGTTCATCAGCAATGATGATTTTTGGTCTTAATGCAAGGGCTCTAGCCAAAACAACCCGTTGTCTTTGTCCGCCAGATAACATATGTGGATGCTTGTTTACTATTTCTTCTACTGGCTCAAGCTTCACTTCTCTAAGTGCATTCAAAACAATTTTTTTTCTTTCTAATTTTGTTCCGATACTATGTATTTCCAGTGGTTCAGAAATAATATCTAATACTTTCATTCTAGGGTTAATCGAATCATAAGGGTCCTGGTATACCATCTGGCATTGCATACGAATTTTTTTCAGATTCTTCAAGGTTTCACCAATCTCTTCTCCGTCAAAAATTATCTTACCCATATCAGGGGTTATAGCACCGAGAATAAGTTTGGCTAAAGTTGACTTTCCTGATCCAGATTCTCCAGCAATTACTAGTACTTCACCACTATGTAGTGAAAATGTAACATCTTCTATTGCCTTAACTATAGATGTCCTAGAGCCGAATAGATTATTTTTGATAAAGTCCTTGGACAGACCTTCCACTCTTAAAATCTCACTCAACAAACACAATTATTTTCCTAATATATCAATAGACGCAAAACAACGTGTACATCCAAAAGGGATTTATGTGGATAAATTTTTGCTCCATTTTATAATATTGAAAACTATACAAAAAGAATTAGGATACATAAAACATGTTATGGACGATAGGCTTAGTTATTTTGAGCAGACGGATAAGAAATTTGAAAATACATTTGCAGATGAATTATTCCAAAGCCTAAATCAAAAACAAAAATCTATTGACCCAAAATTTTTTTATGATGAAAAAGGTTCAAAGCTTTTTGAGAAAATTTGTTCTTTGCCAGAATATTATTTAACTGGAGCTGAAATTAGTATACTAAAACAGCTTGAACAAAAATTCCCCTCATATCTTGATGGAGATTTTAGGCTAGTTGAATTAGGAAGTGGGTCGTCTACAAAAACTCAAGTGCTTATCGATGTTCTTGTAAAACTACAAAAACATGTTGAATATTTCCCAATTGATATTTCTAAAATTCTTAAAGACAGTTGTTTAAAATTACAATATAATTACAAAACTTTACACATCACAGGTATCATAGATAATTATGAGAGAGGTTTAGAATTTGTAAAAGATTACGATGACAAGAAAAACCTTATTGTGTTTTTAGGATCAAGCTATGGAAATTTTTATCCAGAGGATGGACTAGTATTTTTACAGAAAATAAATTCCTTTATGAAGAAAAATGATCTGTTTTTAATTGGACTTGACCTTGTAAAGGAAAAAACAATATTAGAAAAAGCCTATAATGATGCACGTGGAATTACAGCACAGTTTAATCTGAATATTCTGACTAGAATTAACTCAGAATTAGGAGGAAATTTTGATGTGTCCAAGTTTACACATCACGCGATATACAATGAGAACAAAAATAGAATAGAGATCTATTTACGTTCTTTGTCAAACCAAACTGTAATAATTCCCAAATCGAATCTGGTTTTACAAATTGACGAAAATGAACTCATACATACTGAAAACTCTCATAAATTTACAAAATCACAAATCATAGAAATGTTTGGAATTTCTGGTTTTCAGATTAATGACATTTGGTATGATCAGAATAAGCATTTTTGTTTAGCTTTACTTTCAAAAAAAGACTAAACATCTTCAGCACATCTAAATCCTGAAAAGAGCCATCTTTCCTCTAGCCTGAAAAAGTTTCTGTAGCTACCCCGAATTGAAATTGATGGAGTAGCAAATGAGCCACCTCTTAGTATTTTTTGGTTTGCAAACCATTTGTCATTGTATTCAGAAAATCCTGTTTTGAATCCAGGATAACCAGAAAATTCTGAAGATGTCCATTCCCATACATCCCCAATCATTTGATGACATCCATAACGACTCTTGCCATTGGGATATGCACCTATTTCTGAACAATTCCAAATGTATGATTCTAATAGATTTACGTGCAGAGTATCTGGAGATTCATTACCCCATGGAAAAATTGTTTTTAACTGCTTTTTCTCATCCCAGCAAGCAGCTTTTTCCCATTCTGCTTCAGTCGGTAATCTTTTTCCTGCCCATTTGCAATACGCATCAGCTTCGTAATAACTAACATGACATACAGGCTCATTTGGGTTAATCTTTCGATTTCCCAAAAAGTCACAGGTCATCCATTGCCCATCAATCTTTTTCCAATACATTGGGGCCTTCCAGTTTTCATTACGTACCTTGTCCCAACCATCAGACAGCCAATATTTGAAATCACCATAGCCATCATCCTCTACAAATTTCATGTATTGCTTGTTTGTAATTGGATACGAGTCAATTTTGTAATTATCAAGATAGACTTTGTGTTCTGGTAACTCTATGTCATAACAAAACTGATCGCCTGAATAACCCATTGTATACAGACCACCATTAATTTTGATGGAACTAGATTCTTGTTGTGATGGTGTAGGCATGGATTTTTTTGCCAGTGGTCTATACCTATCTGCTAATAGATGTTGTAAATCATAAACTAGAAGCTCTTGGTGCTGGCATTCGTGGTTTATCGCCATAAAAAAAAGCTGCCGTGTCTTTTCATCCAACGATTTATTTTGTAAAATGTTAGCAACCTTGTTAGTTATCATATGAAAATATTCAAAAACTTGATCAACTGTAGGTCTTGTTGCCAATCCCCTCTTATCCTTGTCATGTGGCTCGCCAAATTGATGATAATACGAATTAAGATATTCACTAAACTCATTTGAATAAAACTCGTAGCTGTCTGTGGTTTTACTCATAACAACTTCAAGAAGCCAACTAACATGTCCCAAGTGCCATTTTGGCGGGCTCATAAAAGGAGCAGTCTGTACAATGAAATCATCCTTCTCAAGTGTTTGTACTAGACTCAACGTTCTAGCTCTTGTTTCAGTGAATTGCTTAAGAAGAGTTGATTTTTGTCTTGAAACTGTTGCCATGTCAACTCATTTTTGTCATGTTCATATTATATTTTTGGCTAGTTGTAGCAACTACATTTTTTC
>Ga0207962_1000848_pt1 | contig 10453 bp, 9 predicted proteins | sample Knorr_S15_td_AAI_FD_185603 | JGI IMG/M metagenome (GOLD analysis project Ga0207962, IMG submission 185603) | Marine microbial communities from Southern Atlantic Ocean transect - Knorr_S15_td_AAIW_ad_750m_LV_A (SPAdes) (version 2) | ecosystem: Environmental > Aquatic > Marine > Oceanic | place... | reverse complement strand
GCCGTACTCGTCCATGATGATCATGGCGTACACGGTCCAGTTGACGGCATCGGCCCAGGCCGAGTCGTTCTGGCCGTAGGTCGGGCCGAGCGGCTCCTTGGAGATCGGAGTAGCCGGGAAGATCACCCACTCCTGATCGGCGGGCATCTGCTTGGCCTTGCGGCCCACGAGCGCTGAACCATCGGTGGTGGTGATGTCACAGCCACCGGCGATGAACGTCTCGTACACCTCGTCGCTCGTCTCGAAGCCGAGCAACGTGATCTCGGCGCCGGCCAGTAGGGCGGCCTCGGCGATGTTCTTCTCCGTGGTCGTTCCGACGTTGGTGCAGACGACAGAGCCGTCGATGTCGGCGACCTGGCTGGAACCCGAGAAGCCATCGCTGACTCGGGCCATCAACTGCTGGCCGTCGTAGTAGGTGGTGGGACCGAAGTCCATGCCAACCGAGCTGTCACGGCTCTGCGTCCACGTGGTGTTGCGCATGAGCACGTCCACGTCGCCGGTCTGAACGGCGGTGAAGCGCTCCGAGGCCGTCAGGGCCACGAAGTTGACCGCACCGGCGTCGCCGAGGACGGCGGCGGCCACTGCACGGCAGAAGTCGGCGTCGATGCCGGTGACCGAACCATCAGCCTGGGTTTCCGAGAAGGCAACGGCGGAGCCGCTTACACCACAGTTGAGGGTGCCACGTGCCTGCACGGTGTCCAGGAGGCTTCCGCCTGCAACGACCTCGACCTCAGCGGTCGTGGCCGGTGCGGCTGCCGTCGTGGCTGGTGCTGCATCGTCCCCGTCGCTGTCGCTACCGCAGGCCGCGGCTACGACACCGATCGAGAGGAACAGGGCGAGAAGCTTCAGAAGCTTGCTCTTATTCATAGGTAAACCCCTCCGGTTTTATCGGGTTCCCGGAGGGCGAAAATTGCCACAGCCGAGTGCCGCCCGTCGTTGGACAGCGGACGCTAATGGTAGGTGCCGCCGGTCACAGCGGCAACCCGGGCTATGCGGATCGTGCATCGAACAGCCCCGGAGTTGCTGCCCAGCCCGGTAGTACAGGCCCGGGAGTTGCGGGCCCAGCCGCCCGGCTCAGCCGGCGGTCCCAGGCTCGTCGAGGGTGACCTCGTCGAGCAGGCCGGTGGTCACGCAGTAGACGAAGCCCCGTATGTGGTCCTTGTGGGCCAGGAACGGCGAAAGGTGCAGTCGTTGCATCGACTGGCGCACGCTGGCGTGCGGGTCGGTGAACGCCTCCACCACCCACGGTGGGGTAACGCCCAGCTCCTCCTGCATCTCTGAGCGAAAGGTGTCCTCGGTGACTCGTTCCAGGCCGCAGTCGGTGTGGTGTACCAGGACGACCTCGCGGGTCTTCAGGAATCGTTGTGACAGGCACAGGGAGCGGATGACGTCGTCTGTGATGACCCCTCCGGCGTTGCGGATCACGTGGGCCTCGCCATGGCCAAGGCCGAGAAGTTGGAACATGTCCATGCGGGAGTCCATGCAGGCAACCAAGACCACGTGGCGGGTCGGCTCGACCTGGAGGTCGGCGTCTGGGAAGTCGACGGCGAACGCACGGTTGGCGGCGAGGAACTCATCGGCGATCGGGATGTGGTCGGACATGGTGCCTCGGGTGACTCTCGTTCGGACTCTGGATGGCGAGTGATGTCCGCCGTCCATGGGCAGCAGGACGCCTGCATCTGCCACGATGATGGCATGAGTGGGACCGGACCCGTGCCAGCCATCCAGACCGTGACCGGACCGATCAGCCCAGACGACCTGGGTCGCACGCTGATGCACGAGCACCTGACGGTGGGCTGGCCGGGCGCCGAGAGCCACACCACGGTCGCCCGGCGATCCCGTGCCGACGTCGTCGCGGTGTGCATGGATCGGATCGCCGAACTCCAGGAACTCGGCTACTCGACGCTCGTCGACCCGTGCCCCAACGACCTCGGGCGGGACGTGTCGCTGCTGGTCGAGGTGTCCGAGGCCACGGGCTTCAACATCATCTGCGCCACCGGCCTATACAAGGAATCGGAGGGCGGTCACGCCTACTGGTCGTTCAAGGCCCGGTACGAGGACGTCACGGCGGTGATGGCCGAGATGTTCGAGTCGGAGTTGACCGACGGGGTCGGTGGGAGCGGCGCCCGACCAGGGATCCTGAAGGTGGCCACCGGCCTCGGCGGAATGACCGACCACGAGCGGCGGGTGTTCGACGCTGCGGCTGCCGCCGCCCTGGCGACCGGCGCGCCGATCACCACACACACCGACGAGGGCACCGTTGGAGACCTGCAGCAGGAGGTGCTGACGGGCGCCGGGGTGCCAGCACACCGGATCCTCGTGGGCCACTCCTGCGGGACGACAGATGCCGACTACCACGAGCGCATCGCTGCCGGGGGCAGCTACCTGGGCTTCGACAGGTTCGGCATAGCGGCGCTCCAGCCCGACACCGACAGGGTGGCGTCCCTCGTCGAAGTGATCCGACGCGGCTACGGCGACCGGGTGGTGGTCAGCCACGACTCGGTCTGGTGCTGGCAGGGCGAGCCGTTCCCAGCCCGGTCGATGGGTCGCCTGGGCGAGATCTTCGACCCCACGCGCTTCGACCGTGAGATCGTCCCGATGCTGTTGGAGGCCGGCGTTGAGGGTGCCGAAGTTGAGGCGCTGGTCGTGGACAACCCCCGCCGGTTCTTCACCGGGAAGCCGCTACCTGCCGGCTGAGACACGGTTCCCCCGGGCCAGCCGCCCGTGTAGGAGGCAGACAGCTTCGTTCTGTCAGATCTTGGTTTCCTCAGCGGGTTTGACCGTTCAGGTACCGGCCGTGCGGGCCGCCTGCCGGGCCAGCAGGTTGGCCGCCACCGCGGCACCCAGCACCCCGCCGGCCGTCGACAGCACCAGGTCGCCGACTGTGTCGTCGTAGGTGAGCTGCAGGCCGGTGGTGCCCATCTCCTGGACGATCCACTCCACGCCCTCCCAGGCGACGATGGCCAACGCTCCGAATCCGGATCCCATCAGGACGAGGTTCCAGCGGGCCAGCCCGGCCGGGGCGACGAACAGGACCAGGGCGGCCACCAGGAAGGTCCAGTTCACGAAGTGGAGGATGTCGTCGAACTGCTCCATGGTGTCGTACAGGTTCACGAGGTTGCCCAGCAGGTCCAGGACGAACGGCACGACCAGCAGCGCGTCGCCCAGGTGCGGGTACCGGCCCCGGCGCCCCCGCAACGCCCAGATGGCCGGCACCACCAGGGCCGACAGCGGGTAGCCGACGCACCGTTCGGGCCAGCCCTTTCCGGCCACACCGGGGATGTCGGGGAACAGCAGCCCGGTCAGGAGGGTGACCACAAGGGCCCCCTTGACCACCCACATGAACTGGCGGTCATTCATCGGACGACGTTTCGCTCGTTCACAGGATGGCTCCCGGCTCCAGGTTCTGCAGGCCCGGCTAGTTGATCTGCTTCTCCATGCCCTCCCAGTAGGGGGCGCGCAGCTTGAACTTCTGGAGCTTGCCGGTGGCCGTCCGGGACAGCTCGTCGCGGAACTCCACCGATGTGGGGCACTTGAAGTGTGCCAGGATCTCCCGACAGTGGTCTATGAGGGCACGCTCGTCGACGGATGCCCCGTTGGCTAGCACCACCAGGGCCTTGATCGTTTCGCCCCACTTCTCGTCGGGCACGCCGATCACGGCTACCTCGGCGACCGCCGGGTGCGAGAACAGGGTGTCCTCCACCTCGATCGACGACACGTTCTCGCCGCCCGAGATGATCACGTCCTTCTTGCGGTCGGTGATCGTGGCGTACCCCGCCTCGTCGATCACCCCGCCGTCACCGGTGTGGAACCAGTCGTCGGCCAGCGCCTCGGCCGTGGCCTCCGGCTGGTCCCAGTAGCTCTTCAGCACGTGGTTGGTGCGGGCCAGCAGCTCACCCTCCGGCGAGGTGGACATGGACACGCCGAGGGCCGGCGCGCCGGCCCGTGACAGCCTGGCCGCCCGCTCGGCCGGCGTGTCGTCGTCCCACTCGGCCCGGCAGCGGTTCATGGTCAGCAGCGGGGCGGTCTCGGTCAGCCCGTAGATCTGGATGAACTCCCACCCCAGCTCGACCTCGACGCGCTCGATGGTCCGGGTGGGCGGTGGTGCGCCGGCCACCACGATCCGCATGGTGCCCGTGCCGGGAACAGGGCCGTCCCAGTCGGCTGCGGCATCCAGTACCGAGCTGATCACCGCCGGGGCGCCGCACAGCAGGGTCACCCCGTGCTGCTCGATGCGTCGGAGGATCTCCGGCCCGTCGACCTTGCGGAGCACGATGTGTCTTCCGCCCATGCCGGTCACCGCGTACGGCATGCCCCAGCCGTTGCAGTGGAACATCGGCAGGGTGTGGAGGTAGACGTCCCGGTCGTTCACGCCCGTCTGCCATCCGAACACCGCCGCGTTCAGCCACAGGTTCCGGTGCGTCATCTCGACGCCCTTGGGGCGTGCCGTGGTACCGCTCGTGTAGTTGATCGTGGCCGTCGAGTTCTCGTCCGGGGTCCATGGCCGGGGCTCCACCCCCTCGAGGAAGAGCGAGTCGGACTCGTCGCCAGTCAGCAGGCGGTGCTTCACCTTCACGTCGCCCAGGTCGGCCTCCAGCTCCGGGTCCATGAGCAGCACCTCGGCGCCCGAGTGGTCGACGATGTACTGGACCTCCTCGGCGTTGAGGCGGAAGTTGACCGGCACGCCGACCCGTCCGAATGCGCTCGTTCCGTAGAGGAACACCAGCATCCGCGCGGCGTTGTGGCTGACCATGGCCACCCGCGCTCCCAGGTCCAGGCCCATGGCGTCCAGGCCGGCGGCCATGGCGCGGGCCAGCTCCGCGGTCCGGGCGTATGTGAGGTCCGGGAGGGGAGTCGCCACCTGGTCGGGCTCGTCGACGATGGCGATCCGGTCGCCGTAGACGACCTCGGCCCGACGTAGGTGGTCGGCGACGGTCAGCGGTATCTCCATGGGTCGGCCTCCTGCCGGGTTCTCGCGGTGTATCGACAACGGGACGGCTGACAATAGTTCTCGTCCCTCGGGCACCTCGTCTCAGGGCATACGCTCCCACGGGTGGAACACGACGAGGTCCTCGACGGATACCGGACGAGCATCGACAACATCGACGCTGCCCTCATCCACCTGCTGGCCGAGCGCTTCAAGGTGACCCGCAAGGTGGGGGCCCACAAGGCGGCGGCCGGCATGGTGCCGGCTGATCCCGACCGGGAGACCGAGCAGGTACAGCGCATGCGGGACCTGGGCGAGGCGGCGGGCCTGGACCCGGTGTTCAGCGAGAAGTTCCTGCGGTTCGTGATCAACGAGGTGATCCGCCACCACGAGCGGGCGGGGAACGGGGACTGACTTCCAGGCCGGAGCTCAGCCTTCGGCCATCTCCCGGTCCTTGGCCACCTCGTCCAGGTCGGCGTACTCGTCGGCGGTGTCGACCCAGTCCTCGAACTCGATCACCCCGATGTCTGTGAACCGGTCACGGAGCCAGCCGTCGCCGGCGTCCAGCAGGCCCAGCTTTTTGCAGTTTGGGACGATCTTGGAGAACAGCAGCCGCTGGAAGATCCGCAGCTCGTCCGGCATGGCCAGCGTGAACTTCACCATGTCCTTCACGTCGACTCCCATGCGCTCCCAGACCTCCTGGCGCATGAACCGGTCACGCATCTGCAGGGCGGCCTCGAAGGCGAACTCCTGGCGGTCACGCAACTCGGCCACGGTTAGGTCCTGGTACACCTCCTGGAGGCTGAGGACGCCGAAGGCCACGTGGCGGGCCTCGTCGGACATCACGTAGCGCAGCAGCTTCTTGAGCAGTGGTTCCTCGATGGTCTGGTGCATGAAGCCGAAGGCGGCCAGGGCCAGGCCCTCCACCATGATCTGCATCCCGAGGTAGGTCATGTCCCAGCGGCTGTCCTGGAGGATGTCGTCCAGCAGCGACCCCAGGTGGGTGTTGACCGGGTACTTGATGCCGTCCAACTTCCGGTCCAGGTACTGGGCGAACACCTCCACGTGGCGGGCCTCGTCGACCACCTGCGTGGCGGCGTAGTACTTGGCGTCGATCCACGGGACGGTCTCGACGATCTTGGCGGTGCACAGCAGGGCGCCCTGCTCGCCGTGCATGAACTGGCTGAGGCTCCAGTTCATCGACTCGACCCCCAGGTCGGCCCACTCCTGCTCGTTCAGCTTGTAGAGAGGCGACTTGGGGTTCTCGGCGAAATAGGCCACCTCGGCGGGGTCGGCCGGGGTTAGCACCTCGTACGGGTCGACGTCTATCGACCAGTCCAGGTCGGTCTGGCCGTTCCACTGGGAGGTCTTGGCCTTCTCGTAGAGCTTGTCCAGCCTGGCCCGTTCGCCCTTGTCGTAGCCCCACGTGAAGATGGCGTCGGCGTTGTCCTCCACGGAGTGGATGAGCGAGGTGACGTCGTCGTTGAACGCGGAGAACTCGGTTATGCGGTCAGGGTCGTTGGCGTACGCCCGGAAGTCGAACGACTCGATGGCGATCTCTCCGCTGGGCATCGGTTCGGTCGTGGTCATATCGGATCTCCTGTGATGGGGCGAGTGGTGGTCGGTTTTCGGGCGATCCAGTGGATCACTGGGTCATGGGGTCTGCCGGCGGGTGAGCCGACTGGCCGCTGGCATCGGCGTGGATGGGCTCTACGGCATCGCCGATGGTGAGGGCCTCGGCGGTGTTCTCCCAGTGCTCGTACTGGATGATGCCCATCTCCTCGAAGCGCTCACGGAGCCATCCGTCCCGGTGGTCGAGCAGCCCGAGCTTCCTGCAGTTGGGGACGATCTTGGAGAAGAGCAGGTGCTGCATCCGCTGCTGCGACTGCTGGCTGGGGAGCAGCGCCTCGATCTCGGCGTTGGAGATCCCGAAGCTCGGCCACAGTTCCGAGTTCAGGGTGCGCCGCCGCATCATGTTGCAGGCCTCGTAGGCGAACTCCTGGCGTACCCGGAACTCGGCGGCGTCCATGTCGTCGTAGAGCTCCTGCAGTGACAGGATCCCGAAGGCCACGTGGCGGGCCTCGTCGGCCATCACGTAGCGGAGCATCGCCTTGAGGAGCGGTTCCTGGGTGGTTCCGAGCATCAGGCCGAAGGCGGCCAGGGCCAGGCCCTCGATGACCACCTGCATGCCGAGGTAGACGAGGTCCCAGCGCTCGTCGCGGAGGACCTGGTCGATGAGCGACTTGAGGTTCTCGTTGATCGGGTAGGTGGCCGGCATCTTCTCTTCCAGGTACCGGGCGAAGGCCTCGACGTGGCGGGCCTCGTCGACCACCTGGGTGGCTGCGTAGTACTTGGCGTCGATCCACGGGACCGCCTCCACGAGTCGGGCGGTGCACAGCAGGGCTCCCTGCTCGCCGTGGAGGAACTGGCTGAGAGATGCCGACTGGGCCTGTACCGCGAACTCCACCCACTTGTCGTCGTCCCAACTGGCGACAGGTGAGCCCTTGACGTCCAGCAGGCTCCGTGCGGGCATGCCGGCCGGTACGCCCGTGGCCTCGGCCTGGAGGCGTATGGCGCGCTCCGGGTCGACGTCGATCGACCAGTCCAGGTCGTCGCTGACGTTCCACTGCGAGCGCTTGGCCTTCTCGTAGAGGCGGTTCAGTCCGTCCCGGGAGCGCTCATAGTCCCAGGTGAACGCGGTGTCGAACTCGGCTCTGACCTTGTCGATCAGTGCGTCGAAGGCTGTCGTGGCATCCTGCCGAGTTGTGTCCTGCTGGCCGGCGTCCTGTGGGCTTTCGTCTACCACGGTCATGCGTCGCCTCCCGGCGTCTGGTTCTCTAAAGGTCCATGGGGCTCGGCGAGTCCTCCGAGGACCCGGTCGATGACGGTGTGCCAGTGGTCCGGCGAGGGGAGGCTGAGACCCATGGAACGGGTCAGGAGCATTCCGAGGCCAATGGCGTGGGCCAACCGGACCACCGCCTGCTCGTCGAGGTCTGCATCGAAGAGGCCGTCGCTGGTGGCCTCGTCGACGAGCTTGCCGAGTCGGCGGTCCTCGTCCTCGACCCGTACCCGGAGCCGCTCGGCCAGGTCCGGATCGCGCCGTGCGGCCACGATGGCCTCCAGGAACAGCCCGTGTCCGCCGTCCAGCGGGTCGAGCAGGTGGTCGCCCAGCATGGACAGGACCTCGGTGGGGGAACCCAGGTTGCCACCACCGTTCAGGACGCTGTCGATGGAGTCGGGTACGTGGTGGTCGACGGCCTCCAGCAGCAGTTCGGCCTTGCCGCCGTACCGGGAGTAGATGGCGCCGGTGGTGACGCCTGCCTGCCGGGCTATCTCGGCCACACCTGCCTTCTCGTAGCCCTTCTCGGCGAACACCTCGGCCGCAGCCTGGAGTAGCCGGTGGGTCAGGTCCTCCCCGGGGGCGGGCTGGGTGTCGGGCCCATTGGATGCCATGTCTGGATAATAACCGTTGTTATCAGGCGGTCAAGTATCCGGAGAATCAGCCGGATAGAGCACACGTCGACGTCGGGACTAGTTTCCCGCCCGGACAACATCACCAGTGATCACATCTGGGAGGGTGGGCCCACCTTTCTCCAGGGAATCCCGCCTCCGGTAGATCCCGCCGGGAACTCCCATGAGCAGAGAGCCCGACAGCAGAGAGAGAGCCATACCGTGCATTTCGGAGCCTGTTTCTTTCCGACCTCCTACGCCATCAGCCCGGCCGACCTCGGCGTGGCACTGGAGGAACGGGGCTTCGAGTCGATCTGGCTCGCCGAGCACAGCCACATCCCGGCCTCCCGGACGTCGCCGTGGCCGGGCGGCCCCGACATGCCCCAGATGTACTACGACACCCTCGACCCGTTCGTGACGCTGGGGGCCATGGCGACCGCCACGACGACCCTGAAGTTGGGTACCGGCATAGCCCTCGTCGTGCAGCGCGACCCGATCCACACCGCCAAGCAGGTGGCCAGCCTCGACGTGCTATCCGACGGTCGGGTGCTGTTCGGCATCGGAGCCGGCTGGAACCTCGAGGAGATGTCGGACCACGGCACCGACCCGGAGCGCCGCTTCGGCCTCATGCGCGAGAGGGTGGAGGCCATGAAGGCCCTCTGGGCCGCCGAGGTTGCCGAGTACCACGGCAGCCAGGTCGGCTTCGACCCGACCTACCAGAACCCCAAGCCGGTCCAGCGTCCCCACCCACCCATACACGTCGGTGGGGTGGCTCCGGGAGGCCTAAGGCGGGCGGTGGCCTACGGCGACGGCTGGATACCCATCGGTGGGCGCACGGTGGTCGACGGGGCAGGGCTGGATGCCCTGCGGGCCGAGGCCTGCGCCGAAGCTGAGCGCGATCCGGCGAGCCTGGAGATCTCCATCTACTACGCGCCGCCCGATCCGGCTGTGCTGGCCGACCTGGCCGAGCACGGCATCGAGCGGGCCGCCTTCGGCATCCCGTCGGAGGGCCGGGACGTGGTGCTGCCGCTCCTCGACGGCTACGCCGAGGTGGTGGCGTCGCTCTAGGTTGGACGAGGTCGCCTTCAGGCGTGCCCCGGCGTCAATGTATTGAGATCAGGCCAGGTCGAACCGGTCGAGGTTCATGACTTTGTGCCAAGCGGCAACGAAGTCATCCACGAACTTCGAGTGGCCGTCGTCGCACGCGTACACCTCAGCGAGGGCTCGCAACTGCGAGTTGGAGCCGAATACGAGATCGGCGGCAGTGCCGGTCCAGCGCACTTTGCCCGTCTCGCGATAACGGCCCTCAAACACGCCTTCTGATGACTCGGAGGCCTTCCACTCCGTGCCCATATCGAGCAGGTTGACGAAGAAGTCCGTGGTGAGCTGGCCGGGCCGGTTGGTGAACACACCGTGCTGGGCACCGCCCACATTGGCGTCCAGTGCTCGCATACCGCCGACCAGCACCGTCATCTCGGGCGCGGTGAGGTTCAGAAGGAATGCCTTGTCGACAAGCAGCTCCTCGGCAGGACGCTTGTGGATGGGCGACAGGTAGTTGCGGAAGCCATCCGCTGTCGGTTCCAGGTACGCAAACGAGTCGACCTCGGTCATCTCCTGGCTGGCATCTCCACGGCCCGGGTTGAACGGAACAGAGATGTTGTGACCGGCGTCGGCTGCGGCCTTCTCGACGGCGGCGCACCCGCCCAGCACGATCAGATCGGCGATTGACACCCCTCCACCGAAGTTTGATTGGACGAGCTCCAACGCCGTGATGACATCGGCGACACCAGCAACCTGATTCACCTTCCAGTCCTTCTGCGGCGCCAGCCGGATGCGGGCTCCGTTGGCACCGCCCCGGAGGTCCGTGCCACGGAACGTCGACGCAGAGGCCCAGGCGGTTGCGACCAACTGCTGGACCGACAGGCCGGTGTCGAGGATCGCGCCCTTGAGCGCGCCGATCTGGTCGTTGCTGAGCTGCGGTCCTGCGGGTACGGGATCCTGCCAGATCAGATCCTCGTCGGGAACCTCAGGACCGAGGTACCGGTCGTTGGGCCCCATATCTCGGTGCAGCAGCTT
>Ga0207962_1000845_pt1 | contig 10470 bp, 9 predicted proteins | sample Knorr_S15_td_AAI_FD_185603 | JGI IMG/M metagenome (GOLD analysis project Ga0207962, IMG submission 185603) | Marine microbial communities from Southern Atlantic Ocean transect - Knorr_S15_td_AAIW_ad_750m_LV_A (SPAdes) (version 2) | ecosystem: Environmental > Aquatic > Marine > Oceanic | place... | reverse complement strand
AGAATTTTTTCTACTGAACTGGATTCCAAAGCAATACCCTCTTTCCTGAAGATGATATCGTGACAAAGTGCTCCAATGGCATCTGGCGGAGGGTTGACGGATTTTTTATTACGGTGTTTGGTTTAACTGGATACAAATGAGACTAATTACTTTATGTTTTGATGGGCGGGGCTGTGGTGTTTCCCTGGGATTACTCTTTTGGGTCCGGCTACTCCTGCATCTGGATCAGACCTGCCGATAAATATCCGCCCAGGATTCCTGTGTACCGATGAGGCCAGCGGTTTGGTGGGGAGGGCCGGAATTTAACGATGAGGACAGACTACTTAACAAAGCGGAAAGCGATTGGCTACTCAATTCATAATACTTTAAGATTGGGATTCTTAGTTGTGAAGACTTAGCATCGATTGAGGAAGTACTTAAAAGGTGCATTGAAGTTTTGAAGTGAATTAGGTATCGTAATTTGTCTGGGATGTTGATTGAAAATTCAACCTGGGGCTTCATGATCTTCAATTAGTTTCTGGAAATGTTTGGTGCTCACGACAAGAAAAGAGATCAACGGGTTTTAATTGCAGGAAACACTGGATTCCGGAAATGAATGAATCTGTGCTCTCATGGAATCTGAAGTGAAACAGAAATAATTATCTCCTGTCGCTAGAAAATGAAAAAATTTAGAACATAACCAGCACAATCATTTTTCATAAAAGGCCCCATTTACGTGAAATCATTCTTGAAAGAAAGAAGGCCTACCACTAAGACAGGCAGGATCATTCATACACAAATACCTTAGCTGAAAGATGAAATCTGGAGGGATTCAGTTTTTAGTGGCAGACTTGGGCACCAGCAGTATCAAAGTGGCGGTGTTCAACAGAAAGGGACAAATCCTGGCAATGCACTCCTGTGTTTTGAAAAGGCATCACCCTCATCCGGGTTGGTCCGAACAGGATCCTGAAGAATGGTGGAAGGGGTTTTGTGACTGTTGCCAAATAGTTCTTGCCGATACAAAAGTTGATCTTTCAAAACTAAAAGGGATTGCGGTTTGCGGGCAGATGCACGGGCCAGTTCCGATAGATGCAGATGGCCAGGTTCTTTTGAACCGAATTCAACTCTGGGATGACAAACGCTGCATCGCACAAATTAATGAATTTCAAAAAAAACCCAATGCCTCTGAACTCCAAAAACTTGTAGCAAATCCACCAGCCACATCTTGGACTGCATTCAAAGCTGCCTGGATCCGTGACTGCCAACCGAGTATCTACTCAAAAACCTTTTGTTTCCTGACCCCAAAAGATTTCATAAATTTTCGCCTGAGTGGACAGTTTTGCACAGACCGTACGGAGGCTTCTGGAAGTTTTCTGATAAATGCTAAAACTGGGGTTTATTCTCCTGAGTTGGCGGATGCGTTAGACCTTGATCTAAGTAAATTCCCTCGAATTCATCCTTCAGAGGAAGTTATTGGAAGCATCACCAGGAAGACCGCTGAACAGACAGGAATTCCTCATGAACTTCCTGTGGTGGCAGGTGGAGGAGATTCCATGGTTGCAATGCTCGGATCAGGAGTTATTGAGCCAGGAAAGGGCTTAGACCTCACCGGAACATCCACTCTGATTGGACTCTGTTCCGAAAGGCCCTTCCTCCATCCTCATATCAGTAACCTTTACTCAGCTGCTGGTTACTGGAGTCCCTTTATTTGTATTGATACTGGTGGCGGCAGCATTCACTGGGTGAATCAGATTTTGGGTAAATCTGATCAGGAATCTGAAGAAATTGACAGGATTCTCTCCAATGTCCCTCCAGGAAGTGAAGGGCTTTTTTATCTTCCCTACCTTAGCGGGGAACGCCTGAGCGGAACTTACCATTCTAGAGCACAGTTCTTTGGTCTTAGCTTAATCCACACTAGGGAATTTATATACCGAGCAGTAGCAGAGGGCTTAGCGATGGCTGGTGAACGCAATCTGCAAAAGCTTCAGCAGGCCGGAGCAGAGCTCAAAGAGCTTATCGTTTCTGGCGGTGGAGCTCAAGGAAAGAACTGGCTTCAGATCAAAGCTTCGGTCTACGGAATCACACTTGTTGTGACCGAATGTACCGAAAGCGGATTGCTTGGAGCAGTCATTCTTGCTGGAACTGGGACGGGCTATTTCAATGATGTGAAGGAGGGTGCTAGCAAACTGGTCTGCATTAAAGAAAGGATCTATCCTGATAGCGAAATCCAGGAGAAATACAAAAAACGACAGGAATTTTTTAACCGGATCTATGATCAGAATCTAATGATGTCCAATGAGTTATACAAAATGATCAACAAGGAAACTGCATGAAGAACTCTGAATTGAACCGTTCCGACATTGTCATACGTATCGCCTGGCTTTATTATACCTACGGTCTGACCCAGGAGGAAATTTCGAAACAACTCAACCTTTCTAGACCCATGGTTCAGCGATTATTGGCTCAGGCCAATTCCGAGAAGTTGATTAAATTCAATATTGATCACCCCATGGTGCAATGCCTCGAACTGGAAAAAAAACTTATGGAGCAGCATAATCTTCGCTTCTGCAGGGTCTGTCCCGCACCAGGAATAGAATTCAGTCAGGTCCTGCCCGGATTGGCAACACTTGGTGCATCTGTATTGGAAGAATTCATCCGCAAGAGCGAACCAACTACGATTGCCATAGGGACAGGACGAACGATAAGGGCCTGTGTAAGAGAACTGAAATCTCAAGACATGTCGCAACACCGGATAGCCTCTTTGGTTGGTAATCTAAAACATGATGGCTCTGCAAGTGCCTTTGACTCCGTGATGGCAATGGCTGATAAAATAAACGCAGAGCGCTTCTACCTTCCCGGGCCGGTGTTCACAAATTCTAGGGAGGAACTACGAAAACTCCTTAAGCAGCCAATCTACAGAAATGTCCTAAAAATATCCGAGACAGCTGATGTTGCATTCGTTGGCGTTGCCGGAATTGATCTCGATGCCCCGATTTTAGTTGACGGTTTCATAACAGAAGTTGAAGCAAGAGAATTACTCAAGCAGGGTGCAGTTGGTGAAATACTGGGTAATTTCTTCGACGCGGAGGGTAAACTGATTGACCATGAACTCAACCATCGTAATACCAGTGTCAAACTCAAAAACCAAACAACTTTTCAAACAATCTGCATCTCAGGTGGAAGCACCAAACACCAATCATTGAGTGCCGCACTCCATGGTGGGTGGCTCAGCGGCCTCGTCACAGATGAGCACACCGCAAACGCTTTGATATCCGACTGATTTTTTTAAGTGACATGATTTTGAGCATTGATGGTTTCCCCAAAATTTTTCAAGATCTCTCTTGCTTTGCCTTTAACGCACGCAAATGTAGCTATGCGAAATGTCTTGCTAAAACAGCAAATTCTTTGGCAGTCATGGCCTCAACTGCTTACCTGATCTTTTTTTCCTCTGTACTCACCTACTACTCTTACTTGTCTCCCGTCGGCAACAAAACCCATCTTAAACGTGGTTTAATTTTCATGGTACATTCTGTCATGTGTTAATAATTTTATAAAAACAATAATTCTTTATTGTTATGGTTGTTAAACCTCCACTTATTCTAGATTATTTTTCACAAAATTTTACTCTTTTAATTTCTGTTGATCTTAGTTAACATATTTCTACCAAAAATATTAACTTTTAATTGTTTGATTTTAAATAACTTTTAAAAATAATTAATTTTTTACTTGACATTTATTTTTTTTCTCGATAGTATGCACTCTCGTAATAAGCAAATGTTCATTAATGATCATATATTTATTATTTTAATATATAATCGTTCTTGATCAAATGTAGGGCCTCTTTTCATAAAGAGGATATTTTGTTCAATTCAATTAAGGAGATGAAGATGAGAATACTTAGAACCGTGTTTATTTCGGCGCTCATGGGAGTGTTGATGGCCTGGTCGGTACAGGCAGAGAATCTTACGATCGCCACGGTGAACAACGGCGATATGATTCGCATGCAGAAACTGACAGATGATTTCACCAAGAAAACCGGCCACACCGTCGAGTGGGTTACTCTTGAAGAAAATGTCCTGCGTCAGCGAGTAACAACGGATATCTCCACCAAGGGCGGTGCTTTCGATATCATGACAATCGGTATGTATGAGGCACCGATCTGGGGCAAAAATGGTTGGCTCGTTCCGCTGAACGATCTGTCAGCAGAGTATAATATCGACGATATCTTACCTGCTATGCGGGGCGGACTATCCTACGATGGTACTTTGTACGCTGCACCGTTCTACGGTGAATCGTCGATGGTCATGTATCGCACTGACTTGATGCAAAAAGCCGAATTGAAAATGCCTTCTGCACCATCATGGTCATTCATTGCCAAGGCTGCACGTGCGATGACCGATCGCAAAAATGAAATCAACGGGATTTGCCTGCGTGGTAAGGCAGGTTGGGGTGAAGGCGGTGCCTTTATCACAGCGATGTCGAATTCGTTCGGTGCACGTTGGTTCGATGAAAAGTGGAATGCACAGTTCCACACACGCGAATGGTCCGATACTCTCAACTTTTTCGTGAATATGATGAATGATGCGGGCCCTCCAGGATTCGCGACCAACGGGTTTAACGAAAATCTGTCGCTTTTTCAGCAAGGTAAATGTGGTATGTGGATTGATGCGACTGTTGCTGCTTCTTTCGTAACGAACCCGAAAGACTCAACTGTAGCTTACAGGGTTGGCTTTGCTCTGGCGCCAGACAATGGCATGGGCGTTCGCTCCAACTGGCTATGGGCATGGGCTCTGGCGATCCCGAAGGGTACGCAGAAAGAAGCTGCTGCAAAACAGTTCATCGAATGGGCAACTGGCACAGGCTATATTGAGCTAGTCGCATCCAAAGAAGGCTGGGCCAACGTGCCTCCTGGTGCGCGCACTTCGCTTTATAATAACCCAAAATATCAGGCGGTGCCGTTTACGCAGATGACACTGGATTCGATCCTGTCAGCTGATCCAAACAACTCTACCGTTGATCCGAGCCCCTATGTTGGTGTTCAGTTCGCGGCTATCCCTGAGTTTGCTGGTATTGCTACCGAAGTAAGCCAGGAGTTCTCTTCTGCCTATGCCGGACAGCAGACAGTGGCTGAGGCTCTGGCTAAAGCACAGGCTCTAACCAACGACGCAATGGAAGCTGCTGGCTACAAGTAAGCCCGGTTTCTATAAAAGTTCGGTAAGTCCGGGCGCTTGTGAATGCCCCCAGCGCCCGGACCACATTTTTTGGAACACTGATGGCTTGAGCTAGCCATCCATCTAAGTGATTGTGAAAGATATCTAATTCACCACTTTCCGCAAAACGGAGAGGTGTTACGGGAGGAGTATATCATGGCAACCCAGAATTCCAGATCCGTAGCTCGTCTTATGATGGCTCCGGCGGTGGTCTTGCTACTCGGTTGGATGCTCGTGCCTCTAACCATGACTTTGTGGTTTTCGTTTCGAAAATACCTTCCACTTCGTGGCGGAGACATGGGTTGGGTTGGATTTGATAATTACGTTCGCTTCGTAAGTTCGAGCTCTTTTTGGCCTAGTGTACAAACCACGTTGATCTTCGTGGGTAGCGTGCTCGTGATTACAGTGTTTCTCGGTATCTTACTTGCTCTTCTACTCGATCAACCCCTGTGGGGGCAGGGTATTGTACGCATCCTTGTGATCTCACCTTTCTTCGTGATGCCAACCGTCTCAGCACTCGTCTGGAAGAACTTCTTTATGGACCCTGTAAACGGTCTTTTCGCGCATCTTTGGAAATTCTTTGGTGCAGTGCCGATCGAGTGGCTCTCGCAAAAGTCTGTTCAATCGATCATCATGATTGTCAGCTGGCAGTGGCTACCTTTCGCCACTTTGATTTTGCTCACTGCCGTTCAGTCACTAGACCGTGAGCAGCTTGAAGCATCCGAGATGGATGGTGCTAAGCCGCTACAACGCTTCGGCTACATCATACTGCCACATTTGGCCCGCGCCATTACCATTGTCGTGTTGATCCAAACGATCTTTCTTTTGTCAATCTTCGCTGAGATCTTTGTGACCACAGGTGGAGCTTTCGGTACCAAGACACTTTCGTATCTGATTTTTCAACGTGTATTGGAAAGCCAGAACATCGGGCTGGGCTCCGCGGGCGGGATATATGCAGTGATACTCGCCAACATCGTAGCCATCTTTCTGATGCGCATCGTCGGCAAGAACCTGGGGGCTTAAGGAGAAACGGATCATGGCCCGCGAAGTTACAAACAACCGTAAGATCATCAATACAATCGCAGCATGGGGGATTGGGTTTCTGATCTTCTTCCCGATCCTGTGGACGATTCTCACGAGCTTCAAGACAGAAGGTATGGCAATTGCTGACCCGCCGGTCTTCCTATTCTTCGATTGGACAATGGAAAACTACAGGGTGGTGCAGGAGCGTTCAAATTACCTCCGCTTCCTTTGGAACTCCATCTTCATTGCCGGCGGATCTACAATTCTTGGCATTTTTGTCGCGGTGCCGGCGGCATGGTCCATGGCATTCGTGCCCTCAAAGCGGACAAAAAATATCCTTTTGTGGATGCTCTCGACCAAGATGCTGCCTTCCGTAGGCGTGCTCTACCCAATCTATCTACTCTTCATTCATTTCGGACTACTTGATAGCATCCTGGGCCTGACCCTCGTTCTGATGCTGATCAACCTGCCGATCATTGTCTGGATGCTCTACACCTATTTCACCGAAATCCCCAAAGATATCTTGGAGGCCGCCCGTATCGATGGTGCAAGACTCTGGGATGAAATCATAAGGATTCTGTTGCCATTATCCATTCCGGGCATTGCTTCAACATTGCTACTCAACTTCATCCTCGCTTGGAACGAAGCGTTTTGGACGTTGAACTTAACTGCAGCAAAAGCGGCGCCTCTGACAGCGTTCATCGCCAGCTACTCAAGTCCGGAAGGCTTGTTCTTCGCAAAACTTTCGGCAGCTTCTACCCTGGCTATTGCACCGGTGATTGTACTTGGCTGGTTTAGTCAGAAACAGCTCGTTCGTGGACTAACATTCGGTGCAGTTAAATGAGATGAAGAAAACTATGAAGCTTGAAAATAAGGTGGCAATCATCACAGGAAGCGGAGGAGGAATAGGACGTGCTGTAGCCTTGCGTTATGCTAGGGAAGGCGCAAAGTGTGTCGTTGTTGACATTCAAGGAGAACAGGCAGAATTCACCGCTAATGAAATTCGGAAGCAAGGAGGGAGTGCATTCCCCATACAAATGGACGTAAGGGAACAAGTTGACATAGATCATACTATCCGTTTAACACTTAAGTCATTCATGCAAATAGACATTCTATTCAACAATGCTGCTATTTTCGAAATGGCGCCGTTACTGGATTCGACCCGCGAAAGTTATGACCGTATTTTCGAAGTCAACGTCAAGGGCATGTTCTTCATGATGCAGGCGGCAGCTGCTCAAATGGTGAATCAGAAAATTAATGGTAAGATTATCAATCTTTCCTCGCAGGCTGGACGCCGTGGAGAAGCACTGGTCTCCCATTACTGTGCAAGCAAAGCAGCCGTAGTAAGTTATACCCAGTCTGCTGCATTAGCTTTAGCATCTTGCAGGATCAATGTGAACGGAATTGCACCTGGAGTGGTTGACACTCCCATGTGGGAAACTGTGGACAGTCTCTTCGCTCATTACGAAAACAGGAAAAGCGGCGAGAAAAAACGCCTAGTTGGAGAAGAAGTGCCACTTGGACGCATTGGACTCCCTGAGGACATTGAAGGTGCTGCCGTTTTTCTTGCCTCAGAAGATGCCAATTATATCACCGCCCAAACACTTAATGTTGACGGTGGAAACTGGATGAGTTGAAATGGAGCATCAATCTCAGTCATTACGAATTACAGAACAAAAAAGAATTTTGATAAATTCCTTACAGAAATCGTCTGGAGAAATTTCATGAGTATTTATTTGTCTCGGGAGACACTGTGTTCTTTACCTGATCATGTCAGTCGTCCTCAATATAAGTACAATGACCTCGAGCCAGGCATTATCCATATCGGTTACGGTAATTTTCACAGAGCCCACCAATCTCTTTATATGGATGATCTCTTTAATCGGGGCCTTGACTTGGACTGGGCTATCGTCGGGTCTGGCGTTCGTCCACATGATTCAAAGATAAGAGAAATTCTGCAGAAACAGGACTTTCTGACAACGGTTGTAGAAATGCAACCAGGTGCGAACACGGCCAGAGTCACAAGCCCCCTTGTAGACTTTCTTCCAGTTGAAAAAGAAAACCGTTCACTAGTAAATGCCCTGAGTGCTCCCTGGGCCAGGATCGTTTCACTGACGATAACGGAAGGGGGATATTTCATCGATCCTGCGACTGGGGAGTTCGACCCGGAATGTCCGGAAATGATCGTCGATGCTGAAAATCCAAATCAGCCCATTAGTGTTTTTGGGGCATTGGTACTGGGTTTAAAGCAACGCCGCAAGGCAGGTGTTCCTCCATTCACTCTGATGTCCTGCGATAACCTGCCTGGAAACGGAGATGTAACCAAAAAAGTCGTCTTGGGGACCGCCAATATGATAGACCCAGATCTTGCTCGATGGATCGAAGGAGAAGTTGCTTTCCCAAATGGAATGGTCGACCGGATTACACCAGCCACCACTGAACGAGAAAGAGAGAAATTACTTAAAAATTTTAGCATTGAGGACAAATGGCCGGTTTTTTGTGAACCTTTCAGGCAATGGATACTAGAAGATCACTTCCCTATGGGGCGTCCTGCTTTGGAGGAAGTTGGAGTGACCTTTACAGACAAGGTGTCGGAATTTGAGTTGATGAAGATCCGCATCCTTAACGGGGGGCATGCAACCATTGCCTACCCAGCTGCCTTGCTTGACATTCAATTTGTCCATGACGCAATGTCGAATGATTTGATTAAAAGATTTCTAGAGAAAGTGGAAAAGGAAGAAATCATTCCCCTCATTCCACCTGTTCCTGAAACAGACCTCGAGGGCTACTTCAAATTGATCCAGGAAAGGTTCTCGAATCCGGATATCTGCGATACGATCCCTCGGCTCTGCCAGGATGGTTCTAATCGGCAGCCTAAATTCATCTTGCCTTCCATAGAGGATTGTTTGAGCTATGGGTTCGACGTTCGTGGACTTGCATTGGAAATCGCACTCTGGTGCCGCTATTGCTACGGCGAATCTGAATCAGGGAAATCCATTTTTCTGGACGATAACAAATCAGAACAACTACGAAAAACCTCACTTGAAGCACGAGGGAATCCACTAGTTTTTCTTGGAATGGAAGAAATCTTTGGTGATCTTGGTGAACATCCTGTTTTCAGGGAACGTTTTTCGGATGCGTTGAATAGTATCTGGTCCGATGGTGTTGAAAAAACTCTGGAAAGTTACCTGCTGTTTTAAAATGAAACTCTTAAATGTCCAGACATGCAAAAACTTCCACTCACTTAATAAATTACTGTGCTGATTTTTGACTGCGACGGGGTGTTGCTGGACAGCGAAATTATCGCTGACCGAGTTGTTCTAGAACATCTACAAAATCTGCTGAATTCCCACGGAGACAAATCACTTTTCTCTGAACAAGGTTCACTTAGGGAATGGCTGACCGACTCCAGCGGTCAGGACGATGCGGGGATCCTCAAACAGTTTTCCATGTTCACTAATATTCCACTTCCCACTGATTCATTGAAACAACTGGAACGCAACCTGAAACATGCTCTGAGTAAAGAAGTGAGGGCCATAAAAGGGATGGGGGAGCTGTTGAAATCCATTAAGGGAATGTGGGTGGTGGCATCCAACAGTTCCCTCTCACGACTTAGAATATCACTGGGTAGGGCAGAAATGCTGGATCTCTGCAGGTCTCGGCTTTTTAGCTCGGAAATGGTCAAAAGGCCCAAACCCGCCCCAGACCTTAACCTTTACATCGCCACAAAATTCGGCATTCCCGTAGATGACTGCGTGGTGATCGAAGATTCTCCAACAGGAATACGGTCGGCCCTTCAGGCCGGTATGAGAGTGATCGGCTTCACCGGTGGTTCACACATCACGCCAAGGCACATTGAACAGTTGAGGCAAGCCGGTGCCATTGGAATCGTCAAAACCGCGGATGAACTGTCCCAATTACTTGAAAATACTCTATAAATGGTTTTTCCCTTCAACACATAGAATAGGCCAGTGGGCGGTGCCTTCATAACACCCACCATTTATTTATATTTTCTCCTAATTTAAGGATGGAGGACCGCTTCGGTGGTCCTCCATTTTCTTCGAAATTGGTAAGTAGTAAACAATTTAACCTGCCTTTTAGACAGAAACCCGACTAACTACTTTGTGTATTTGACCGGGTGGCTCTTGCCCCTTTCTCCCTGCGATTTAGGTTCACTCAGAAAGTTCCTGCAGTTCCTGCATCTGGATCAAGACTGCAAGAAAATCCGTCTGCCGTAGTCTCATGTTGGTATGGGTGA
>Ga0207962_1000842_pt1 | contig 10479 bp, 12 predicted proteins | sample Knorr_S15_td_AAI_FD_185603 | JGI IMG/M metagenome (GOLD analysis project Ga0207962, IMG submission 185603) | Marine microbial communities from Southern Atlantic Ocean transect - Knorr_S15_td_AAIW_ad_750m_LV_A (SPAdes) (version 2) | ecosystem: Environmental > Aquatic > Marine > Oceanic | place... | reverse complement strand
ATTAACTCGTTTAGTAAAAATAAGTCAGCGGCACTGAGAGTATTTAAAGAGAATAACTTTTGGGCTAGCAAAAACTGTTTTTTATCTGCTTCGTATTCAGCCGTCCCCAAACTTGAAGCCATTTTATCTACTTTTTCTGCCTCGGCCCCGCCAAAAGAGGCTTCTAGCAGGTCTTCTAGTTCGCGAATTATGCCGCATGCGTCATTCGCCAAAGCGACAGTATGCGTAACCAAGTCCATCAAAGGTTCACAAAGCTCCTCCGGGATATCGATATTTTTTATGCGCATAAGGACGGCCAAATCTTCTACGGCGTCGGCGATATCATCCTGAGCTGACAAGAGACCCATGAAATCTCTTTTATCTACCGGTAGAAAAATGCTTTGAGGTAAATGTTGTCGAATATCGCTTTTGATTTGGTCTGCTTTGTGTTCAAGCTCTGATATGTTTTTCGCAATCTCCTCAACTTTTTCGTAGTCTTTAGACTGATAGGCTTTGAATAAGGGGGTGATCAGGTGGACACATTCATTGACGCTGTCAATATGACTCACCAACGGCTTAAACGGAGACTTCGCAAACATTGAAAGTATGGTACGCATATATTAACCTCTTTAAAAACATCAAATTTTGATGCTACTATAGTATGTTTTGTTAAAGTTTTTCTATAGAAAAAATTAAAGTTTTCCTTTTGGTGAGAAACGTAAAAATTAAGCTTTAAAATTTAAACTTCAAATCCAGCAGGTGCTTTCCAGGAACATCAAATTTCCCTCCATTTATATCCCCACGTTCGTTTTTGGTGTCAAAAAAGGTATAGCCAAGTTGCATGCCTTTTCGAATAGCATATTTCGCTCCCAGTTCAATACCTTTGGCATTGGTTCCACCCTGATGAAAATCAGAGTCGGTTAAAGCATAAAACACCGCATCTTGCTGGACAAGCCGGTAAAGGGTCTTAATTTGCCATTGTCCAGTCTTCATAAGGTTCTTGTCGCCAAACTTGAAACCCAATTGCCAAGCAGTGTCTAGATCTTGGGCTATCGTGTTATTTCCTGCAGGAGCATCGGCATTGGTATTGACGACATACTCATAAAAAAGGCTGCCATGCTTGCTACCTAAGGGAGAAGACCAATCAGCCATAAAATCAAATATCTGCATGTTCGTCGTATTGACATTGGTTCCTGTAACTTGACTATTCCTCTGTCCATCACCGCTACCTAGTTGTTTAGTAATAGCACTTCCTGGGTCAGTTAGATGATTGTAGTCATACCACGCCACAGCAAACTTAAATTTTCCGGCTTTAGTTTTCTGATGGAGTTGCGCTTGCCATGCCAAAAGCACAACATCGTCAGAGTCAACAGTAGTATTACGATCTGTTTCCTCGACTATGTACTGGCCTGCAACAAACTGTAAGGTAGTGTCTCCAGATTTCTTTTGGTAGATTTCGGAGAGTCCTTCAGGATTTACATCGCCGTCCCAGACTACTTCTGATTTCATGAATGGATTTTTTACTTTTCCTCCCTGTACGGTTAAACCATCCATAAACTCCCAAGAGCCGTAGGCCAAGTTAAGAGAAATAGCTTCATTCCCAAAGGTCCCATCCAGGGTTGTATTACCAGAAGTGGATGCATCATCACCACCAGTAGAAAGTCTGAAAACGAAGTCTAGATCTTCATAGACATGGGCTCTGGCTCCAAACCGAAAACGAATTCTTGGCCGGTCTGTATCCAAATGACCATCTGCATCATTAGCAGTTGAGTTATCACTAGCTCGATCTACCATTTCGTAACGCAGTCTCATATCACCAAACCAACTTATTCTTTCAAGAGTTTCAAGTAGCTTGTCATGAGAGTTTACTCTTTCTATTAAAGCTTCCCGCGCGAGCTCTTCCTTCGTCATTGCACTTGTAGTTCCCGCTAAGACGAGCACAAGCACCCCAAAAATAAAACCAGTGATAATTTTTTTAGCTATCCCAATTTGATTCATCGTATTTGCTCTTAAAACCCTATTTATTTGCATCTTAACAAAAATCGACACTATCTTTTATAAAGAAATAATATAGTAGTAAAAATAGAAATTTAAAAAAGAAGGGAAATCCCAATGGGGACTGCAAAACTTAAGATGAAGAGAATAAAATTTAGAATTTGAAGATAAATGAATTTTTCTAAAATTGGTGCTATTACGATTTCCACACCCACCCGTCGCACCGCATGCTCGATATCGGATGATGTGATATCGCCCTCCTTTTTAGATAACTCTTCTACAACATTATCTAGAAAAAAGAATTTGATTACCTTAAGGATAGTCCCAAACAAGATACGAGATAAAAAAGCAGTTACTCCTCGTTTGAGTTTCAACTGCTCCAGAAAATTTTTTCCAATCCCATCAAAAGTATCTTCCAGTTGGTCGCGAGGAATGTTTTTGTTAAATCGAGGGATTTTCTCCACTACTCCGTGGGTCAATAGGTCGAGCAGGTCATGAAGACCAACTAGTGCTTCTGTAATTTTTTTGCTAGTGGTTTGAATGATACAGGCGATCAATCCATAGAGAACACCAAACCCAGTATACCAGCCGAAAGACAAAACCAGGACTGTTGACACAATCCAGGTGCTCCATTCCAACTCCTCCATAACAAAATGATCCATTATGAAAAGACCGGTTAGTCCTAGGACAAATCCAATAAACCCGAATAGGAGTAGCTTTTTGAAAGTTCCAACTAGAAGATCAGCAAAAAACTTACGCCAATAGTTGATAATTTCTTCTTTTTTCATCGAATAAACTTTTTTAAAGAATTTAAAAAGATATGACGGTGTTAGGAGTTTACCTTTATTTGAAGTATCAGGTCGCCCCGTTTTTTATCTTTAGAGTGTCCTTTGCCTTTGATTCTTAATTTTCCACCATTTGGAAATTTTTCGGGGATGTGAATCATCAACTGCTCAGGAGTTCCGTCTATTTCATATGAAATTTTTTTATTAGTTCCTGAGAGTGCTTCTTTAGGAGGTATGGTCATGGCTAGATTATAATCAAGAGAGTTTTGGCTATTTGTCCCCTTGTTGAAAACCCCTTTTACGGATTCAAGAATGTCGGGCTTTTTAATATTTGGTTGGTCTTTAAGGTTTCCTGCTGATTTCGCATCGTGCATTTTTTTTAATGCGAAAAGAGATGTGCCAACCATATGCGCTATCCGAAGGCCTTGTCCCACCCGTCCAATCGGGCCTGGGATCATTCCGAGGACTCGAACAATTCCTCCTAGGGCACCACCCATCAGTGTGGTTTGAAAAAAAGAGTTTCCTGACCGAAAGCCAGACTTTGAAAACTCACGATTCAATTCCTCAAATACATCCTTGCCAAAACCTTTACGAAGCATCTCTTCAAAAATATCTTGTTGTGTGTACCTAAATTGAGAGTGTTCGCTGGTTCGGCCTGCCAAATGATCGGCTCGAAACCGATCGTATTCTTTTCGTTTGAGAGGATCTATCAGGACGCCATAAGCTTCGGTGATTTGTTTGAATTTTTCCTCACTATCAGGGTCATTTTTGTTGTGGTCGGGATGGTGTTCAAGCGCCAGCTTACGGTAAGACTTTTTTATTTCCGTATCAGTTGAATTTTCGGCGACACTCAGTATTTTGTAATAATCTTTAAATTCTCGAAATCTAGTTCTCATGAGGCGATCGAATGTTGAAGCGGAACAGTTGTTACATTCCCAACTGTTGGGGGTATGTTGCTTCGGCCCGCTTTGGTCCTTTCAATGCAATTATGTTGTCGCTACTGGATAGTTCGAATGTTTTATCGGTATGCAGACGTTGTTCCATGTTCTCAAAGTGGACCAAAATAGGTGCCGGTTCAATGGTTTTGTCGGGGACAGATGGCGCAATAATAAAATCCTCAGAACTCAAGACATCCCTGTATTTTCTTTTCATGTTCATCTTATAGGCGTTGTAACCTTGGATAACTTCAGCTCCTGCATAAGGATCCTTGTTTACTACCTTATAATTGTCAGGTATGTAAACATTGGCAAAATAATCCGGTCCTAAAGAATGGTGAACGGTTGTCTTTATGGTAAGCAGGTGCACCGATTGACTTGCTGGCACCAACTTCATCTCAACGAAGTAAGAACGATCGTGAAAATTAAGGTTCTCTAAAAAAACTATCCCGTAAAGGGCGCTAAATTTAAACTGTAGAAATATTCCAAGAAAAACCCAGCCTACAACTTTAAAATATTTTTTCATTTGCGAGAATTATCCAATTCAATTTTTATCCGTTGATTGAGAATTGTCAGATAGGAACACGGGAAAGTAGTTTCTATGACTACTTGAATGTAAAATAATTTTCTATAAAGATATACACATTATTGTATAAATATACCTAAATTTCAACATGCGGAATGGTGTCGATATGTATCTTTGCTTCTCTTGTAGACGTAAAGAAATTAGGTGGATATCTAACCGTTAATATTTTCCTCTGGGCCCAGAGTTTTAGCGTATGATTGCTGAATCACTACCCACACGTATCTAGCTTATGACTACATCCTGTTTAGATGGAGTTGGTTTGAGTGAAGGTTGGAAAGCCAAGCTTAAGCTAAAATTTATCGAAGAAAATAATAAAACAGTATTAAAGAAGCGTTCACACCAGGGGCCACTGCAGGTACAGAAAGCATTTTACCCGGAAGCAAGTGGGGCATGTCATGTCTATATTTTGCATCCACCGGGAGGGGTGGTCGGCGGTGATAGTTTTGATGTGAAAATTGAGGTGGACCCGAACGCAAAAGTTTTGGTAACCACTCCCGCTGCAGGTAAATTTTATAGAAGTGCCGGAGACGAAGCATATCAACAGCAGACAATTACGGTAGCTGATCATGGAGTGTTAGAGTGGTTTCCATCTGAAAATATTTTTTTCCCCGGTGCCAAGGTACAACTTAAAACGAGAGTTGATTTATCCAAGGAAAGCCATTTTATCGGTTGGGATATTCTGTGTTTGGGTAGACCTGCGATTGGAGAGACTTTTTCTCAAGGTCAATTGACCCAGAAGTTAGAAATCTTTCAAAATGGGCGACTGATTCGTTTGGATAGGCTTGTTGTCAGGGAGAATGACGCGATCCTGGATGCAAAATGGGGGTTGGGAGGAAAGCCGATTGTGGGGAGTTTTTTTTGCCTTACTCCAAGAAAAGATCTCGTTGATTTGTTAAGACAAAATATTGGTTCACCGGAAAATGGTGATTTATTTTCAGTAACCTTTGTGGATGATATTATTCTTTGCCGATATTTGGGAAATAGTGTAGAACATGTGAAACGGCACTTTATAAAAGCTTGGAAATTATTGCGTTTGGCTTTGCGGGACCACGAAGCTGTTATTCCGCGTATATGGAACACATGACTTGGATCAATCCATTTCATACTTGTTGTTAGATGTTAGTTTTGGCCTATATAATAATAAGGAAAGAAAATGGAACTCTCGCCTCGAGAAAAAGATAAATTACTTATTTTTACAGCTGGTTTGCTGGCAGAAAGACGATTGTCGCGTGGAATCAAGCTGAATTATCCCGAAGCGGTGGCATATATATCGGCTGCGATTTTGGAAGGAGCGCGTGAAGGAAAAAGTGTTGCCGACCTTATGAGTCATGGAACCCAGTTGCTCAAACGGGGAGACGTTATGGATGGTATTCCTGAAATGATCCATGAGGTGCAAGTCGAGGCAACATTTCCGGATGGGACAAAACTGGTCACGGTTCACAATCCAATAGTGTAAAGGACAAAGACATGATTCCTGGAGAATATGCGATTCAAAAGGGCGAGTTGGTCTTAAATGAAGGACGCAAAAAGATTACCTTATCAGTGGCGAACCTAGGAGATCGACCGATTCAAGTCGGTTCGCACTATCATTTTTATGAGACCAACCCTGCATTGGAGTTCGATCGCGAGGCGGCCTGTGGTTTTCGATTGAATATTCCAGCAGGAACGGCGGTTCGTTTTGAGCCGGGGCAAACTCGAGAGGTGGAGTTAGTTGCCTACGCTGGTTCCAGGCATGTTTATGGGTTCAACGCAAAAATTATGGGTCCACTGGAGAAAAAAACATGAGTACTATTGACCGTCGCGCTTATGCAGATATGTTTGGCCCTACAGTAGGTGACCGTGTAAGGTTGGGTGATACAGAACTGTGGATCGAAGTAGAAGAAGATAAAACAGTATACGGCGAAGAAGTAAAGTTTGGCGGCGGTAAAGTCATTCGAGATGGTATGGGGCAAAGTCAACGGGTCTCAAAAGATGCCGTCGACGTGGTCATCACCAACGCCTTGATTTTGGATCACTGGGGCATTGTCAAGGCGGATATTGGAATAAAAGAGGGTCGTATTGTCGGTGTTGGTAAAGCCGGTAACCCTGATATTCAGTCAGGCGTAGATATCATCATTGGCCCTTCTACAGAAGCCATTGCCGGGGAAGGATTGATTGCTACAGCTGGAGGTATCGATGCTCACATCCATTTTATTTGCCCACAGCAAGTTGATGATGCCTTAATGTCTGGTATCACCACTATGATTGGTGGTGGAACGGGACCTGCAGCCGGCACCAATGCAACTACATGTACGCCCGGACCATGGAACATTCAACGCATGTATCAGGCGGTTGAAGAACTTCCAATTAACTTTGGTTTTCTTGGTAAAGGGAATGCTAGTTTGCCGATGGCTTTGGAGGAGCAAGTCCGGGCAGGTGCCATGGGTTTGAAACTTCATGAAGACTGGGGGACGACACCGGCAGCTATCGATAACTGTTTGAGCGTGGCTGAAAAATTTGATATTCAAGTAGCTATTCATACCGATACGCTGAATGAATCCGGTTTTGTCGAAAATACAATTGCCGCTTTTAAAAACCGAACCATTCATACCTATCATACAGAAGGTGCAGGTGGTGGGCATGCTCCCGATATCATCAAGGCCTGTGGGGAAGCAAACGTTTTGCCTTCCTCTACTAATCCCACCCGCCCCTTTACGGTCAACACGGTCGACGAGCATTTGGACATGCTGATGGTTTGCCATCACCTTGACTCAAAAATCCCAGAGGATGTTGCGTTTGCCGAATCAAGGATTCGAAGGGAAACTATCGCGGCGGAAGACATACTGCATGACCTTGGGGCATTTAGTATGATCGCATCAGACTCGCAGGCGATGGGTCGCATCGGAGAGGTGATAACCAGAACCTGGCAAACTGCGCATAAGATGAAAGTGCAGCGGGGCGCGCTGAAGCCAGACCCTGATCGCCATGATAATTTTCGCGCCAAACGTTATGTGGCAAAGTATACGATCAATCCGGCGATATCTCACGGGATCGCTCATGAAGTGGGGTCGATTGAGTCCGGTAAGCTTGCGGACATCGTACTTTGGAAACCAGCTTTTTTTGGGGCAAAGCCTGCGATGATGATCAAGGGTGGGATGATTGTGGCGGCACCGATGGGTGACCCTAATGCCTCTATTCCTACTCCGCAGCCTGTTCATTACCGACCAATGTTTGGTGCCTTGGGTGGTGCCCGCAGTGAAACCTGTGTGAGTTTTGTTTCTCAAGCTGCTTGCGATGATGGCATCGGACAAAAACTAAAATTAAATAAGAAAATCATTGGAGTTAAGAATACTCGTCAAATCAGAAAAAAAGATTTGATACACAATGACTACCAACCGAAGATAGAAGTGGATTCCCAAACCTATGAAGTCCGTGCGGATGGGGAGTTGTTAACGTGTGAACCTGCGGAAGTCTTGCCTTTAGCGCAGCGCTATTTTCTTTTTTGATAAAGGTTGCTTCTCATATTATTGCTGTTTTGGAAATGTCCCATGTTGGAAATCACAGAGCGCATTGAGGGTTACACGGGAACTTATTCTACTTCTCTAACCCTGCCATTTGATCAGAGACAAAAAAGCCGCCTACGAGTTATCCTTGATAATGGGAATGAAGCTTCTCTCATTTTAAATAGGGGTGTTGTCCTTCGTCACGGAGATTTGTTGCGTAGCGCATGCGGTGAAGTTATCGAAGTACGTGCGTCTTTAGAATCTGTTTCTGTAGTTCGTGAACCGAATTCTCATTTGTTGTCTCGTGCCTGTTACCATTTAGGAAACCGCCACGTACCTCTGCAAATCAGAGACGGTTCACTTTGTTATCTTCATGACCATGTCTTGGACGATATGGTGCGCTCCCTAGGATTGGTGGTTGAGCATCAGGAGGCTTCTTTTGAGCCAGAGTCTGGGGCTTATCAAAATGATGGCAACCATCAGCATACCCATGAGCACTAAGAACTCCACGTCCCACTTGCAGAATCCCAGTTTATTAAAGTTAATGCGTCTTACTAGTCCGTCACTTCCTATTGGTGGGTACTCGTATTCGCAGGGATTGGAGTTTGCTATATCATCTGGATGGGTACACGATGCATCCACAGCATCAGATTGGATTCAAGGCCTGTTAAAAAACTCATTAATTAATTTAGATCTACCTGTACTGAAAAAACTTTATGAGGCCTGGCAGGAATCTGATACGGATAGAGTTCGTTGTTGGAATGATTTTTTGTCGGCAAATCGAGATGCTTTTGAACTTCAAGAAGAAGACCGGCAATTAGGAAAAGCCTTGGCGCGTCTTCTGGTTGACTTGGGTTTGGAAGAAGCGAAACCTTTCTTAAACCCTCCCTATGGAGGATTCCTTACTCTATATGCTTTAGCAGCCGTAAGGTGGAATATTTCTTTAAACGATGCGGCACAGGGTTTTTTGTGGATGTGGGCGGAAAACAAAGTTTTATGTGCCATGAAATTAATACCGTTAGGGCAAACCGATGGGCAAAAAATTTTATCAGCGGTTATTGAAACCATTTCTCACGTGATTATGCGGGGGTTGGATTTACCTGATGAGGATATTGGGTATACTACTCCCGCTCAGGGAATCGCAAGCGCCCTGCATGAAACTCAGTACACAAGATTATTTCGTTCGTAGACAATAAAAGTATTTAAAAGTATGAGCAAAAAACAAGTTTTGAGGGTTGGGGTAGGGGGTCCGGTGGGTTCTGGGAAAACCGCATTGATCAATGAGCTTTGTAAACAATTGCGCGAAAAATTTGAAATCGCAGTAGTGACCAATGATATCTACACGAAAGAGGATGCTCAGTTTTTAATCAAGCACAAGGCCTTGGAAGAGGATCGTATTCTGGGGGTAGAGACGGGAGGATGTCCACATACGGCGATTCGCGAAGACGCTTCGATGAACCTTTCTGCCGTGGACGAGTTGAGTGTTCGTTTCCCCAACCTGGATTTGGTTATAGTTGAGAGTGGCGGCGATAACCTTGCGGCTACCTTTAGTCCGGAACTATCAGACCTTACTATTTATGTCATCGATGTTGCCGCAGGCGACAAAATTCCCCGCAAGGGAGGTCCGGGCATCACGAAGTCTGATTTACTGGTCATCAACAAAATTGACCTGGCCCCACATGTTGGTGCTTCTCTCGAAGTTATGGAACGCGACGCTAAAAAAATGAGAGGTGAAAGGCCTTTTGTCTTTACCAACTTAAAAAACGGTGATGGGGCAGTAGCGGTAGAACAATTTATCGTTAAGCAGGGCTTGCTCGGTTCTTGATTTTATTTTATTGAAGGTTTTGTGAACAATGGTTTTGAATTTAAACTTTTTAAAAGTGGTGGTAGTGGTTTTTATTTTTTTTAGTCCAGCTTTTTTTGGGGTTGCGGAGGGAGCTGGATCGAAAAAAAGTAAAGTTAAAATCACATTTCGATCTCAATTTTATGAGAACTCTAACCTTACCCATCTGAAATTAAATCATCCTATCCAAATTTCACAGGCGGAAATTATCAATCATATGGTTGCGTTAAGATCGAAGGGTACCTTTCTCGGGAATAAAGAAGAGCCTGTTTTTTCCGTTTCCGAGATTCAAACATTGGCCCCGATTCTTTTCAGGGCATTTGGAGGGGTGGGTCCTGAAAAAATTATTCGGATGCAACTAAAGAGCGTAGGCGGTATCACGTCGGGTGATATTTTTTCTTTTAAAAAATATTTAAACTGGCGTTTCGATTCAATTCGCGGTGAAACGTTTCTACAGAAAAATAATGTTCGTGGCTGGAATATTTTTTCCTGGGAAATGATGCCCAAGAATGGTCAACTTTACTTTAAGTCCAGAACGGACAAGCGTATACAGAAAAACTGGATTATTTCAAAACTGAAGCTACCTATCTCCGGCCAGGGGAATATGGATAACCGGAGATCTTTTGAAACCCTGCAAAAAGAACCTTCAGAAAATAATATCAATCCCAAGTTAGAGGAAAAACTGGAGCACCTAAAATATCTTTACGACAAAGAACTCATAAACGAAGAAGAATATAAAAATCAGCAAAAAAAGATTTTCGATGAGTTGTTTTAATTGTACTTTTTACTGATACCCTCGAATGTCTTACTTGCTAGCGGTTAATGGTAAGTGTTCCTGGTAAATGCAATTGTGTTTTCTCAATCATGCCTCATT
>Ga0207962_1000841_pt1 | contig 10481 bp, 8 predicted proteins | sample Knorr_S15_td_AAI_FD_185603 | JGI IMG/M metagenome (GOLD analysis project Ga0207962, IMG submission 185603) | Marine microbial communities from Southern Atlantic Ocean transect - Knorr_S15_td_AAIW_ad_750m_LV_A (SPAdes) (version 2) | ecosystem: Environmental > Aquatic > Marine > Oceanic | place... | reverse complement strand
AGCCACCTTTTTTTTTGCAGCTTTTTTTTCCTTCTTTTCTGGTTTGGTCCCTTCATAGTGTTCCAGAAATTCAATATCAGTAACTTTCGTATGTTTTCGAATTGCAGCCACAACTCTGTATTTGGCCTGAAACCAGTTCACATCGAACTTGGTTCTTTCAGGTAGTTTGATCTGAGCCACACCTTTTTCCACTTTCACTTCAAAATCCTCATCAGCAGGATATTCCATTGTAAACAGGGAATGGATCACATCCACAGGTTTCTTGACAACTGATTTTACAGTATACTTGAAAACCAGTTCTTTGCCTGCTAGAGGTGGGTTGAAATCCACTCGAACTCGAGATCCATACACGTTCGCTAAGATTCCAGGTCGGCCATCCATGGTAATTTCCTCACCCACATATCCCTTGGCATCCGGACAGACTCTTCTGAATTTTGCCACAGACATGGTTTCGATCAATTTGGTGTCTCTGGTTCCATAGGCCTCTTCAGGTGCGATTGTAACCTCTGTTACCTTTCCTATCTTCGCCTGTTTCAGATTATTTTCAAGGCCGGGCACCAATCTTCCTTCTCCGACCACAACCGTGATTGGGGAATATTTCCTATTTTCTACAACGGCATCTTCTTTTTTGGCCACTTTCTCCAAGGTCGTATCAAATAGAATTCCATCCGTACGTCCCTCGTAATCCAAGGTTATGATTTCACCATCTTTCAAAGGCATGAACGTTGCGTAAAAGGACCAGTATTAAGCCCTTATGTTCAGCGCATGCCTCTTAAGCCCCCGCTCGTTATTGTAAGAATGCGCTCAAGACCTCCACGTTCAATGGTCCTACCGAGGATTGTTGTAACTGGACCTGGTGTTCTGGAACAGTTGCCAGCAGTCATAGCTGAGTTGGACCTGTCTGGAAGGGGTTTGATAGTATGCGATTCCAATACTCTTAGAATTGCAGGTAGGCAAGTGAATGAATATTTGGAGATTGGCGGCCATCCAATGAAGAAGGTTGTGGTTGAGGGAGCCAATAGTCAGGAATTACTTCGTGTTGAAGATGCGCTGGATGGTATTGATTTCCTGGTTGGTGTTGGAGGAGGCCGTCCTATTGATCTGGCTAAACAGGCTGGTTTCAACAAGAACATACCGTTTGTTTCAATCCCCACTGCAGCATCCCACGATGGATTTGGTTCGGCGCGATCATCAATTCGGCAGGCAGGACGAAAGACCTCAATGCAGGCCATCCCACCAATTGCAGTAGTAGCCGATACAACGATCATATCCCGCGCACCATTCAGACTTCTGGCAGCTGGCGTTGGCGATATAGTGAGTAATCAGACAGCAGTACTTGACTGGAGACTGGATGGTCAAAAAGCAGATTATAGTGAATATGCGGCAGCACTTTCTGAGATGGCAGCCCAATTAGTGGAGGATGGGATTGAGAAAGTAGCTAGTGGTACCGAAGAAGGTGTCAGATTAGTAGTTAAGGCATTGATTTCGAGTGGTGTAGCAATGTCAATAGCAGGAACTTCTCGTCCAGCAAGCGGTGGTGAACATAAATTTTCACATTGGTTAGATGCTAATAGTGATAATCCAGCATTACACGGAGAACAGTGTGGTTTAGGTTCTATAGTTACAATGTACTTACATGGTGGAGATTGGGAAAAAATAAGAGATACATTGAAGGCTGTAAATGCTCCAATTAATTCAAAAGGTTTAGGAATGGATGATGGTATGGTCTTGTCAGCTTTCATAAATTCAAAAGAGATAAGGCCACAACGTACAACTATACTTGACAAAACTGAACCTAAGGCTATAGAAGAAGCGGCATTAGCTACTGGAGTTATCGGTTAGTCTTTCTTCTATTTCGGTAGATATCCAAAGGACCAGCACAGTTACTAGTATGATAGGCATACTGGCATGGAATCCTTGTGTGAACCATTCAGGCAGTGGAGTTCCACTTTTGACTGACCAGTAGGACCATCCCACTAGGATTTCGCCAACAATTATGGATACTATACAACTATTTGCTTTTACTCTATCCCAATAAATGACAGCTACAGTAGTTGGGAAGAGAACAGCCAGACCAGTGAATGCCTGGGATACTATGCTGAAGATCGTATCGGGTGGATCGTAGGCTAGTATGAGCCCAATTATCGCAAGAACAACTATTAGAATTCTACCAATCTTCTTTTCATCACCCTGTTTTACTTCCGTAACAGCCGGTAGGCCGTCTTTAGTTATTATAGATGACATTGCAAGGATTTGTGAATCTGCGGTGGACATGAAGGCCGCCATGGCACCTATGCTGACCAGGGTCGCTGCCCAGAGGGGAGCGTAATCAGTCAGGATCAGAGGGAGAATATTGTCAGATTCTGTTTTTGATAAGGCGTGGTCAAAATCAACAATGTTACCATAGACCCCAATCATTACTGGAAAAAGGAACAGAATCGGAACCACGGCGGGATAAAGCCAGGCTGCAGTTCTAATCGCTTTGTCATCCTCGGCAATATAGAATCTTGAGAATAATTGAGGAAACATGGGGACGGTTATTGGCCATAAGAGGGTAAATGATAGCATTACTTGCCAGGTGAAGTTACCTTCCCTCACAAATTTCTCGGGTTTATTATCCCATAGCTCCTTTCCAGCCTCTCCGAATCCACCTATGTCCTCGTTTAGGAAAAAGCTCAGAACAAAGATTATCAGTATCAGGAACATCAGGATTCCTTGGAACACATCTGTCAAGGCCGAAGACTTCATTCCACCCAATGTAAGATAGGTTACCATTACACAAGTCAGTATGAATGCACCAGTGAAGTATGGAATTTCCCCTCCTGACAATGTTTCCAGTAGGATACCAGCCCCCATCGGTTGTGTGGCCAGATAGGGTAGCGTGAAGATGACCAGCACAGTTCCATACAACCATCCCAAATATTTCGAGTTTGTTTCACCAGCTATCAGTTCAGGAGGTGTGACATATCCTTTTTCTTTTCCCAGTTTGTGAATTGGTATCCCCAATAACAATATCGAAAGACCAACTAGAGATGTCCCCATCGCCATTATTCCATAGAAACCCCATCCTGCACGATAACTGGCACCTGCAAAACCAAGGAAGAAGAAAGCCGAGAAATTAGTTGCGGCCAGTGTACAAAAAAGAATCCATGGGCTTATTTTTCTGGAAGCTACAAAGTAATCCTCAGCGCTATCATCCTTGCTTCTTCCGTATATCCCAATCCCTATTGATATTATCAGGTAGATGGCAAGAATGATTAGGATTGTCGCTAGGTCACTCATCCTTCTGCCACTCCTTTGAGAATTCCCAGATAGAGTATGCCAATGCGAATTGGATAAGAACTAGGTATACAATCCAGGTTGGTATCCATTCTCCAAAGCGTTGGTCTGAATCCCAGTTCCACCAAATACTCAGTATTGTCAGTGAAATGAATACAATTGCCCAGATCTGGTCTCTCTTTGACTTTGGAAACCAGAATGGTAAAAGCTCCCCTTCTTGACGGGTCAAGTTTGGAGTCTTTCGATTAGTTCAGCCTTTGTTCCAGAAACAGGTAATTCCCTTTCTTTCAACAATTCCTTCAGTTCCACAACCTTCATTGAATTGTAATCAATATCGTCATCCGCTGTCTTTTCTTCCTTGGTTTTAGTGTCTTCAACAACCTCATCTTTCTTTTCGGTTGTTCCTTTTTCAGCTTCTTCCAGAATTCTTTGTAGTTCTTCATCTTCTGGTGGTACTTCCATTAGGCTGGCTGGATTCATTACGTTTATCTTGGAGATCTCGACCCTCTTGGTCGGATAGGTGGTTTTTAGTGCGGCTGAGACTTCTTTACTCAGGTCTCCAGAATATATCTTCTTCAGGGTCTCTGACAGGCTCATTTTGGAAAGATCTTTTTCAATGAGTTCATGAGTGATAGCTCTCAGAAGTTTCTCCTGGGACTTCTTGATACGCTTGTCTACTAGAATAATAGGTTTGATCCGTATTTGTACGTCATCTTGTAGATTCAGTACGAAATTACAGTCTATTCTACTATTTCTTCTACGGGTTAATGCTCTTTTGTAATCAGAGGTCAAACGATGGCCGTCAAACGACGTGAAGGCGTTGTTTCCACGGGTTTCGTTTACCCTGAACTTTATCATGAAATTCTTTTGATTATAATCGCCTGTAAGTTGTTCGAGTGGGACTTCTGTGATTCTACCGTTGACAATCTCCGGACTATCGGCAGGCGTGTGTGCCATTACTGCGTAATTGAACATAGAGGGGGCATGCAGTCGGTACCACATTTTGCCCTTCCACTTGTCCCTGACTTTGGTTCTAGTGACTTTGGCCAAACGTTTTTTCCGTCCTGAAATATAATTTCAGGCTGCGCTCACTGGGCAGGGTTAAATATACGTTGCGTTGATTACAACCTGAAATGTTCGATAAATTGCTGTTGCCTGTCGACCCTTCCAAGCGGTTGAAGCCTTCCAGAGAATATGCTATTGCATTGGCCAAACGACTGAATATTCCATTGACTGCAATTTTTGTTAGCAATCCTTCTAAGACAGGTACCATGACAGCTTCTGATGAGACCAGCAAGGGCTTTGCAACACTTGGTAAACGACAGCTTGATATATTGGTTGAAGGGATCACGGATGTCAAGATTACACCAATGCTGAAGACAGGTAAGAGACGCAAGGTTTTGTCTCAAATGATTAGTGATGGAATTGCAGACACCCTTGTTCTGGGTCCCTTTAGATCAGTGATTACTAGATTATTTACAGGTTCTGAGGTTGAACGAATTCTGGATTCAGAGTCTTCCCATGCATTTGTCGTTCGTGAGGCCCATCCTTTACCCGGTCCGGGCTCACCAGCTCTGGTAGTTTTTGATGGACTTGAATTACCAGAACGTGGATTGAAAATGATTGAGAGCTTTGCACGCAAATTTGGATGTGACCTAGAATTTTTGCACTTGGGCACGGAAATCTTTGGTGGAGCCGAGGCTCTTGATGGGGCAGTGTCCGAACTAAGAACTAGTTTAGGAGGCGATTTCCATATTACATCAACCATAATTCCCTTGAGTTTATTCAGGACCCGAAGGGCAATAACCAATTCGGTTTTAAGGCAAGAAGGAGCTAGGATTGTGATTTTACCAGACGTTGAAGACGCAGTAAGTGATACTCTGCTTCACCAACTGGTATTGAGTGCCGCAGTGCCAGTTTGTGTGTTAAGATGAGCCCGGACCAAGAATTTGAGGATATGCTGGACAGTATGGAGATTGTTGCAGAGTCAATGGAAGAAGAACACATAGTCCCTGGCAGGGTTGATCAGCTCAAGCGTCGAAGAACCCTTTTGAATCTCCAATCAGATTTGCTTGATTCCAAAGCTAGACAGCATGCAATTTACCGCCTCTACCGGAATTCAACTTTCAGAAAATTTGGTGCAGGTTTCATGATAGTTTCTTTCATTCACTTATTGTTGTTTCTATTTGCAGATGGCCTCAATTCAGGAGGTCGCAACGTGTTCACACTTTTTCTCTTCATAATCTATCTTTGGGTATCTGAGACTTTTCCGTTGCCAGTTACAGCATTAATGGCCGGAGTTGCTCTGGTCCTTCTGGGAGAGGAACGGGACGCTGCTTTCTCTTCGTATGCTTCAGATGCGGTTTTCATGATTCTAGGTTCATTGATTATGGCTCAGGGAATTTCAAAATCGGGTGCGGAGAATTTGATAATCCGAAAATTGCTGCGGCCTTTCACCGGTTCTAATTATTCCCTGATATTTGGAACAATAGTGATATGCAGTTTTATGGCTGCTATAATACCTGATCACAGTGTAGCAGCGATTATGCTCCCCATCGTTCTTACTATAGCTGATAAGACAGAAATTCGCAAGCGACCCAATGAGATGATTGCGTTAGTATTGGCTGTAGCATTTTCATGTTCAATTGCTGGTCTGGCCACACCTTCTGGAGGAGCCAGGAATGTCATTGCTATGGGTTTTCTAGAAGAGATTTATGATATTCGAATATCCTATGTTCAGTGGGTGATTCTGGCTGCACCGTTGACTATCGCTTTGGTCCCTCTGGTATTTCTCACTTTGATAATGGTGAATAGAGTCAGCTATCGTAGTATAGACTACTACAGTGAGTCAACTCATTCCATTGATGATCGACAATTGATTGCGCTTTCGATTCTTGGTTTTACATTCCTTCTTTTCTTGACTTCGGGTTTCAATGGACTGACATTGGGAACCTGTGCGATGATAGGCGGCATATTGATGCATGTCACAGGAGTACTGGAATGGGAAGACAGTCGTCAGCGCCTTAGGTGGGGCGTGATGTTCATCTATGGTGCTGCATTGACAATGGGCAAGGCCATGGTTACACATGGGGCCGCTGATTGGTTAGCCGGGGGTCTCTACAAGTTGGCCGCTTATGGTTCTGATATTGGTGGAGATATGGTTGTAATTCTAGTGATAATTGTAGTCACTGTCTTGTTGACTAATGTAATGAGTGATGGGGCTGCTGCAGCTATTTTGGTACCGATTACTCTTGCGGTTGGCGCAGCCGCTGGTTTCAATTTGGCCTTCATTGCAATAATCACTGCTATCAGCACGGCTTTCGCCTTTATGACCTCATTTGGTACTCCGCCCAATTTGATTGTTCAGGCTTCTGGTATCCCTAGGTCAAGTGATTTTGTGAGAAATGGCCTTCCGCTCATCATAATGTCAATTCTGTTACTTATGGTCGCTCAGAATTATTATTGGGATATTGCCACCGAATGGGCCGGGCTATAGCTGATTTGTATTTTTTCGTTCGGGCCGGTTATCTTTTTCAGTCTGGACCAATCCTCCAATAAACGCGAAGGTCACTACTGAGATAAAGACCGAGGAATTGCTATCCGGCATTTTGGATATTGGCCCTAGATTATCTTCACTGGGATTATGGCCTAGTAGGTCCCCGACCTCCTCAGCCACATCATTTGGTCCTGAACCAGGAGGCAGTGCTCCAGTCGAGGCCAGAAAATACAATCCAGCAATTATTAGGAATGGTAACATAGCAGCAGTTAAGGCTCTTGCTGGGTCTCCAGCTTTCCTGCCCCCGAAAAATCCTCCCACTGCAGCTGTAATTGAACCCGGAATAGTCAATATACCCAAGACAATCATTATTACAAAAATGTATATGAAACCGGCAAATATCCCTTCCTTGAACAGGCTTATTGCCAGATCAGGAAGGAATGATTCGGGTGGTTCTTCATGAATGGTCTGATTTATTTCCTCTTGTTCTTCGACATCACTATTTCCTATGGCTTCTTCAATATTTCCGAGGTCTTCAGGTTCTTCATTGTAAACCCTTTTACGTACCAATTCCCACAGTTCGTTGTCTTCATCCACTGTTCATTATCCCATTACTATCTATAAATTATTGATGATACCTACAACAGATTAATATAAGACCCATGACAAAGCCGGTGAGAGTAGGGGCCTTTAATTGAAAGTTTTAACGACAGAGACACTTGCAGCAGCAATAAATTACAGTCCGGAGTATTCTCATATGGGTGAGGATGAGTCTAACTATCTGGCAGAGCACATCCTTAATTTCTTTGGTTATAGTGATCGCATTATCGACAATGTTCTGCATCCTGAGGATCGGGACACGTTTTACATGTTAGAGGATGCAGGTCTTATGGAGACGGAGAGGGAGGAGACCACCCTATATGACGGTCGTGAGTGGAGAATCCACTACTGGTTACTGAAGATCTCGGAGATACAGGGACGCATGGACTCAGGTCCCAAGTATGCTCCTGAGGACGAAGAGCCTTCAGTCTATGATGAGATCCCGGAAGATATCTGGTCCCGTTGAAATTGAAACTACCCTATTCCCCACGTGGCAATCAATCAGAAATAATAGAGCGGATAAATTCGGCAATCAGGCATCAGGGTCATATTGTTCTGGAGTCTCCCACAGGAAGTGGAAAGACATTTTGTTCCCTTGCGGCGGTTCTGCCCGTAGCTATAGAAAATAATCTCAGGATAGTCTATTGTGTTCGTACCAATTCTCAACAGAAACAAGTGGTTCATGAACTCCAACAATTCAGAAAAGCAGGTAATTCCATTAGTGCGGTTGCGTTTCAGGGACGTGGATCTTTATGTCCTGAACAAAAATACGATAAGGAACTCAAGAAATCTAATTGGGTCGAGAAGTCAAAGATCTGTAAATCATTGAAAATGCAATCCAAAATAGGAGAAGCCGGTTGTCGTTTCTACCGTAAACTTCTGCAGGGAAGTAATTCATTGGCCGAGCAGTGGTCATCCGACATTCTTACAGCCGAAGAATTTGCCGAACAAGTTGAAGAAGCCGGTATCTGTCCTTATGAACTTAACAAATTGATGCTCAAGGATGCTAAGGTAGTCATCGTCCCTTATGTCTATTTTTTTGAAGAATTCATACGCAAGTTTATGTTAGGAAGAATGAACACCTCCCTTGACAAAGTCATAGTTATTGTAGACGAAGCCCATAATCTACCAGACTGGGCAAGAAGCGCAGCTTCCGAGTCGCTAACTATCGAAACAATCAACAGAGCCGTGATCGAATCTAACAAATATGGTTTACAGCTTGCAGATGGCAGACACACAACTTCTTTCCTTAATCTGGTAGAAGCCTCAATTGAATCCCTTAGTGATTATCATATTTCAGACAATGATGAGGAGGGACTCTTGCCATCCCATTTGGTTGCTCCGGATTCAGAAGTACCGACTTTCGAGACCGAGATAATGTCCTTGGGGAAAATGACATTGTATAATCTCAAGAAAGATTCTTCCGAGATAGCCAAGATGGGGCAACTGATTCGACAGAACCTGTTGGATCATGGCAAACGACCACGCTCTTACGTCGGTTCAGTTGGTGATTTTCTTTGCCGTTGGTTAGATTCCATGGAAAGTCATTCGATAAGGTTGGTGGGAAATGACCCTCAGAGGTTGGAGACCGTCTGTTTGGATCCAAGAATTATGACTGGTTTTCTGGATTCCACGGCAGGGGTAGTTTCAATGTCGGGGACTATTAGCCCTCTGGAAATGTTCCGGGATCTGGTGGGTTTGCGTCCTGATACAATTTTGGAAAAGCAGGTTTCGTCGTTTCCACGTGATAACAAAAAGATGTTATATCTAAAAGATGTAACAACATCTTACGCCGAATTGAATAGCAAGCCTCAGGTCTGGGACAAGTTGGTTGAAAGGCTGGATTCAATTACAACCAGTTTTAATGGCAATATTGCCCTGTTTTTTCCTTCCTATAAATTATTGGAGTCTGCTCTGGAGAATTTAAATTTGTCAAAACCGGTATACCGCGAGTACCATGGTATGGAACAAGAAGAATTGATGCGTACAGTCGAGAGTTTCAAATCAGATAATGGTGCGATCCTAGCAGGAGTAATGGGCGGCAGGTTAGCTGAGGGAATAGATTATCCAGACACTTCACTGGAAATGGCAGTCATAGTTGGCATTCCTTATCCTGCTCCGGGAGTACGGCAAGAGGCTTTACAACATTATTATGACGTTTCATTTGATGGACGAGGCTGGGAATTCGCTGTTGAATCTCCTGCTATTCGAAAACTGCTTCAGGCGGCAGGACGAGTTATCCGTTCCGAAACAGACAAAGGTTTTATCATAATTACAGATAGCCGTGCAGGTAGATTTTTAGAATACGCTCCTGAATTGGAAGCGACGGACGATATTATACCCGAGATTCATCGTTTTTTTGAGGCCTAAATCATTTAATCCAAGATTCCTGAGGCATTCACGTGCCACCGTGGCTTAGCTCGGTATAGCGACTGATTCGTAATCAGTAGGTCGGGGGTTCAAATCCCCCCGGTGGCTCCATTATTTGCTTTCGTATCTTATTTTGCTACGTCGCATTGCTTCTAGGGCAGGCATTGTCTCACCTGACATGAAGGAAATGCATGATCCACCGCCAGTTGACAGATGTTCAATCTTTGATGATAAACCCATTTGATTGAAGGCCATCGTGGTCTCTCCACCACCAACTACTGTGATTCCTTTACTATTGGCCATTGCACTGAACGTTTCTCTTGTTCCTGCTGCAAACTCAGGATTCTCGAATACACCCATAGGTCCGTTGGAGATTATTGTTTCAGCTTTCTCGATTTTTTCTATATAACTAACGAGCGTGTCCAGTCCGATATCATAAACTGCATGTTCCGTTGGTAGTTCCTCTATAGATATTCCTCTCCTGAGTCCATTTTCATTTATCGCAACGTCTGTCGGTAACACAATTCTTTTGCCATAATTATCAATTAGTTTTCTTGCACTATCTATGACTCCTTCATATTTAGATATATGTTGAATGATGAATTCAGTGCTTGGCTTTCCGATATCTACCCCGGAAGCTATAAGGAATATGTTTGCAACAACACCTCCTGTTAGGACCTCGCTAACTCCTTTTTCTAGAAAGTTATTGGCGATCGTCACTGAATCCGCAGCCTTA
>Ga0207962_1000834_pt1 | contig 10523 bp, 9 predicted proteins | sample Knorr_S15_td_AAI_FD_185603 | JGI IMG/M metagenome (GOLD analysis project Ga0207962, IMG submission 185603) | Marine microbial communities from Southern Atlantic Ocean transect - Knorr_S15_td_AAIW_ad_750m_LV_A (SPAdes) (version 2) | ecosystem: Environmental > Aquatic > Marine > Oceanic | place... | reverse complement strand
GAGGGAGGTTGGCACAGGTAGGAAAAGCTTGGGAGGTGAAAGTTCTGATTAGAAACTATTTAAGGGCGGCATCTTTGACAGCCAAGCTCCCGTTGCTATTGCCGTTATTTTGTTGCAAAGTCTCCACCAAGGCAAGGGTGGACCTAAGACGTCCGACCAGTACTTTAAAAATGGGTATGAGAGATTCCGGGTTGTGATCGGCTAAATTATTGAAGGTTTCCTGTGAACATACGCTCATAACACAATCTTCCAGAGCTGTAACGGTTGCAGAACGAGGTAGTCCGTCTATCAGTCCCATTTCACCAAAAATCTCACTTTCCTCTAAAATACCTAAAGTCTGCTTTTCCCCATGCGGCGTTAATTTGGATACTTCGACAGACCCTTGCTCAATGATGTAGGCACAATCACCAAGCGTTCCTTCTTTAATTATGTCCTCGCCTTTTTTGAAATTAATTGTATCCACGAAAGATCCCAACTCCTTGTATTAAATAAAAGTTTATAAAGGTCTAAAAACTTCAGCTTGTTATAAATAAAATTGCTATTGTAAAAATTTTTTCTAACATATTTCTTTACCCTGCGAAAAACTATGACAAAAATCAACCATGATTTGGAACACCAATTACCTGCTTCAAGGTAGAGCGCAAACGAGAAGCCAACACTTTAAAAATTGGCATTAGTGCTTCGGGTCTATTCTTTGCGAGGGAGTTGAAGGAATCCTTAGTCAACACCTTGATCGTACAGTCTTCTAAGGCGGTCACTGTTGCCGATCGAGGCAAACCATCAATCAACCCTAATTCTCCAAAAATATCATTTTCCTTGAGTCGACCCAAGACCTGTTTATTGTTTTGATTATTGATCTTTGAGACTTCTAAACTCCCAGCCTCAACAATATAAGCACAATCTCCCAGATCGCCTTCCTTAATAACATCTGTATTAGGTTTGAAATAAAGCCTTTTCATCAAAAACCAACCTCCTCTTTCTACTACAATTGCTTAAACCAAAAAAATTACTTCTTTAAACTAAATCCGCTGAGACCATTCTGATCAGTTGAAGACCCGCTCCTAACGGGGTTTGAATTATCTGAAGTGCTAAAAAGTACCATTACACCGATGATGGAAATAGCTCCGAAAATTGCCTTCCATGGAAATGATTTTGAACCGTTAATATTTTTTCTTGCGCTCATTTGCCACCTCTTAGTGTAAGTTAAATATTATAAAAAAGTAATACACCAGAAGATTATGCACAGGTTGTGCCAATATTAGGATAATATCTATAAATATAAAAATACCTTTATTTATAATAGTTTATAGATTTGTATCCGGTAGGTATCTTTCGTTAGAATAGAACTATTCTCAGAATGAAAATATTTATCTCAAGTTGAGACTATTGCTATTCAATTTGATACTTCTTTATTTTTCTATAACAAGTAGCTCGACTAATGCCCAATGACTTGGCTACTTGCTCAACATTCCAGCCAGGGTTTTTTAAGGCTTCAACAAGAGCGTTTTTTTCCATTTCTTGAATGGTTGCTGCAGTTGTTACTGGAGTTTGAGACCTAGAAGTGGCAAAAACCGCGGTAGCTTCAGAAGGGGTGGGCTGGTTTAAGCTATGGTCTTGAATAATAGAACCATGAGCGCTGTGTTTTTGAATCTCGGGGGGCAAATTTTCAATTTCTATGGTTTCGCTTCGGGTTGCCACCATAGCCCGGTAGATTACGTTTTCTAATTGACGTACGTTCCCTTGCCAATCGTGCCTCATGAGGGCTTCCATCACCAAAGAAGAAACGGTGGTAATTATTTTGGGCATTTCATTTTTATATTTTTTAAGAAAATGATTCACCAGAAGAGGAATGTCCTCCTTTCTCTCCCTTAACCCAGGCATGGTTATGGGGTATACCACCAAACGATAATAAAGATCCTCGCGAAATTTGCCGCTTGCTACGTCTTGTTCCAACTTGCGGTTTGTTGCAGATATAATACGAAGATCAACGCTTATCTTTTTATTACCCCCTACGCGTTCAAAAGTTTTATCCTGCAAAAAACGAAGAAGTTTAACCTGCATTTCCTGTGACATCTCCCCTACTTCATCTAGGAACAAGGAGCCGTTGTTTGCGTATTCCAATTTACCAACCCTTGAGTAATCAGCCCCTGTGAAAGATCCCTTTTCGTGTCCAAAAAATTCACTTTCTTGCAGCGACTCTGGAATAGCCCCGCAATTGATGGCAATAAAAGGTCCCTGCTTGTAAGCACTGCTATAGTGAACGGCTTTAGCTACCAATTCTTTGCCTGTCCCACTCTCCCCTTCGATAAATACATTGATATTAATTTCAGCCACTTCTTCAATTTGTGTGAACACACGTTGTATTGCCGTGCTTTGACCAATAATATTTTTATAAACATGCGCCTTTTGCTTCTCCCCTCGGATACGGTCTATTTTATGAGCCATCGTATGCATCTCGATGGCGCGTTGAATATTGGTGATTAATCGCGTTTTTTCGACCGGTTTGACAAGGTAATCAAAAGCACCTAATTTCATTGCTTCCACTGCCGAATCAAGTTCACCATTTTCTGTCATCACCATTATGGGAATATCTCGATTTGCAAGTCTTAGTCGTTTTAAAAATTCCAATCCTGAAAGCCCAGAAGACCCTGTAGTACTCATATCCAAACAAACCACCGATGGATTTTGATCAGTTGTATTCAAACACAATTCGGTATCCTCAAAAGTCTTTGTCCGAAAACCTATCTCGTGAAGCCATCCGGTCATTTCTTTACAGAAAGCCTCATTTTGATCCACTATAAATACAAGTTCGTCAGCCACTGAATTATTTCTTTACCCTTACGTAAATATTTATAAACCAACTAATAATTATTGAGTGCAATTCAAAGAGCTACTATATCCCATATCCTTCGCTAATTGCTTATATCCAAAAATAATTTTGTTATCTTTTTTTTCTGGATAATCTTTACAAGTTGGCCACCAGTATATTTTGCTCTTTGGGTCCCCTATGATTCCATAATTTAATACCAGGTCATAGTCCATTTGATTTACCGTAACTGGTGGGACAGAAAATATCTTTTCCCGACGAAACTGCCATGGAGGGGTAGGTGATGGCTCGACCCAAAACCCTAATCTTTTTTCCCAGGCTTCATATTGTAAACGTTCGAAAGTAGCGCTAGGTGATGGATTCACTCGATAGTACCAAGCCAACCCGTTCCGGACCAGCTCCTCATTAAGTACTTTCCCCTGCGGCAAAACTACTGAACTTATCAAGCGGCCGTAAAAGTCAGTTGCTTTATATTCAACCTGAATCTCTTTTCCAAAAACTTGGGTTTCTGTGAACTCTTTAGCCTTCACCCCAAAGGGTTGTTTAGGTTCAGGGGTATCTATATCCGATAACCGAATCTTGTACAGCTTTTCTTCTGGGGGGATTGATTTTATAGTAAAGGTATCGCCCTGATGGACTGCAACCAACGTTCCCGTTATTGTGACGGCGGAGACTTCGGTCGCAAATAACGCCAGCACTATAGCTAAACCAATTTTCATTCGAACCATACTCTAATCTGAAATTAATTTTCCATAAAATCCGTATCGTTATTTTATTTTCCATGGGAATTTACCAAACACTGTAGCATTTTGTCCTGAAAAAAAAAACTTAACCTTTGTGGTCTGTTTATCCAAAAAGAGTACCGCAGAATATCTCTTGTGCTTTACGGTAGACTTTAGATAACGGTTGGTCATCTATCTTTTTATTTATCATAAAAATAAAAAGGACTACTCCCATCAAGGGGAGATAGCCCTTTTTATTTTTGGCTCCGGTGACTGGACTCGAACCAGTAACAACTCGATTAACAGTCGAGTGCGCTACCATTGCGCCACACCGGAATAATAGCATTCGGGTCCTTGATCTTATCTTACTAAGTCATGAACCAAAAATTAGATTCCTGTCGGAGGGGTATAGTTAAATCATTTGGGTTATGTTGTCAAGCCTCATTGCTCGATCATTTCATTTCTGTGCGACCTTCAAGTGACTTCATAAGGGTTACTTCGTCGGCATACTCGATATCCCCACCGACCGGAAGCCCTCTTGCAATGCGAGTAATTTTTATATTTTCCGATTTTAAAATTTTCGCAATATAAACTGCCGTTGACTCTCCTTCCATATTCGGGTTAGTCGCCAAAACTACCTCCTGAACATTACTCTTTAAAACTCGTTTTCTAAGGGATTCGATGGTTAGTTCTGCCGGTCCAATTCCGTCGAGGGGCGAAATCACTCCCATCAACACATGGTAAACACCTTTAAAGTATCCCATATTTTCCATTGCATAAACATCGTGGGGTTCTTCCACAACGCATACAAAGGTGGAATCACGCTTAGGGTCTATGCAAATACTGCAGGGATCAACCTCGGTAATACTGTGGCACTGAGAGCAAAGTATTATTTTTTCTTTGACCTTACGAATCGCGTCGGCCAGTTTATAAGCTTGTTCCGCACTTCCTCGCATCAAGAAAAAAGATAACCTCTCGGCTGTTTTCTGCCCGATTCCTGGCATGCGCTGGAGTTGTTCTAATAATTCATTAACAGCTGGTGGACGTTTCATGAAAGGTAAATTTATGGAAACAGGCCGGGAATTTTTATTCCTCCAGTGAACCGAGTCATTTCTTCCTGTGCGAGTTCTTTTACTTTTCTGTGTACTTCATTGATTGCCCCAGTCATTAAATCTTCAAGTACTTCGCGGTCGTTCATATTGATTAGTTCATCATCAATATGAACGGAAATAATTTCATTGACCCCGTTAGCCACAATTTTAACCATACCGCCACCCGTGGACACCTCAACTTTCTTTTCCGCTAGATCGCGTTGTACTTCTGCCATTTTTGACTGCATTTCTTGAGCCTGTTTAAATAGGGATCCCAAATCTTTCACCGACATATTAGTTGATTAGATAAAAATTTATATTTCACCCTATTATAAAAAAATAAGATGGATTAACTACTTAATGACCACGCCCCCAAATACATCCAATGCATCTTGAATAATCTCTGCTTCAGATTTATCCTGGCTCTGATTAAAGGAATTCATATTTATTTCTTTGCTCGCCAACCTGCTACTAGAAGAATTGGTAACTGGAACTGATGCCTTGTCACTTAAAACCAACGTAACATTTATTTCCCGATCACAAACAAGTTTTACCGCATCCTTTACCAATTGTAGGTTTTCTTGGTTTTTTACTTGATCTAGTGTAATTGCATCTATGAAACCAAGGTCTAAGTTTGATTCACTAAAGGCGAGAACTTTGCACTGTTCAAGGTAATGCTTAAAGACTGGCTTGCGTGCACAAATTTCTTGCTTAATCTGTTGCCAGTTGGAACCGAAGTCTAAACAACGACCGGAAGAAAGTTCAACTGATTCTTGATTTTTTAGTTCATCCTTAACAGAGTTGATAGGTGTAGTTGATAAAACTACTGGTTGTTCGGCTTTTTCTTCCAACGAGTTTATTGTCTTGATCATATCGTCGATACGATGAAACGGGCGCACGTCCGCCAAGCGTAAAATAGACATCTCAAAAATCATTTGTGCCAATGAACTTCGCTTCATTTCCGCTTCCGTCCTAGATAAAACGGAAAACATTTGTTGCAACTCATCGACATGAAAAGCTTTTGATTGATCTTGCAATACTTGTAGGTTACAAACCTGAATATCCAAAAGCACTTCTGGTTTATTGGACAATTTTACCATCATCAGATTTCTCAGGTACTCGGCTAAGTCTCGACAGAGAAAATTTAAATCTTTTCCATCGGTGATGATTGACTGAACAGATTCTATAAGCTTAACCGAATCTTTTTTTATTAGGTGCTCAACTAAATTTTCCAGTGTTGTTCTTCCAACCACTCCCAGAACTTCCTCCACGGAATCATTTTCTATTTTATTTCCGCAATAGGCAATTACCTGATCAAGTAAACTTTGAGCATCTCGCATACTACCAGCACCCGACTTTGCAATTTTTTCAAGACTGAGTCCATTGGCCTCAATGCCTTCTTGATCACAAATGATTTCAAGTTGTTCGATGATTTGCCTTTGCGAAAGAGGTTTGAACTCAAAACACTGGCATCGAGAAAGAATGGTTTCTGGAATTTTCGAAAGTTCCGTGGTTGCGAACAAAAATACTACTTTAGGAGGTGGTTCCTCAAGGGTTTTAAGCAAGGCATTGAAAGCGCTTTTTGAAAGCATGTGCACTTCGTCAATAATATATACCTTGTACCGGCTTGCAGAAGCAGCATATTGAATGGTTTCGATCAGTTCTCGAGCCTCTGCCACACTGTTATTAGATGCCCCATCAATTTCGCGCACATCAATAGAATTTCCTAATTTTATTTCTTGGCAGAAATCACACTCGTCACAGGGTTCAGGGATAGGTCCTTTTGCACAATTGATCGCCTTTGCAAGAATACGAGCAGTTGTGGTTTTTCCCACACCGCGTGTACCCGAAAATAAATAGGCATGTGATATCTTGCCTAATTCTATTGCGTTACGAAGTGTACGAACAATATGCTCTTGTCCGATCAACTCGCTAAATTTTTGGGGACGCCATTTGCGCGCCGAGACTTGAAATTCCATTGGATGTACCTGCTAAGTGATCAAGTTGGTTACGCACCAAATAAAAAAGAAAATTCTTGAAGGCAGTTTACTGGGTAATCCCACAGCACACATAGAATGTTGCTACCGCTGCTTCCTTCCGGACCTGACGGGATTCGCAATACCACGTTGCGTGAGGCCCAGTAAACTACCAAGCTTAATTAAGTTTAAACGGAGAGGGAGGGATTCGAACCCTCGGTAGGGGTTAAGCCTACACACGCTTTCCAAGCGTGCGCCTTAAACCGCTCGGCCACCTCTCCTATATTGCAGGAGAAAAATTCGCATTATCTATCCCCTCCATTAGTAAGCACAAAGAAGGGGATTTAAATTTTCGGCGCCTGCAAAAACACAATTGTTTTGAAATAAATCGCCGTTAGTCGCTCAACTACCCTTCCAGGGTGGTTAACATTTGACAAAGAAGGGTTAAACGGATATTAAAGAGCGCGCCCAAGAGGACTCGAACCTCCGACCTATGGTTCCGCAAACCATCGCTCTATCCAGCTGAGCTATGGGCGCTTAATAATATAAAAAGACTAGCTGGTAATCTCCCCAATTCTTAGGGTATTGTTCCCTTTATCTATGACACAACAGCGGGAATTGCCCCCAATAACTCTATAGAAATTAATTGATGCTCGAACTCGTACATCGATGGAAATTTCTTGAAAGCCCATCCTTTATAAATAATTTTTCCGGCTTCTTCAACTATGAGTTGCACCGCTGGGTTTAATGGTTCATTGCCCATTGAGGTGTAGATCGTTTTGTCCATCATAAAGTTAGGTAAAAATGAACCTACAGTCACTGTTAAACCCGAGCCCGCAGGGACAAAACTGGTACCTAAGTTTAAAGTGTGAATGCCCCCAAATTTCTCATCTTCCTTGTTTCGAACCAAAATTTTTACAGCATTCCATTTACCTTCAACCTCAGAAGGGACAACGGTTTCCCTGGAAACGAGCTGCTTACCATTCACCTGGGGATGGCCACCTGCATTGGTTCCCGGCTCTTTTACCAACTCTTTCAAGCGGGTTTCGTCGTTTAATTTAAAGGACGACCCTTCAATATTACTTAGCTGACTTAATGACTTTTCAGGTAAAGGTTCACTCTTATCAGTACCTACCGAGCAACCGGTTTCTCCACTAAATATAACTATTAGGAACAATAACCATAACTTTTTTCTTCTGCTCAATTTATAAAGTCCGTATTTCATCATTAAATTAGATGGCGGAGAGGGAGGGATTCGAACCCTCGGTAGGGGTTAAGCCTACACACACTTAGCAGGCGTGCGCCTTAAGCCAACTCGGCCACCTCTCCAGATCTATTAAGTATCTGTTTTCTTGATTATCAATTCATAAGTTTATTGTTAGTGCATCCAATCGATCTACTGTCAAAAAATGGCGGAGGGAGTAGGATTCGAACCCACGGTACTTTCGTACAACGGTTTTCAAGACCGCCGCCTTAAACCACTCGGCCATCCCTCCTTACATTTTTTAATGATTATCCAGTGCTATAAAGATGTCAAGCTTCATTAAGAAGCTCTAAATTCTCAAATGCGTAGCATTTCTTGTTCATTTTTTATTAATCCTTTTTTCGATATTTTCTAATTTCATTTTAAGCAAGGCTGGATACGCGTAATCCATTTCCAAGGCCTTAAATCCTTTGTAGGCTTCTTTCAGCATTCCTTTGTCTTCAATGCAGGAAGCTAGAATAAATTCCATTTCGCTACGATATTGACCATTAGGATAGGAATCAATAAAATTATTGTGATATTCTGGAATCTCTGAGCAACGGTTCAAAGCATACAAGGTTTCCAATATTTTAAATTGGGCCGTCTCGACCCAAGTACTCTTTGGATACCTTGTAAGAAGAATTTCAAACTCAGCGAAAGCCTGCTCATAATTTTGTTTTTTAATATATATGGATGCAATTCGATATTGATGATCCGAATTTTTTTGTGGTTCGTCGCACATGTGGATTAACTTCTGATACTCAATAATTGCTTGATCATAATCTTTAAAAGTGAATTCCATAATCTCGGCAATATATTTTTGGGCATCTAAACCAAATGGGCCATTTTTATTGATCTCCATGACCTCCTGAAAGTAACTAATAGCCTGAATGCTATTATTTAGACTAAAATGATAGATTTCTCCTAAGCGAAACAGGGCTTCCTCTGTTAATTGACCCGACGGGTATTTTTTTATAATGGATTTAAACATTTCGATAGCACTGTGATTACGACCCTTAATCCATTCATTATTAGCTTTAAGAACTAGTTGTTCTCCTTGACCAACTCCACAAGCCAACAAAGGAATAATGAATAAAATAGGTAGAATACATCTAAACAAAGTTTTCATGACCTAGAATTTCGACCATTGAATTAAACAATAAGGATCAAGCGAGGGACATTACGGGGTTTCTTCGTAGTTCATGTTTCCGATTCTTCCATCAACTTCTCAACACAAACCACACGATTATCATCTTTCAAGCTAACAACGCGGACACCCTGCGTATTACGACCTATCACTGATATTTCATTTACACGCATGCGGACAATATTACCATCAGTAGTAATTACAAGAATCTCATCATTTTCTATCACCTGTTCTACGCCGATGACTAGCCCTATTTTTTCATTACACTTAATCGTTATGACGCCCATACCACCACGCCCCTGAACCGGGTATTCATCCAATTTCGTCCTCTTTCCATAACCCTTATCGGTTACCGTCAAAATTGCCGTTTCCGGTTGTACGACACAAGCTCCCGCAACAAGGTCATCCTCTTTTAAACGAATGCCACGTACTCCACGACCCGTTCTTCCAATGGGCCGAACTTCCTCTTCGGAAAAACGAATTGAAAATCCATTTTTCGTTACCATTAGAATATCCTGCGATCCATCGGTGATACCTGCTGCTATGACCCTGTCGTCTTCATCCACTGTCAATCCGATTATTCCCCCCTGGCGGGGTTTGCTGTAAGCCATTAAGGATGTTTTTTTTACTACCCCTCTTTCGGTAATAAGCAAAACATTTTTCCCCTCCTCAAATTTTTTGACCGAAAGAATTCCCGCGATACTCTCATCAGATTTAAGGGGAAGTAGGTTTGCTATCGACTTGCCTTTGGATGTACGAAGCACATCAGGAATTGTATACACTTTGAGCCAGTGCACCTTACCAAGGCTCGTAAACACCATAAGACTGTCCAAGGTTGAGGCAATAAAAATGTTTTCCACAACATCTTCTTCGTTTACCTTCATTCCCTTAATTCCTTTACCACCCCGGCGTTGAGAACGATAGTTATCTATACTTTGGCGCTTGATATAACCACCACGTGAATAACTGACCACCACATCTTCATCGGCAATCATATCTTCAACGTCTATATCGTCTATTTCGCTGGGAATAATTTCTGTCCGGCGATCATCGCCATATTTTTTTCTTATTTCAGTCAGTTCCGCGCGGATGATCTGTAGCTTTACCTCATCATTGGCCAGAATGTTTTTTAACTCTTTAATTAATTTTATAATTGCTTTTAATTCATCAACTATTTTTTGTCTTTCCAGCCCTGTTAAACGTTGGAGACGCATTTCTAAGATAGCCTTACCTTGAGTCTCGGTAAGCGAAAAATTTTCAACCAGCCCAGAAAGTGCTTCTGCCGGGTCTGATGACGCCCGTATTAAAGCTACTACCGCGTCCATATTATCAATCGCTATTTTTAGACCTAGATATACATGTTCTTTTTCCTGAGCCTTTTTTAAATCAAATTCGGTTCGCCGGGTTACCACTTCCTTACGAAACATGATGAAGTGGTGAAGCATTTCTTTTAGGTTAAGAATTTTGGGCTGCTGATCCACCAATGCCAGCATAATAATTCCAAAAGTATCTTGGAG
>Ga0207962_1000833_pt1 | contig 10526 bp, 8 predicted proteins | sample Knorr_S15_td_AAI_FD_185603 | JGI IMG/M metagenome (GOLD analysis project Ga0207962, IMG submission 185603) | Marine microbial communities from Southern Atlantic Ocean transect - Knorr_S15_td_AAIW_ad_750m_LV_A (SPAdes) (version 2) | ecosystem: Environmental > Aquatic > Marine > Oceanic | place... | reverse complement strand
ATGTTGGGGCTACGGTCGATGTAGGTGGTCAGCGCCCCAATTCAAATGGTCTTTACGATATGATGGGTAACGTCTATGAATGGACTCTTGATTGGTATGGTCATTATCAATTAGAAAATACCGTGTCAAATTCGAAAGGACCACCAACAGGCAAAGAAAAAGTTGTACGTGGTGGGGCATGGCATTCACCGAGCCATTATTTAAGGGCTTCAGACCGTGTTGCTAAGGTTCCTGAGTATAAATATAGCGATGTGGGGATTCGTTGTGCCTACTCGACAAAATAAAAAGGTTGTTAGATGGATGATTTAAAGGATTTAGTTATTATAGGTTCAGGACCTGCAGGACATACGGCGGCTATTTATGCAGCTCGAGCAAATCTAAAACCATTTATGTTTGAAGGTTATGTAGCGGGAGGCTCTGCTGGTGGTCAATTGACGACTACTACAGATGTTGAGAATTATCCTGGATTTCCGGAAGGGATCCAAGGACCCGAATTAATGCAACTATTTCGCAAACAGGCTGATCGTTTTGGTACGGAAATGGTCGGAGAGGATATTGTTGAAGTTGATTTTTCGAAAAGACCCTTTGCAATAAAATCAGATCAAAGAGAGGTAAGAGCAAAAGCTGTAATCATAGCTACTGGGGCTGTGGCCCGCCGAATGGGTGTTCCTAATGAGGAAAAAATGTGGAATAACGGTATGTCCGCCTGCGCAGTTTGTGATGGTGCGCTTCCATTTTTTAAAAATCAACCCCTAATGGTAATCGGTGGAGGTGATACTGCTGTTGAAGAGGCTAGCTATCTTACAAAATTTGGTTCAGTGGTTTATCTTGTGCACCGGCGTGATGAACTAAGAGCTTCAAAGATCATGCAAAAACGTGCTTTCGATAATAAAAAGCTTGAAATTATCTGGGATACCATTTTTGAAGATGCTATTGGTAAGGATTTTGTTACTGGGGCGCGTGTTCAGAATGTAAAATCAAAAGAAGTGAAGGATATTTCTGTTTCAGGTATTTTTTATGCAATTGGCCATACACCCAATACCCAAATGTTTGAGCATCAGTTAGACCTTGATGCTACGGGATATATAAAAGTCAAAGTAGGAACTCAAGAGACTAGCGTTGAGGGGGTGTTTGCTGCAGGGGATGTTCACGATCATAAATATAGACAAGCGGTAACTGCAGCCGGGACTGGTTGTGCTGCTGCACTAGAAGCCGAGCGTTGGCTAGCAGAACAGAATCTATAGATGTAAAATTTTTATTTTTTAAGAGAATGGAGTTTGTGACTAATTTGAGCTGGTTGGATTTGTCTCTCCTTAATTAAACTTAGATTGATAGAATGGGTCTAAGTCCTCGCATTTGATTACTTTGTTCACTGGTATTTTCTCTTAATATTAAATCATCGCCTCGCTGTAGCTTGACATTGCCTTAATGTGGTCTTATTTAAAAGATAGCTTGAAGTGTTGCTTTTAAGGCAATACCATGATAAGTTATTGATAAATAAAGAATTAAGTTTCAAATTGTACTTTTTGGACTCTTTGCCGTTAAGAATATATAGGTTGATTTTAAAAACATAATTATTCCACATCGATTTTTCGGGCGATATTCAAAACGGGCTTTGGATACGCTCCTACAAAGAAACGGGAAGGGATTAATCCCCTCCCGTTTTTTTATTTTTGTATTGCACAAAGATTACTTTCTAAAAAACCAGCAATTCCTTGTGCATCGGATAGTAGAGTGCTTTTTTAATGGACCGTGTTTCTCCTAGTTGTTTAAAAAGATTTTCGTATTGATTAAGTTGGTTGTGATAGCGATCTCTTTCATTATTAAAAAAATTTTCTAGGTTTGCTCCCATGTGTTCTCCCGTTTTATAATCTATAATCCAGCGAACATCATTTTCGTCTATGAATGTTCGGTCAATAATTCTTGATCGGTAGATGTCATTTTTCATCTGAGTCAATGAATACTCACAACGTGCATCTCTGTGAGACTCAAGAATCCATCTTCCTGTATCGTGGCCCAATATATTGCGGAGCATAGTTTGCCCTTTTTTTATTTCTTCTGGGATCATTTCAGGAGGTAAACCTTGGGATTTTAAAGCTGCAGACATACTAGTTTCTAATTTTTTAATTCTTTTTTTGGTCCAACTTTCTTGTCCTTCTTCAGCTAAGGTTTGAAAGCATTTATGCATCACTATTCCAAGGCACCTTGCTCCGCTACCTGCCCAAATAAACTCTGGAGTTTCTGGATCATCCTGAAGTTCCACGGTGCTACCCAATTCTGTACTTGGAGGAGTTTCTGGTAATTGATAATTTTCTGGAAGTCGATTTATTGTAGGTATTGAAATATTTTCTAAATTTTCTGGGTTTTGTATGTCAGCTACTATGGAACGGGATACCTGAGACCACTCTTCTCCTATATAAGGCCACAATTTGTTTAAGAGTGATCCTTTAGGAGGAACCTCACCATCATTTGAAAACTGACCAAAAAGATGTAGCTGCAACTTCGTTCGTGTAGTGGCAACATAAAGAAGTCGTAACGTTTCGTAATCCGATTTATTTCGATCAAATTGAGATAAAAAACTGTAGATGTGTGACGAAGGTCCTCCTTTTTCCTCAATTGGGGCTATTAATAAATCCTCACCATGAGGCATCCAGTTGACTAGACGTTTTTTCTCAGCCTTTGAAGTTTTTTCAAGCCCTGGAATTATGACAAAGTCAAACTCAAGGCCTTTCGCTTTATGCATCGTCATGATTTGAACAGTATTTTTTAATTCAACCCGGGAATTTGAAAATAGATGGTTTATGCCATCCTGAAATATCCGAATATTTGACAATTCATTTGATTCAAGAAATTCGCTGACCTTATCGAAAAAAATTTCTATATCTGAAAAATTGTCTCGGTTAGCGCAGGCTGGACCTCCAAGCTGAATCCAGCACCCTTCAAGTAGGTCTCTGAAATTTGTTAAGGGTAATGCTTTTAGTGTTTCGGAAAGTACTGGAATAATCCGTCCAAGTCGCCTTTGTCCGGTTGTATTGAGACTTTCTATGCGTTTACTATCCTGTAATAATTTCCAAACAGGAGTATTTTTATCGGCATCGCAGATTTTATGGAGATCAGCTAATGACAAACCGCACCAAGGAGCTCGAAGAATCGATAACCACGCCACTCGATCGCTTAGTGAAGTAAGTGCTCGCATCAGAGCAAGAAGATCCATTATTTCAGGGCGTGAAGTGAGCGAATCAATATCTTCAGCTTGGAATTTTATTTTTCTATCACGAAATTCTTTTATAATTGATTTCAAATGGTTTCGTGCTCTCACAAGGATTGCTATGGTTTTATCAGGATGCTTTTTCTGAAGAGATAAAATTAAATTAGCTATTTCAGTTGCTTCCTTGTAGACAGGTCGCACGAAAACATCAGAATGAGTTGTTTCGGTCTGTTCTGCACTTGAGCGTGAAAATTTTATGGCGCCTAAATATTGGTCGTTTTCATTTGGGAAGATCAATCCAAAACATTCATTTATCCAATCCACAATTGGTTTTTTTGATCGGAAATTGGTTCGTAGTAGAAGAGGATCAAAATGGATTTGCCCAAGGCCTTCTTTTTTTGTTTTGAGAAATAACCCGACCTCTGCATCGCGGAACCTGTATATTGATTGCATGGGATCACCGACAATAAACATGGTTCGCCCATCGTCTGGGATCCAACCGGAGGTAAGTTTCATTAACAGGTCGTATTGTTTGAATGAAATATCTTGGTATTCATCCACAAGGATATGTTGGATTTTATAGTCAAGGTAAAGTAGAAGGTCTGTAGGATTATCTTCGCTTCCGAGGGCTTTTCTTGCGGTAAGGGAAATTTCTGTAAAGTCTGCTTTTCCCTGTTCACTAAAAACATTTCTTAGGGTTTTAGCCATATCTGGTAACAGTAATAAGGTTGATTCTAATACTTGCCATTCGTAGTCTGTGAAATTTGGTTCCGGTAAGTTTCGTACTTCGCGGAGTTTTTGTAGAAAAATGTTATGGGTGGTTAACATCCCAAGAAAATCGAGAAAATCACTTTTCATTTGGTCTTTTCTTGGAGGGAATCCAGTTCTCTTGTCGATACTTTGTCTTATGGATCCATCTTTAATGAAAACTAATTCAGCGATTGCTTTCCATAAGTTTAGATCGGTAATCTGATGACCTGGTATAGAGGTTATATTCGCCAAACTGGAAATAGGGCTTTGTGGGTTATCCCTTAGACAGTTTTCTCCGGCAAAGGATGCTATCGGAATAATTGATGCCAATTCATCTGGTATAACGCTACTCAGGTCTCTTAGATTTAATTCAATGAGTTTAGAGAATTTTTTTTCATAATCTTTGCGTTTATTATTGTCTATTTTAAATTCATCAAAAAAATGAATCATCCATTTATCTCGTATCTTATAAAGTTCATTGATTTGATCAAGGAAAGCAGTCTTGGAATTATCTAAGTGCTTCAATATCATGCGTACTCGTTCGCCGACTTGATCATCCTTTTCAACCATTTTAAGTATTCGTTTCGAAGCTTCCTTATATAGGGTATGAGCATTCTCCATAATATCTAATGTGCCGCCGCCGCATGAAACTATAGGCATTTGTCTGATCAACCCGGCGCAAAAAGAATCAATTGTAAGAATTTTTAACTGGTTCGGATTTTCTAAAAGCCGCCAATTTTTTTCTCGATCTCTTTGCAAAGCTTTGCTCGCATGTTTCCAGGTTTCACGTTGATGGGATGATTCCGGTTTCGTTTGGGCCTCTGCGTTTTTCAGGGCTTCCAGAATACGTCTTTTCATTTCTTCAGCAGCTTTTCGGGTAAACGTCATGCTGATTATCTGTTCTGGATAGTCAACACTACTCAATAGACGTAAATACCTTTGGATTAGCAGTTCTGTTTTTCCTGAGCCAGCGGGTGCTTGTACGAGGAATGATTTTTCTGGATCCAATGCTTTTTGTCTTTGCTCTAAATCAATAATCTCAGCCATCTAAATTCCCCAGGTTATTTTCATTAGAAGCACTTTCGGCAATCCTGCATAGCATTGAGTAACCGCAGTTTCGACATGTCTCATTTTTTTTAATTGGATTTATCTGTATTTGACCCTGTGTAAACCCGTCTGCCAATGCGGTTAATTTATTCTCCCAAAAACTTAATAAATTGTTCCAATCGGGCCATCCGATTTCAACTTGTATCTCAGTTGGGATTCGTACATTTGAATTTGGTGGAAAAGGGTTTGGGATTGTTGGGTCGCAAATAGAACTCCATTTAAGTTTATCTTGTGAAATAATGGCGAATGCAATCGCATTAGGGGATGACTTTAAGGCGTATATAGGCAGTTGCGGGTCTTGAATTTGATCTTTGAACCATGAATTTGAATTTATTGATCCGGTTTTATAATCAATGAGAATGTTTTTTCCTTCCGGCGTGATGTCGATTCGATCGATTCGAAGATTTAATTTCAAATTTTTTATAACAATGACTTCGTTTTTTTCAACGTGTTTTACTTCAAATTCATTTCGGCGTAGCTCTTGTTCCATCCAGTCTATTAATAAACGGATTGTTCTTTCTTGTTCCATTGTCTTGAAATAATATTGATTTTCTATTTGATTTGTTACTACTTGCATTGCTTTATTTATTGTATTTTCAAGTTCGATTCTAAGAGTATTTGAGGAAACTAAGGTTTGAAGAGCACTCAATGTTCTGTGCTTTTTCCAGAACAACTGGAGCGCTTTGTGAATTAAAATACCTCGATGCCGTGAATCGTAATCAGTGGCTGAAAATTCAAAAACCTCCGCTTGTAATCGATGCGCAGCGAATGCCTTGAAAGAACAATCAGCCTGGTTTTTAATCACTTTGTAACCCGCTTGGAGGCCATTATTGGTAAATTCCTCAATTTCATAGTCAGATGGTGGGATTTCTGATTTATCTTTCCATAGTTCTAATTTTTTTGGGTCTAGTGGTTTTATGCTGTCTCTTAATCTGTGGGATTTTTTGTAGGGGAACTCTCTTGATATTGGTATGCAGTTCAATAAGGGGGTTACTTGTTTCTCGTTATCATTGTCCCATTTTGGATAACTAAAAATTATATTTTGTGATGAAGCTGCGAGTCGGATCAAGGCTCTTTCTGCAAATTGCAATTCTCTCTCTGCATTGGAGTGAGGTAGTTTGAGTTTTTTTCGAAGATCGATTGGAATGAATGGATTTGGATTAGGCTGTGCTGGCATGCAATCAGAATGGCAGCCCATTACCCAAAGATAATCAAATGTCATTCCCGTAGACTCCAGTAAACCGAGTATTTGGATTGACTGTTCTTTGGTTTTAATCTGAAACAGTTTATTGCTGGTGATTTGTTGTAGTTCCTTTATTGCTTCATCTCGTTTTATCTTTCCGGTGAACATATCAAGTGATGCAAGATCATCAAGACACTCATTCCATGAAGATAGACATTGTATTTCATGGCTCGAAAAAGATTTTTCTGAATCAAATATCCAGCCTAGATTTTTAAGGAGTGTTGAAAAAAATTTTGCCCAGAGACTTGGGGGTTGACTCTGGTTGTTGCTGGTTATGTCAATTAATAGATCAATTACTTTTTTTATTTCTGAAGATGATTCTTCTGTGAAAAGTTTTTTGGTTTGCTTAAGATTTGCAGTTAGGAAACCCTCCTTTAGGACTCTTGTTTCAAATTCATTTCTATCATCTTCATTGCTGCGACCTGATTTTATGTGGGGGCTGTTAACTATGTGTAACAATTTATCTACAGGCAAATTTCCTTGTACTGAAATAATTTCCAGTGCAGTCTGAATCATCCCTTCCTTAAAAAGAGGTGTGCCGAGAGAAATTTCAAATGGGACATCCCTTGTCTCTAAAGGAAAAATGGATTGCGGGTCTAGATTGGAGCACAGTTCCTTGTGTAGGGTTCTTCTATATTTTTCAAGTTCGGGAACAACGATACCAATATTTTGATCTCCTTTGAAAATGGATCGAACCCAGTTTGCGCACTTTTTGCTTTCGTCTTTTAGGTCGTTAAATGAATAAATTTTGATATTTTTGTCTGGTAGGCCGTCCTTATTAAGAGATGACAAATTATCATTGGGATCCGGAATCAAAGTTATTCGACTATTTTGCGAGTCTAAAAAGTCTAGCCATGTTTGAAGTTGTGGGGTGATTTCTTCAAATCCCTTCAGTTCAATTGACTCTGGGGTCAGAATTTGCTTGTTCTTCATGCCCTTGCACACTTCGTCTATTAAAGAAACCGAATCAATAGCCTTGTTTTGTTCAAGAAATTCGTCGTATTTCTCCGCCCATTTTATAAATAGTTCATTTTCTTCGCTTAGCGGATAATCGGAGAGATTTTGTATTCTAATTTGATATTCTTTTATGAGCCTATATGCCTCTGATGCTCTTTTGGCTGCTGAATATTTGTTTAAAAGGTTCCATTGATTAATGATTCCCTGTCCGTTTGTTTGCTGGGGGCTTTCTGGAGAATTTTTTATTATAGACTCCCAGATTTTTATCGATTGCGTTTCTGAGAGTAAAAAACGATCAGAGTTTAACAGGAGCCATTGTGATTTAAACCAGGATTTGATTTCGTGGATCGGCGGAGTTTCCCAGGCCTTTTTACCAGCCTTTATTTGCTGTTCGCTATGATTGCAAAAAAGATATCTGGCAAGACGATGGTTTACGGTGAAAATGAGGGTATCACCCATATCTTGAGACTTGTTAGAAGAGCAGTTCTAAATATCAGGGCTTTACGGGGTGTCTTGTACCCAGACCTCGCCCGTGGATGTTGTTTCTCTTTTCCAGATAGGGGTTGTACGTTTTAATTCAGCTATTGCCCATTCGCAGGCTTTGAACGTTTCTTTTCGGTGTTCCCCAGCAGCAACAATTAAAACTATATTTTCGCCTATATCGATTTCTCCTATCCTATGGACAATGATCATTTCAATAATTCCATAATCTTTAATGGCCTGTATTCGAATTTCCTCCAGTTTTTTCTCAGCCATTTTTGGATAGTGTTCAAAGTCTAATTTGGAAATATTTTCTCCTTTTGATAACTCTCGCCCGGTTCCCAAAAAGGTAGTAATCCCACCAATATTACGAGATACTTTTTTAATTGCCTCAATTTCGTCTGTTACAACGAAGTTTTCTTGCTGAATTCGGACGTTGGATTCCAATGCGGTGCTCATTTTATTTTCCTTTCAAATGCCACCTGAAAATGGAGGAAGTAGCGCGATTTCATCGCCATCTCTAATTATAGATTCGAGTGACGCTACGTCTAAATTAACTGAAACCATAACTTTCTTACCTAAAATCATTTCACCAATTATAGGTGCAGTTTTTGATATTTCATGGGTTAAATTTATAAGAGTTGTCTCGCTTCCCATATTAAATTGATCTTCTTCTTTACCTGCTATCGATCGAAGGCTTGCAAAATATTTTACTGTAATCATAGGTATTTGTTTACGGGATTAATTTGATTATAAGATCATTATACTCCCACACGTTTTTTACTAAAAGTACCGGACTTTCCTCCTGATTTTTGAATTAGTCCAATGTTTTTAAAAAACATTTCTCTGTCAACAGCTTTACACATATCGTAGATTGTTAAGGCAGCTATTGAAACTGCTGTTAGGGCTTCCATTTCAACGCCCGTTTGTCCAGTTACTTTAACCGTAGCTTTAATTTCAATGCAGCATAATCCAGTTGTAGGATCTGGTTCTAAATTATCATCGAACGCAATGTCTACATTTGTCAGGAGGAGAGGGTGGCACATTGGAATAATATCAGATGTTTTTTTTGCACCCATAATCCCGGCGACTTGAGCTACCGCTAAGACGTCCCCTTTTTTAATATCGCCATCTTTAATCAGACGCATTGTGCTTGGTTGTAGATAAACCTGACCAGTGGCGACAGCTATACGTTGGGTGGAGTTTTTCTCGCCAACGTCAACCATGCGAGCGCGTCCTTCTTCGTTAAAATGGGTTAGAGGGTTAGTCATTAAGTAATACTACAATATCTATATATAGCAGACAACATCATTTAATTTAACTCGAATGATTTGTTAAAAAATGTCTTGAAAACCATTTTGGGGTCATTTTCAGGGCTTTTTTTTTGGAGGTTCATATAAACCCAGAGAATTGTTGTCTAGATCCGAAAATAGAATTAGCTTTCCGTAAGAATAAACCTCAATTTCTCCGCGAAATGTCACACCCTTAACCTGTAAATCTTTAACAATAGTCTCTATTGGATTAGCTTCAAAATAAACAATAGCAGCGGATTGATCACGCATGATTGCTCCATTGGTTTTTTCATGAATTGCGAATCTTTGTCCCGAAATGTTAAATTCCGCCCAACGATCATCTTTCAATAATAGTTCTAATCCGAGTAGGTTTTGGTAAAACTTAATAGATTGCTGTAAGTTAGAAACAGTGTATGAAATAAAACCGATTTTATTTATCATTGTCGAAGCATTCTTGATTGGTGATTATTATTATTTAACTGGATCCTTTTACAAACTGATTGTTATCTTAGTTAACCCTAATTGGGAACACTAGATTTTGGCAACTAACAGTATTTTTCTTATTCTTATTTCTAGTTTGTTCCATTCTTTTTGGAATATTCTTACTCAAACCAGTAATAACTCACAGTGCTTTTCAGCATTAAAAGGAATTTGGATAATTGTTTTAGCGGCAACTTATTTTTTATTTAATGGTTTTCCAATAAATATTGGGTATGAATTATTTGTATGGGCTCTGATTTCGGGTATCTTACATGGTTTTTATATTCTGAGTTTATCTAGAGCCTATAGTACTGAAGATATATCCTATGTTTATCCTATCGCCCGTTCTGCTCCGGTATTCGTTCCTCTTTTTGCATGGCTTTTTTTAGGTGAAAAAATAAGTTTACTCATTATTCTAGCGGTATTGGTTATTATTTCGGCGATATATATTCTTCATTTTGATAAAAAATTAATCCAAGGGCTAAAAAGTATGTATATAGCTATCGGACACAATGATATGCGATGGACATTTATTACCCTTGCTTTAGTAGTGAGTTATAGCTTGGTAGATAAAAAGGCTATGGATAAGTATATGTTTTACTTTCCAGATCAGCCGTTTACTAATGGGGTAACATTTTTTTTTCTTGAAGCGATAATTGGATTCGTTATATGCAACATCTATATTTTTAACAAATTTCCCCTAGAAGAAATTATAAAAAACTGGTCTCTTGATTTGAGAAAATGTTTCCTGGCTGGTGTAGCAACTACTTTTTCTTATGGTCTGATTTGTGTGGTTTTGCAATTTGAAAAATTGAGCGCTGTTGTTTCCCTTCGTCAAATAAGTGTCTTGATGGTTGTTTACTGGGGATGTTGGAAACTAAAGGAACCATATGGAAGGCAACGAATTCTAGCCGGCTTGCTGGTCATTCTTGGGGTTATTTTAATTTCCATAGATGAGAATGGTGTGTGAGGTTAATTGATTAATACTTTTCAAATAAAGTGTTCATTC